>Ga0080064_1002287_pt1 | contig 33249 bp, 26 predicted proteins | sample Subgrocontami54m_FD_69260 | JGI IMG/M metagenome (GOLD analysis project Ga0080064, IMG submission 69260) | Subsurface groundwater microbial communities from S. Glens Falls, New York, USA - GMW46 contaminated, 5.4 m (SPADES assembly) (version 2) ...
TGCTACATGCCGCAGGCCGTTGAGCCTGTTGGAATTGTTGATGGAGCGAGTGTGATTATGGATGATGCGGTTTCAAGGACGCAGTAGAGTTCCGCCACCAACACCACTAGGGACCACTACCCGAAAAGTAATCGGGTATTACGCGCATTATCCGGAGTGTGAGGGCGGTTGTAATTACGTGGGTTTTCGTTTGACGGAATGGTTCACGTGCGTTCGACTGGAACGCGTGGCGCCGACAAATAATTTTGTGAAACAGACGATTCGGGAGACTGTTTTGGTGCGAAAAATCATTGGCGCGTTTCGTTCGGAAAATGGTGTGAAAGCGCATGAGGCTTTGGCGTCTGTTTTAGCGACGTGGCAGTTGCAAAAAAAGAACGTGAACAAAGAACTTTACCGAATGCTTTCGATACAATTATGCTAACGAGCTAAACAAATACGATTTTTGTCGTTCAGAAAGGTCTTAAAACCCTGAATTTCAGAGTATGCTTGATGGGAAAACAAGTTACAATTGCCCCGTACAATGCTGCTTTTTTCCGTCTGTATGAGACATTTTACAACGTGCTGCATCGGGACTTAGGTTCGGACGGTTTTAGGATTTGGAAGCAAGTCCTCCGGGATGGTCTTTTTTTGGCGTATGATTCGTCGGGTGCCAAGCGGTTGGGTGGAGTTGAAGAATTCTTCAAGTTTGTCGGGGAACGCGATGCCGGCGTTGGGTTGAACGTTTCTTTTGAAAAAACGGCGGATGGATTCATTTATCGGTTTTTTACGGATCCTTTTCCTGGTTTGAAGGGTCGAATTGATTGGAACGACCTGGTTGACTCGTATTTGGCTCCGAAAACTGCTTATTTCTTGGGCCCTGATTGGTCGTATCGAACGACGAAGCATCGATGGGATGGCGCGGAATGTACCGAGCACGTATTCGTGCGGAAGTCGTGATGGTTTTTGCAGGCGTACATCTTTGAAAAAGGGACGCTCAAAGAGCGAGTTGTTCAGTGTTTGGGCCAATCTTGGCCGTTGAGTCACAGAGAAATCTATGCGTTTTGTTGTCCTACCCGCAAATTTTCCTATCAGGCCGTTTACAAGGCCCTACACGAATTGCTTCAAGATGGCGTCATTGAAAAGACCAGTTCTGGGACGTTCCGTTTGAGCGTAGAGTTTGTACGCAAAATCGTCCATTATTGGAACGGCATTTTAAACGCTTATGAGCAAGACCAACCCAAACAGCGCGTGTTCGTTGGCAGAGCCTTAATCCCTTCAGCCCACAAGTACGTCTTTGGCGAAAGGGACCTGACCATTGAAAGCGTTCCATCCGTGATTTTTAGCAAATCGACCTTTCACGAACTCATGAGCATTGTCTCGGAAGAGCAGTTGAACGGCTTGGCAGATTTAATTGCCGTTAAAAACTTCAATTTTATCCGAGACCACTTGCTAGAACCTAATGTACCGATGGATCCGGCCAAATATTTAGAAAAGTTGAATGAGCAGGCGACGACGTTTTACTGGGGTTCAATCCGGTTTAACGCAAAACCTAATCAAATCGTCCTAAAAATCCACTCGACCAGTTTCACGACCGAAAAAGAAAGGCGATTTTACAACTCTATTTACGTTCAGTTCATGAAGCTGCTCGGGTACCGGCTGAACCACCAGAACGAATTGTCAAAATCGTATTACTTCGACAGGGATGCATCTTGAAATTCGAAAAAGCCCGTTTATCCGACGTTACCGCCATTATTGCGCTATACAAATCGGTTTTTTCGTGGGCCTGGATGAAAACTGGACGAAAGTTTGATAAAAAATACGTCATAACGAGGCTTGTGGCAGCCATTCGCAATGACATTACCTTGGTTAGCCGGGACTCAAATGAAATTATTGCATTTGGGTGGGCCCGAAAAAACCGCGACCACTTTGGAAATCTTTTCGGTGAAATCGTCATTTTGATAGTTGCTGAAAGCCAGCAAAATCACGGAGTGGGTAAGTCTTTGCTGGCCGTTTTGGAGACGAAGCTACCCAAAGACATAAGATTGTCCGTCTTGATTGGCAATGAATGCAAGCAGTTATACCGAAAAATGGGTTATTCTGACTTCTTGAAAGTCTTGCGAAAAAATAGGGTTCTATAGATGGTAGTTGGAATGAACCCTATTTTCGAACACTCAGTTAAGAGCGCACCTCGCTAGGTATTGGTTCCGTTTAGCGTTGGTAGATAACCAACCGAAAATTTTATGCCTAGCGCAGGCGTATCAGAGATTATAATTTCTGTGCAGAAGTTTCACCCACCCCAAACGCCGGCGCATCTGAGGCGAAAAAAATGACGATGTCTAATTTAAAGAAGAATAGCCCACGCCATCAAAAACCCACGCGGACCTGCCCGCACTGCAGCCCGCAGGCCGTAACCATCTGCTGGAGCTTTCAAAAAAACAAACGCCCGTGCTACATGCCGCAGGCCGTTGAGCCTGTTGGAATTGTTGATGGAGCGAGTGTGATTATGGATGATGCGGTTTCAAGGACGCAGTAGAGTTCCGCCACCAACACCACTAGGGACCACTACCTGCACCGGCCATAAACGGCAAGACCCGAACGAAAAAAAGAAAACCAGAGCGAGAAAAAAGGGAAAATAAAAAAAAAAGAAAAAGGAAGGAAACCCCGCCTACGTGATGTTCAACTCACCGTCCAAAGGAGCGTAGTCGTTCCATTGGTTGGGCGACAGGGGCTGCAAGTCGCTCTTCTCGAATTTCTGCCGGTTGATGTCGTAGTTGTCGTAGAAGTCGTTGGGCACCTGGTAGACGGCATCGTTAGTCGGATCGTACACGCGATCCACGCCCAAAGTCGTGTCCGACCACTTCTCCGCAATGCGGTCGTTGACGGCCGAACGCTCGTTGTACCCGCCGGTGACGATGTCCGACGTCTCGGAAAGCGTGCGGGAAAGGTCGCCGGTGCGGCGCGAGCTGTCGGCCTGTCCGGAGGCCGTGCACGCGTTGGCGTACGATTGGCTCACTTCGAAGCTTCCGACGGATTTTCCAAGCGGGCCGCGTTTTTCCCCCGGATACGCCTGACCAATCAGTGAATCAAACGCTTCGGGTTCAGCAATTGCTCCGGCTAGGCTCAAGTATACCACGCCCAACGTCCCGTACGACGGATCGTAGATGTACGTGCCTACTTGGCCTTTGGCAGGTTTTCCGTCGATGGTCAGCGTGACGTCGAAAACCGCGGCATCCACCATGCCGGCAATGCCTTGTGTGGCCGGATAAGCCTGGCGCGTACCGGCAACGACTTGGACGTTTGATACCGAGCCGTATGCTGAAACGAATTGGGTCAAAGCGGGAAGCCCGTCGATAGCCACTTGTTCTGCCGTGTTTTGGGAAATACGCATGGCAATTGAATTGGTGTTGATGGCAAAGACGCGGCGAATGGGATTCTGCGGGTCGTACGCCGCCATGGATTTGGTCGAGCATTGGCCCAATGATTCAATTTTCCAACCCGAAGGGGCGTTGAATGTGAATCCGCCGTCCCCGGAGGCAAAAGGAGTCAATTGAATCGTGCCGCCCGCTGCCGCACCGAACTGGGCGGGAGCTGGGCCGACAGCGGCTTTGGTCTGTTCCGTCACGATGGGGGCATACGACGCCACAATCTTGCGCAAGATTGCTTCTTTTTGGTCGAACGCGCCCACTGGGGCCTCATAGCCGGCGAGCAGGCCGTTGCCGTTGGCCCCAACAAACGTCGTCATGACGAGTTTCAGCGTGACGGACGGCGCCTCGGGGTCCGGCACGGTGGCGATGACTTGCATGCTGGACTTGTCATCCGCGACGTGGATGCTTTCGACCTTGAAGTCGGCATACGCGTCCTTGACCAAGCCGATGATATAATTACCCAAATCCAGTCCGTTCATGCGGGCGTATTGTCCGGATAGTTTGATAGGCCAAATGAGGGCGTCGGTGTTGTCGTTTTCCTTAACTAACAAGTACGAATCGTCTACGATTTCCGCTTGCCAGGAAGCCGGTTTGAGCACGCGGTAGCCTTGGCGTTCGTTGCGGTATTCGACCAGTTGTTCGCCGGAGACTTCCGCCTTGGTTTCCGAAATGACGCTTAGCGGGACGCCGGGAGCAATGGACGCCTGGGCGGATGCCGAAGCGCTGGCCGAAGTAGACGCCGAAGGGTTGGCAGTTCCAGACGAATTCACGACCACGCAGATGGTTTGGCCTTTTTCGGCATTGATGAACGCGACGGCCTTGGTGCCGGCTTCGTCAAACGTCACTTGGTACATGGATTGGGCAGGCAGGCCCCCGCAGTCCGGATAGTCCTTCGATTTGTTGGATGCCTGTTCCGGCGAAAGCAATATGGCGACAATTTTGGCGTTGGGATGTTCGTTGAGGAAACCTTGGATTTGGCCGGAGGCCTTTGCGGCGACAATTGGGTCGATTCCTTGGCCGGAACCGATGCAACCCAGTAGAACCACGGCCAGACCCAAAACCATCAATTTACGGAAATCCATGAAAAAGCACCCTCTCCAAGAACGGTTTTTAAGCGATTAGCAGCACCGAATATAAAGAGATTTGCATGCGGCTACTTGTGTTGGGCTTTGGAACCGTCGGCCGCGCGTTGGTCGGCATCTTGCCAAACGATTTCCACTGGTCCATCTGTTCAAGCCAAGGCGGCATCCAACGTCCGGAACGTGCGGCGCTGACGCGGTTGGCACATTTTGGCGGCAAACTCCTTGAATTGCCCGATTTTGTGCAGTTGGATTCTTTCAACGCAGTCCAAAACTGGGATTACGACGTTTTGGTTGACCTGACGCCGACCAACTTGGAAACGGCTGAGCCATCCACGACGTATTGGCGCACGGCCTTTGAGCGCAAAAAAAGCGTTGTTTCTGCAAACAAAGGACCACTGGCATTTCATTTTGGAAAAATGAGGGCTTTGGCACATGAAAACAAGGCCCAGCTTCTTTACGAAGCTACAGTTGCCGGCGGAACACCCGTGTTTTCGTTGGCCCGGCATTGCCTCAACGGCGCAGGACTGCAAAAAGTGGAAGGAATTCTCAACGGCTCGACCAACTTCATCCTGACCTCGATGGAACAAGGAGAATCCTTCGACTCCGCCGTGTCGTTCGCCCGAGAAAAAGGCTATTTGGAAGCCGACGCACGTAACGACTTGGAAGGTGGTGACGCCATGGCCAAAGCCGTCATTTTGGCCAACGCGTTGTTCAACCAAGACGTCCGGTATGCCGACACGAAACCGGAAGGTATCATGGGCGTGACCCTGGACGACGTCGTGAAGGCGAAAAAAGAAGGCCAACGCTACAAACTCATCGCATCAATAGACGCCCAGACCGTTTCCGTCAAACTCCAAAAAATTCCGCACACGCATCCGTTGGCCAACATCGGCGACGCGTGGAACGCATTGACTTTCCACACCCAACGGGCGGATGCAATCACCATATCGGGCCGTGGCGCCGGCGGACTGCCTACGGCGTCATCCGTATTGAATGACTTGCTTGAAATACGGGCGAATGCACGATAGGAACTGAGTCACATGGTTACGGTCCATAAATTCGGAGGCGGCATCCTGCGTGACGTGCAAGGCTATCAGCGCGCCGCACGCATTCTCCAGTCATTTGGCCCCGGTCAAGTCGCCGTGCTGTCCGCGGCACACGACGTGACGGACCAACTGGACCAAATCGCCCACGCTCATGAAGGGAAACCCATCGAAGATTTTTCACGGCAGCTGTTGGACCAACATTTGGCACTGCTGGAGCCCATTCAAAATCAGGATATCCAAAAGCAGACCGCCCAGCAATTGGTCCACCACGTCAACCGGCTCACCAAAATCCTGTACGGAATCCACTTATTGGGTGAACTGACCCCCCGCACCCTCGACTTGGTCCATAGTTTTGGCGAACGGCTATCCGTCGAAGTGCTCCACGCCCACGTGATGGATACGGGGACAAACTCAACCGTTTGGATGGCCGACTCGGCCGGATTGCGGACCAATTCGACGTTCGGCAACGCCACGCCTGTTTTTGAGGAGTGCAACACGAACCTGAAGAAAAACCTGCTTCCCGATGCGAAGAAAGGCGTCGTAGCGTTTACGGGATACTTCGGCCAAAGCGCGGAGGGTCACGTGACCACGCTGGGCCGCGGAGGTTCGGATTATTCCGCTGGCATCGTCGCCAACGCGTTGGACGCGGAAAAATTGTGGGTGTGGAAGGACGTCGACGGATTCATGAGCGCCGACCCCAAAATCGTGCCCAACGCACGCCTGATTTCCGACTTGAGTTACTACGAAGCCGAAGAACTGGGTTACTTCGGCGCCAAAATCCTGCATCCCAAGACCATGGTCCCCTTGCGCCAAAAAAGCATCCCAGCCGAAATCCGCAACATCCAAACGCCCGAAAAACCTGGCACGATAATCTCGGTTCAAGGCCGCCAGATCCAATCCGTCGCCAAATCCGTTGCCGTCAAGAAAGACGCCTGCTTAGTCAACCTCAAAGGCGGCGCGCTGGCAAGCGTCAGTAGCATAGCGTATCCTTTGTTTGATCAACTGCAGTTGAACGAACTGCCGGTGGACTGCATGGCGTCATCGCAATCCGACTTGACGCTGTGCTTTGAAAAAAAATTCCTACCTCAATTCCGCGCCTGCATCGAATCGGTCAACGGACGCATCAAGGAACTGGGCGTGGAGGAAAACGTCGCCGTCTTGGGTTTGGTCGGCGAAGGCATGCGCAAGCATGTGGGCACGTCCGGAAGGCTCTTTTCCCGCCTGGCGCAAGCGGGCGTCAACATCCGCATGATTTCGCAAGGCGCCTCCGAAATCAACATCACGCTGGTCATCGCCCAAACTGACGTCGAGAAAGCCTTAAAGGCCGTGCATACCGAATTCATTGAACGTGAGAACATTGTCTGAAAGCCAATTGCTACACAAGGCCGTAGTCGAAAAAATTTCGCACGACATACGGAATCCGTTTAGCGCGGTTTACGGTTACCTTCATTTGGCAGTAGAAAAAAACCCGGCCATCAACCAACACCCGCGTGTCTTAAATCGGTTACGTAGAAAAATCGAAAAGATTTCCGAAATTTTCAAAGGCCTTACGGCGAATCTTGATCTTGAACTAAGCCAAAAAAAACAAGTAGGCGCCGAGCAAAACCAAACGTTCCGTGTTCAAATGCAGGCGTGTGACACGAGTCGTAGAATCCATCAATTGGTGACCGAAATCCACTCCGAAGTCAGCCGGAGAAATCAAGAACACAGTACGGACCGGTTGGCACAAAATCCCGAAATACTGACGGTGTTGCTGAACGCATCGGAAGGGATTCACCATGCCGTCCTGGCCACTATCCAACGGAAGCATAAACCCATCAACCTCAATAGACTCATGGATAAGCTTGAGGGAGTCACCCACGTACATATCATGACCCGACCCGTCACCGTGATGGGCGACGCATCAAAACTGTTGACCGCCATGACGAACATACTCGCAAATGCAAAAGACTTCGAACGATCGGGAATCCAGCCATTGCGACTCGCTACGCTTCAAGTATTCCCCGATAAGCCAGATGAAGTCCATTTACATTTTTTAGATCACGGCCAAGGCATCCATCCGGAAGTACTTCCCCATGTTTTTGATTACAAGTTTACGACTCGACAAGGAAAAGGAGGTACGGGCTTAGGCTTGGACACCGCACGCCACATCATTGAAGAAGAACATGGAGGTAAAATAAGTGCCGCCAGCGAATACGGCCAATGGACCAATTTCCACGTCATCTTGCCAATCCATACTCCTGAAAAAAATGATGCGAAATGAAATTACGCACCGCTATCCTCGGCGCCACTGGCTTCGTCGGACAACGCTTCGTCCAGTTGTTGGAAAAGCACCCGTGGTTCGACGTCACGGTTCTGGGGGCTTCCGAGCGCTCCGTCGGCAAGCAATATGGCGAAGCTGCCCACTGGCTTTTGGACACGCCCATGCCCAAAGGGTTTGCTTGGAAATCCGTGGTGGCGTGCACGCTTGAAGCCGTCAAAAAAGAAGCCAACGCAAGTAGCAGCGGCAGGGACGGAATTGACTTGGTTTTTTCCTGCCTGCCCAACGAATTGGCCGGACCATGCGAGGAAGCGTTCGCCCGTGCCGGATTACCCGTCATCTCCAAGGCGTCAGCCCACCGCATGGACGCCGACGTCCCGTTGGTCATTCCGGAAGTCAATCCCGACCACGACGGCCTCATTACGGCCCAACGAAAAACTCGCAAATGGGACGGCTTCATCTCGTGCGACCCCAACTGCAGCACCACTCCGTTGGCATTAACGCTCAAACCGCTGATGGGAATGGGCGTCAAACGCGTCCACGTCACCACGTTGCAAGGACTTTCGGGCGCAGGCTATCCCGGCGTGGCTTCATTGGACGCACTTGGAAACGTCGTCCCGTTCATCAGCGGGGAAGAAGAAAAAATCGAGCAGGAAACGCCCAAGATTCTCGGCCAACTGGCCAAAAGCGGCGACCGCATCCAGCCGGCCAGAATTGAGATCAGCGCGTCGTGCAACCGCGTTCCCGTATTGGAAGGCCACTTGGAAAACGTTTTCGTAGAATTTGAGCGCGACGTTTCCATCGAAGCGGTCCGCGGAGCGTGGGACGAATTCCACGGCGCCATCCACTCCCTCAAGCTTCCGTCAGCGCAGCCGCCCATTATCTACAAAGACGAGCCGAACCGGCCCCAACACCGGCTCGACGTGTTCAACGGCAAAGGCATGTCCACCACCATCGGCCGCCTCCGATTGGACGGTCCCCGCCGCATCAAGTACGCTTGCTTGTCGCACAACACCATCCAAGGCGCGGCAGGTGGCGCCATCTTGCACGCGGAAGCGCTCAAGGCCAATGGCTTGCTGGACTGAAGTAAATGACATCTTTTTTGGACCGCCATTTGGGTCTTTTTCTCTTGTTGCCAATCGTTTTAGGCCTGCTTTGGCCCCAAGGCGGCCTTTGGTTCACGCCCTACGCGTTGCCGCTTTTGTTCGCCGTCATGACCATCAGCTTGTTGGACGTGCCGTTGACACAAAGTCTGAAAAGCGGGCTGGACGCAAACGCGGTGAAAATCGTCGCCATACAATTCGGCATTTCCGGTCTTTTGGCGTGGTTTGTGGCCCCTTTTTTCCCGCCCGAACTCTTCGTGGGATTCATCTTGGCCGCCGTCGCGCCGTCCGGAATCGCCGTGCCGGCCATGGTCGATCTGTATGGGGGCAAAACCGCCAAGGCCACGTCGTTGACGTTGCTATCACACATGCTGGCGCCCTTCTTGACGCCGTTTTTAGTCTTGCTGCTAGCGGGACAGAACGTGCCCGTGGACGCATTGGGGCTTTTCCAAACCGTAGCACTTTTCATTTTCCTACCCATGGCCCTCGTGCTCCTGTTGAAAAAAACGGGTTGGAGCTCGATTGTCACGCCCTACCGAAAACAGGCCAACCTTTCTTTGATGACGTTGCTGATTTGGGGCCAAACCGCGCCCATCGCCGACTTTTTTTTCCAAAAGCCGATGCAAGCCGCCACTTTGTTCGTAGTCCTGTTGGCAATGGCCGGCATCCTATTTTCGATCGGTTGGTTCATAAGCCGAAACCGCGAGGAACGAATCGCCTACGCGACGCTTTCGTACCACAAGAACAACTCACTATCAATCGTCCTTCTATCCCAATTTTTTAGCCCGCTTTCCGCATCCGTCGCCGTGGTGCAAATCGTGGCCGGCCGCGTCATGGCCTCGCTAGCCGCGTATGCTTTTAGGCAAAAAAAGTGACTTCTGACTCGGCAAAGCAGAAAGTCCAAAAATCAGGCCAACGCTTTTTCCAACGCCTCAAGCGACGCGTCCACCTGGATGGGTGCATTGGCAAACGCCGACGGATACGGCAACTTGCTCAAATGGTAGTTGACGGTGTTGTCCGCGTCTTTCAACACGTGGCCAGTCAGCACGCACACAACCCAGTCGGACTTTGCAATCACTCCTGCATCCAACAATTTCTTGGCGCCGGCAACCGAAGCGGCTGAAGCCGGCTCGCACCCGATGCCCGCCGCGTCCACGACGGCTTTGGCGTCCATCATCTCTTGGTCGGACACTTGCTCGACAACGCCATTCGTAAGCTTGAGGTACTTAAGGGCCTTGACCCAGTTGACAGGTTTTCCGATGCGGATGGCCGTGCCAATCGTCTCCGGATTTTCGACGGCTTGCAGCGTGTCCGAAATGCCGGAATTGCCGGAGTTTGCTTTCCAGGTGCGATATAACGGATTAGCACCTTCAGCTTGAACCGCGGCCAAGCGCGGCATCCGGTCAGTCCAACCCAATTCGTGCCATTCTTTCAAGGCTTTTCCAAATGCCGAAATGTTGCCCAGGTTTCCGGCCGGCACCACGATCCAATCCGGCAAGCCGATTAGGCCATCGTTCGTCTGACCATCCGGCAGACCTTCTTGACCCGCGCCGATGCCACCGCTGCCATTATTGCCCGTCCCAACGCCTATTCGGCCCAGTTGGAACAGCGTTTCCCATACAATGGTTTTTTGTCCTTCCAAACGCCACGGATTCACCGAATTCAATACGTAGTAATTCTTTTCTTCCGCCAACTGCCGCACCAAAGCCAGGGCCTGGTCGAAGTTTCCTTTGACTTGCAAGACTTTAGCACCGTAGGCCAACGACTGGGACAGTTTTCCAAATGCGATTTTTCCATCCGGAATCAACACCACGCATTTCAATCCGGCAATGGCCGCGTACGATGCCAAAGATGCCGACGTGTTGCCAGTTGAAGCACAGATGACCGTCTTGGCGCCGCGGCGGATGGCTTCGGTTACGCCGGTGGTCATGCCGCGGTCTTTGAACGAACCCGTCGGATTCTCGCCTTCGTGTTTCAGAAAAGTCTTTGCTCCGACAAAGGCCGAGACGCGCTCGGTTGAATACAAAAACGTGTTGCCTTCACCACGCGTCACGATTTTTTGAGGGTCGGCTAACGGGTGGACCATTTCACGGAAGCGCCAAACCCCCAAGTCCGCCGGCCGGTCCTGGAATTCCGAAAGGGACACGTCCAAATCCGTCAAATCCAGTTTGACTTCCAGCAAATGGCCGCAACTACAAGAAAACCCGGCGACCGAAGACGGATACGTCTTGCCGCACTTGCAGCATTGTAGTTGGACATTCGAATCGGCCATGCCGCTCATACGGCGTGCACCCCTTGTACGGACGGCTTGGTCCACATCAGTTCCGTTTTGAGGCCTTTTCCAGCGTACAAAGTCTTGACGGCAGCCTCCAGAGCAGCCGACTTCCGTGTGCCCATGCAGATCAACGTGGGCCCGGCACCCGATGCGGCCGCACCAAAGCCATGCTCTTTGACCACGGCTTTCAGTTCAATCAAATACGGAAGGATGTCTGCTTTCGAGCGCGCCGGCTCAACGATGCGGTCATCCAATGAATCGGCAACCAGTGACGCATCCTTGCCGTAAAGACCGACCAACAATTTGGCCAGGGTGAATTGGTTCGCCAGCGCATCTTTGCGCGGAACCGATTCAGGCAGCACGCTGCGGGCAAAGGCCGTCGAAGGTTTGGTTTTTTCGGAGATGACCAACAGACATTCCAAATCCGGCGCGTCCAACCGCTTGACTCGAAGGGGATTTGTTGAATAAGTGATGGTTACGCCACCCAGGACGGCGGGCGCCACGTTGTCGTAATGCGGCTGGCCTGCGGCAAAGGCCTCGCCGTGGCCGGCCCAGAAGACCAATTCTTCCCTTGAGAGGCCCAGTTGAAAAATCTCATTCACGGCAAAGGCGGTGGCGGACGCTTCCGACGCGGAGGAACCCATGCCCGCCGAGGGCTTGATGCCCTTTTGGCAGGCAATGGAAAGGCTTCCGGAGAGGTTGAATTGGTTTTTCATGGCTTTCCAGACGAAGGCGAACACGCTTTGGTCCACGCCAATGGCCGCAAGGAAAGGCGTTTCGTTGGTCACGCTCCACGAATCGGCCTTGGAAATGACGAATTCGTCGAACGGTTCGGACAACGCCATGCCGCAGACGTCAAAACCCGCACCCATGTTGGCGGTGGTGGCGGGGGCTCGCACGCGGATGGAATCTGGGCTTGCCATACGGTTGCGTTGGATGGGAATGCTTAAAGCCGTTTGGGACAGAATAAGGACATGGCCGAGGAGAAAATCGCAGTCGTAGTCGATGATGAACCTATGCCTCGTCGACTCGTAGGGGAATTTCTCAAAATGTATGGGTTCAAGGTTCACGAAGCGGAATCCGGGGAAAAAGCGAAAGAATTAATCCAAACGCACGACCCGCGCCTGGTCGTAACCGATTTTTATATGCCGGAAATGACTGGTGCACAATTGGTGACCCACCTACGCGAATCAGGCAATCACCACGTCAAAGTCTTGGGGATTAGCGGAATGGCAGGGGAACGGGATGATCCGAAATCCATGAAGGCGTTTGTCGAACAGCACAACGCGAAATTCACCCAGGCGCCGCCCATGCATTTTCTGGAAAAACCGTTTTCTTTAAACAAATTCAACGCCAAACTGCACGAAATGGGTTTCCACGATTAACGGTCCTTTTTTTGAAGTTTTCCCTCGTAGAATCGCCCCCAGACCGTTCACCGAAACCCACAATAACGTATTTTAACACGAATCCATTAGTAAGACCCACCGCTCGGCCGATGTAACGGTCGGGGGATTACAAACCATGCGCATCCTATCATTACCCCAACGGACCATCACGGCGCTTTCTCGCAACGACAATAAGCTGTTGAAGGAAATCGGTTCCCGCGGCCAAGTCGAGCTGTCCATCCAGGACCGCGAGGTGTCCATCGAGGGCGAAGGCGGCACCGAGTGGGTGGCCGAACAAGTCTTGGCGGCGTTGGGCCACGGTTTTTTGACCAAGCAGGCGTTCAAGCTGTTCTCCGACCAATACTTCATGGACATCGTCAACTTGCACGACGCATTCCGCGGCAACGAGAAAAAAATCATCCGTTACAAGGCCCGCGTCATCGGATTGGGCGGCGGCGCCAAGAAGAAGCTGCAGGAGTTGTCCGGCGCGTACCTTGCCGTGGGATCGAACTCCATCGCGATTTTGGGCGAGTTTGACGACATCAAGTCCGCCAAAGAAGCGGTCCTGCGGTTGTTGGAAGGCTCCGAGCACAACGGCGTGTATGCGTACCTTGAAAAAGAGAACCACCGTAAGAAGCGGTTGATGTAAGTCAAGTCAAACCAAATATTCATTTCCGCAATCACGGAAAAAAAGAAAAAAAAAGAGAAATGCTATAAAAAAAAAAAACATTTTTCAAAAAGTCAAAAAAAACCGTTTCCTCTATTGAAAACAAAAAAAAACTTTAAAACAATCCTCAAAAAAAGCAAAATAATTCAAACCAATTTGGAAAAAAATGCAAAAAAAAAACCAAAAACAGGAGAATAAAGTTTAAAACCCACCGAATCGTCCGATTACGAATCACCAAAACCGACCCTTCCGGATTGATTGACCATGGCTGAAAAAACCCAGAAAGCGGCAAAGACCGAGAAAGTCCAGGAAAAGGCGCCGACGCGCGATGAACTTGAAAAGTCGTTCCGCGAGTATTCGGTCGCGGAATTCTTCAAGAAGAACCGCCAAATGTTGGGCTACTCCGGCAAGATCCGCAGTTTGACCACGTTGGTGCACGAATTCGTCACCAACAGCTTGGACTCGTGCGAAGACGCCAAGATCCTGCCCGAAATCCGGGTGGAAATCGCGGAACTGCCCGACGGCCACTACCGCCTCGTGGTCGAGGACAACGGCACGGGCATCCCTAAAAAGAACGTGGGACAGGCCCTCGGCAAACTGTTGGCGGGCTCGAAATTCTCGCAGCGCGCCCAAAGACGCGGCCAACAAGGCATCGGTGCCGCATACGCCACGCTTTTTGCCCAAATCACGACTGGAAAGCCGACGAAAGTCAAGACTGGTCTGGGCGATGGCAAAGTCTATGAGTGCCAGGTGTCCGTCGACATCAAGAGCAATGAACCTGCCATCACGGACGAAAAAGAGTACGCCGGAAAATTCAAGGGACTACGCGTCGAAGCCGAGTATGCGGAAGTGGGGTACAACCGCTCCGAATACGGCTCGTATGAGTATTTACGCCGCACGGCGTTGGCGAATCCCCACTGCCAGATTACGCTGGTCGAACCCGACAACCAAATCACGGTCTTCCCGCGGGCCAGCAAGGACATCCCCAAGAAGCCGAAAAACGTCCAACCGCACCCGTTGGGCATCACCACGTCGGACTTGATGGACATGGCCCAAGTCACGACGGGGCGCAAGATTTCCTCATTCCTCGTATCGGATTTTACCCGTGTGAGCGCGGAAAAAGTCAAGGAACTGCAATCCCTCATGCCCGCCGTGGACCTCGAACGCGCCCCAAAGGCGTTGGCGTGGGCCGAGGCGGAGGAACTGGTCAAGAACTTCCAAAAGGTCAAATGGATTGCGCCGGAAACCGACGCGCTTATCCCAATAGGTGAAGACCAACTTGAAAAATCTCTCAAGAACCTGCTGGAACCGGAAAAACTCAAAGTCGTCGAACGCAAGCCCCGCGTCTTTCTCGGCGGCATCCCATTCAGCGTGGAAGTGGCCATCGCGTACGGTGGAAAATCAGGACAACAAGTCAACGAATCGCGCAAAGGCGAATTGGTACGTTTTGCCAACCGCGTGCCACTGTTGTTCGACGCCGGCAACTGCGCCATCACCGAAGCGTTCAAAAGCCTCGATTTGAACCGCTACGACCTCAAGGAATTTGAGACCATGCCCGTGACCATCCTGGTCAACTTCGTATCCGTCTATGTGCCCTACACCGGTGCCGGCAAATTGGCCATTTCGGCCGAAGAAGAAATCGTGTCGGAAATCCGGTTCGCCTTGATGGAAGCCGCACGCGACATCTCCACCTACCTGCATGGTTTGGCAAAAGCCGCAGAGCAGGAACGCCGCCGGCTCATCTTCTTCAAATACATCAAGGAAATCGCCAAAGCCCTCGAAGACGTCACCGGGCATAAGGCCTCGGCGTTGGAGCCCAAGCTCAAGAAAATCGCGGAAGAACGCACCGCGTTACTGGAAGCGCAGGAAGAAGGAGACCCTGAAGCTGAAAAGGCTTTGGAAGAAATCGAGAACCAATTCGAGGAAGAAGTCAAGAACGAAGGATGAATCCGCCAAGCAAAAACGATTTTCAAAAAATAAAAACTGCAAACTCAAAACTTTTGAAAAAAAAAGAAAAATGATAAGAACAAAATATTAGGAAAATAGGAAAAACTGAAGGCAAAAACTTTTTAAAAAAAGATGGATGCAAACAAACGCCAACGCTGAAAACGCAACGAAATGCTCACTGAATCAGGAGAAGATACCCCATGGCGGCCAAAAAAAACGAGAAGGATTTGACGCAGAAGGAAAAAGCGGCGCTCATCGACATCAAGATCGCGGAACTGGGCCAGGAACTGGTCAAGGAAATCGAAGCCGGACAAAACCCCCACTTGGACATACCCATCCGCGGCTCGGGCAACGTGTTCTACGACGAAAAACAAAAACAGATCATGCTGGGCGACAAAATTGCCAAGCGCTACTTGTTCAACGTGGCGCACTCCCGACGATTCATGCAGACGCTCTTGGTGGCGTCCTACGTCAAGAAAGACTTGTTGGCCAACAATTTGACGGCCACGCTTCGTGACTTGTACTACGCCAAGAAACACACCATCGCAGGCACCAAGGAGGACACAATTGACGAACAGAAGGAATCCGACGGAGCCATCGTCGATTTGGAAGTGTCGCTCAACACGTTCCGTGAACGCCTCCACTTGCGTGCCGAACCGAAGGGCCGCATGGCAGGCACCTTGAAAGTCAAGGACCGCGTGCGGGACAAAGTGGACACCATCGACTTGGAACGCATGGGTTCCGGCGGATGGGCCGTTCCTTCCATCGTGGAACAAATCGAGTTCGTGGATTCGGAAATCGAATACGTCTTGGTCGCCGAAAAAAACGCCATCTTCGACCGTTTGAACGAAGACGATTACTGGAAGAAGAACAAGTGTTTGTTGATGACGACGGCGGGACAGGCTGCCCGCGGCGCCCGGCGGTTGCTGCAACGTATCAGCGCCGAATTGAAAGTACCCATATATGCATTGACCGACAGCGACCCCTATGGCTGGTACATCTACAGCACGATGAAATATGGATCAATGGCTTTGGCACACGAATCCGAGCGCCTCGGCTGTCCGGAGATGAAGTTTTTAGGCATGTCCACGTCGGACATCGAACACTATGACCTCTCAGCGGTCACCATCAAAGCCAAAGAAGTCGACATCAAGCGTGCGCAGGAAATGAAGGAGTACGACTGGTTCAAGTCCAAGGAATGGCAGCGCGAAATCAACTTGTTCCTGGAAAAGAAGCTGAAGGCCGAAATCCAGGCCCTAAGTTCCAAGCACCTGCAGTACATCTCCAAGACGTATCTGCCGGAAAAAATCCAGGCACAGGATTTCCTGCCGTAAATAATGACCTGAGAATTGGTCAGAGCATCGCACGGGAGTTCCGACTTTAGCCCGGAACCTGAATGGGTTGCCAAGACTGCTTACGGTTTCGTTTCAGTCAAGCCCGGTAGGCCGGTACAGTTTGAGATAATATTCCACGAATCGGTAGTGATTGGACGCAGAGAGGTTTCCAGGTAATGATATCAAAACGTGGTGGGTTTGAAACAACCAATAAATCCTGGTCGTGTTTTGGTCACTTGGCGGCAGCAAAAAAACGTCCGGACCGCCGGTTAGCGGAAATTTACGTCGGGGCGGCTCCCGTTCCAAGTATTTGAGGAACAACTCTTTCGATTCCGATTCATTCGCGTAGTTAAACACGACGACCGAAGTGTCGTTTGTCTTGATGTGGGTGTAGCGGGTAAGGTTCGCGCCCAACTGATCCGGACGCATGCGGGGTACAACCACTTCCCCCTCGAGTCGGAAAGTTCCGTCCTTTACGAACACGGGTTCTTGCGCACTTTGGGCTGGCCCTTCCACTTTAGATTGAACGTAGAAAAACAGAAGGGAAAACACAACGACGGCTGAAACGAGCCATACTAGGATGGCCTTTTTTTGCGGATTCATGATTGAGGCACTTTCACCGGTTCGCGTTCACATGCGTTTCCGTTTGCTTCACTTGCTTCTCAGTTTTATTCACTTTGCCAAGAGTAAAATGGTACAGGCCACTTCCGATGAGGAAAAAAAGCAAGAAGACTCTCAAATAGGATTTGATGATGCTATCCGTTGGAATGAACGCGGTGAGAATGAACACGGCAAAAACAACCAGCAGTGGCTTCAACCCCGGACGGTACTTGTAATAAACAACCGTGCCAGAAATGAATCCGGCCAGCACGATTACTATTAGGTCGAGAAGGGCCATACCGGTATCCAGCCATTCGGGTAGTTAAACCTTCCTTAACTCGATACAGTCCAATGGCTCGGGTGCAGGCATGAAAGGTGTTCGTTGCAGCGGAGTTGAGCCGGGCGTTTGGCCTTCGCTTCGCTGAGGCCACGCTTGTTAATTTTACACGCACATGATAGTGGTCCCCACCGGTGTTGGTGGCCAGAAACCAAAGAGGCATGTAGTGCTTTTTCAAAGCATTTGGAGGCGTTTTTCTTCAAAGAACCACGCATGCAACAACTGGGTTGATGAAATGGGCTACGTCAAACCGTACGGTTGCGTCGGCCAACTCTGCGTACGCTGAATTTCCACCAACACTCAAAGGGGCCAGCACCCTGATTCGGGCCAGCCTATACCAAGACCGCAGCGGCAACCAAATCCCCCATCCGACAAGTTCCTATGACTTGCATTGAAGTCGAAGTATTTCCGACAATATCCGCCGTCCGGTAGCCTTGTTCCAGCACGGTTTGGACCGCTTGGTCGACGCGCTTTCCGGCGTCCGGTTGGCCTAAGAAGTCCAGCATGAGTTTCATCGAGAGGATCATGCCGATGGGGTTCGCCATGTCCTTGCCGGCGATTTCAGGCGCGGAGCCGTGCAATGGCTCGAACATGCCTTTGCGGGCTTGCTGGTTGAGGTTCGCGCCGGGCCCAAGTCCTAGGGAGCCAATGATTTCCGAGGCTTCGTCCGTGAGGATGTCGCCGAACAAGTTGTCGGTGACAACCACGTCGTACTGCGAAGGGCAACGGATCAAGTACTGCGACATGGCGTCCACGTAAATGCTTTCAGTTTGGATGCCGGAATGCATGCGGGCCATTTCCTGGAAGCGTTCCCGCCAAAACAGGCTGGTCTTGAGCACGTTGGCCTTGTCAACGGACGTCACTTTTTTCCGCCGGTTCTGTGCGGCATCAAACGCGTATTGCAGGATACGGTCCACGCCTTTTCGCGAATAAACGCTCACGTCCGTCGCACCGGAGTCGTCCTTCGAGCCTTGGCGCGAATAAATGCCTTCCGAGTTCTCGCGGACGAACAGGATGTCCACACCGTTTTCCAACCTGTCCGCACGCAAAGGCGACTGGTCCTTGAGGCAAGCGTACAAGCGGATGGGCCGGATGTTGGCGTACAAACCCAATTCCTGGCGCAATCCCAGTACCACTTCGCGCTCCACCACGCCGGGCGTCACCGAAGGCAAACCCACGGGTCCTTTGAGGATGGCGTCGGCATCCTTACAAACTTGAAGCGTGTCCGGAGGCAACGCCTGACCCGTTTTTTGATACACGGAAGCCCCGGCAGGCGCGTCGATGAATTCAAACGAAAAGCCTTCACGCATGGCCACGGCGTCCAAGACGGTGCGTGCAGCCGTAACGATTTCCGGGCCGATGCCGTCGCCTTCGATGACCGCGATGCGATAGGTTTGGGTCATTTTGAATCCGGTCTCCTTGCGGTCCAGGTGTTGAACGCCAAGTAAGGCAACTGCGCCGCCGTGGCCTCGATTTGGTCCCCGGCGTCCAGAAGCGATTGCAGCGAGTCCCAGCTTCCGGAAACCAAAGCGTTTTTCGTGGATTCAGGCATTTGGGTGGCAACGGTTTTTCCGGCAAAGCGCAGCGTATCGGTTCCGACGTCCACGTCGATTTTTTCCGACGGGTTTTGCTCGACAAAAGCCATGAGCGTGCCGATGTCAGCCGTTGTCGCGGTGACGGCGGGGATGCCCAACGCCATGCAGTTGGAGGCGAAGATTTCGCCGAACGATTCGCCCACGACGGCATGGATTCCCCAGCGCATCAAGGCTTGCGGTGCGTGTTCGCGCGACGAGCCGCAGCCGAAGTTGCGGTTGACCAAGAGGATGCGCGCGCCTCTGAATCGGGCGTCGTTAAACGGATGCGCTTTGGCCTGGCCTTTCTCGTCGAAACGCTCGTCAAAGAAGACCTGGCCTCCCAATTCGTCGAACGTAACGGCTTTCAGGTACCGCGCGGGAATGATGCGGTCGGTGTCGATGTCGTTGCCGCGGATGACGATGCCGCTTCCTTCCACGCACGAAATTCGGGACGGCTGGACGGAATACGGTGTCGGCAGTTGATGCGACGGGTCTTCGATTGGGACGTCTTGAAGTGACGTGGCATCGCTGGTACGATTCCCATCGGCAAATTTAAGCGGAATGGCTTTTCGTGGCACGAAAGTCATGCAGGCTGCACCTCGGCTTGGAGATAGTCACGCACGTCGACCACTCGGCCTTCTAAAGCAGCTGCCGCGACCATGGCCGGGCTCATCAAAAGCGTGCGTCCGGTGGGGCTTCCTTGGCGGCCGATGAAGTTGCGATTCGACGACGAGGCGCACATTTGGTTTCCCACCAACCGGTCGGGGTTCATGGCTAGGCACATGGAGCACCCGGCTTGCCGCCACTCAAAACCCGCTTCGATAAAAACGCGGTCAAGTCCTTCGGCGTGCGCCTGCGATGCGACGGTCTGCGAACCCGGCACCACCAATGCCGTCACGCCATGTTTGACCGTCCGGCCTCCCCGGATGACGCGTGCGGCTTCCCGCAAATCAGATAGGCGGCTGTTCGTGCACGAGCCGATAAATGCCACGTCAATGGGCGTTCCGGCGATGGGCTGGCCTTGGGCAAAACCCATGTGGTCCAACGCCTTTTGGGACGTTATGCGGTCGGTTTCCGGAAAGTCCGACACGCGAGGAATGCGTTCGGATATGCACACGGATTGGCCGGGGTGGATGCCCCAAGTGACCGTTGGCTCAAGCAAAGAGGCGTCCAGTTGGACTGCATCGTCAAAGACGGAGTCGGGTGCCGATGCCACGGACTTCCAATACGCCACGGCCGCGTCAAATGCATCATCTTTTGGGGCAAATGGCCGGCCGCGGATGTAATCAAAAGTCGTTTGGTCCGGGTTGACGTAGCCGCAGCGCGCGCCGGCTTCGATGCTCATGTTGCAGATAGACATGCGCGCTTCCATCGACATGTCGGAAATAGTTGAGCCGGCGTACTCATACGCGAATCCGATGCCGCCGTTGACGCCGAGTTTGCGGATGATGGAAAGCACGACGTCTTTGCTGTACACGCCTTTTGGGAGGCGGCTGTTGACGTTGATTTTACGAACCTTGGGACGGGTGACCGCCAGCGTCTGCGTTGCCAACACGTCGCGTACTTGCGTGGTGCCGATGCCGAAAGCGATGGAGCCGAATGCGCCGTGCGTGGAAGTATGGGAGTCGCCGCAGGCGATGACCATACCAGGTTGGGTGAAACCCAATTCGGGTCCGATGACGTGCACGATGCCTTGGCGTCCCGAATCCGGCCCGAAAAAACGAATTGCGTTGCTTTTTACGTTTTTTTCCAAGTGGGCCATCATGGTCTCAGCCAAGGGGTCGGCAAACGGCCGTTGCAGCGTGACCGTGGGCACGATGTGGTCGCACGTAGCCACGGTAAGTTCCGGATGGCGCACGGACAGACCTTTTTCATGCAGCATGGCAAAGGCCTGCGGGGTGGTGACTTCGTGAATCAGGTGAAGGCCGACGAAAAGCTGGGTTTGGCCGCTTCGCAGTTGGCGCACGGCGTGGCGGTTCCAGACTTTATTGAACAAGTTCAAAGACGCCATGGGTAGTCACCGGGGTCAAAAGCGATGGAATGGCGGCTTCGTACGCATTGCGGAGCCGTTCGGTCTTGGGACCCATGCAACCGGAGCCGATGGATTGGCCATTGATCCGCCTAGCGGCAATGATGCCCGCTCCGGTGCCCGTGAGAAAGACTTCCTCCGCGCAAAGAAAATCGGACGGCAAGTAGCGGCCTTCTTCCGTGTTGAAACCTTGTTCGCGTGCGATGCGTAACACTTGGGCGCGCGTGATGCCGGGCAGGCAGTTAGTATCCAGACTAGGGGTGAACACCGTGTCGCCCCGGATGAAAAAAACGTTGTCCGCTGTTGCTTCTGACACGAAGCCGTCCGGCGTCAAGAGCAGGCCTTCCTGGCAGTTGGCGGCGACGTACTCGGTTGCGGCCAAAATGTTGTTCATGTAATTGCAGGTCTTGGCCGCACCCGGCATCTGGCTGGCCGCGGGTTTGCGCGTCTGGCAGATGTGCACGTCCAAGCCCTTGCGGTAGAATTCTTCCGGGTACAACGCCAGTTTGGATGCGATGATGATCACGGTAGGCGTTTTGCAACGGGCCGGGTTGATGCCCAAATCGCCGACGCCGCGCGTCACGACGAGGCGGACATACCCATCGGAAAGCCCGCTTTGGCCAACGGTCTGCAACACATGTTCCCGCATTTGTTCCGGAGCGTAGGGCATAGACATGCCGATGTGCCGGGCGGATTCGTACAACCGGTCGATGTGCGCCTGCAACAGCAAGATGCCGTTGGAAATGATGCGGATGCCTTCGAACACGCCGTCGCCATACAGCAAACCGTGATCAAAGACGCTGAACGGCACCTTGTGGGAATCGTAAAACTGGCCGTTGACAAAGACGCGTTCAGCCACGGCTTTCACCTGCGACGATGACGCGGTTGTATCCGGACGCCAGGGCGCTCAGTGATGCCACGACGACGTCTTCATGCACTGCCCGCGCGCTGTGCCGGCGGCCTTGGGCGTCTTCCAACTCCACGCGGATGCTGGCCAACGCGTTGGACCCGCCTGTCACGGCTTCCAGAGAATAACGGGTCAGGCGAGCGGGAGTACCCAAGGACGACTTGAGCGCGGAAAAGCACGCATCCACCACGCCGATGCCGTGTGCAGACGCGGTGCGCTCGTCCGACCCGATGCGGAGTTTCAATGTGGCAGTGGCCGGCACTTTGTCACCGGTGACGGCGACGAAGTCCGTGATTTCAAACGCGACTTTGCGTTCGCGCTGCAACATGGTCTCAGCCATGGCCAACACGTCTTCGGAACCCACGTCTTTCTGCCGTGACGCCAAATCCTTGACTTTAGCCAGCAATTCGACCAGTTGGAGTTCGTCCAATCGGATGCTGCTTGACGCCAGGATGGATTGGATGGCATGACGGCCCGAATGTTTTCCGATGACCATGGCAATGCCTGACCATCCGACGTCGGCAGCTGACATGATCTCGTACGTGGCGCGGTTCGCCAAGATGCCGTGCTGGTGGATGCCGGCTTCGTGCGCGAACGCGTTGGCGCCCACGATGGCTTTGTTGCGCTGGACGGACGAACCGGTCAACTCGCTGACTAAGCGGCTGGTGCGGTAAAGCTCCGGAGTTTGGATGGCCGTCTGGGCGGAAAAATAGCCGGAGCGCGTGCGGAGGTTCATGACGACTTCCTCAAGCGACGCGTTGCCAGCCCGCTCGCCGATGCCGTTGATGGTGCATTCGACCTGGCGGGCCCCGCTTTTAACGGCGGCAAGCGAATTAGCCACGGCAAGGCCCAAATCGTCGTGGCAATGCGCGGATATGACGACGTCGCGGCATTCGGGCAATTCTGAGATGGAGCGTATCATGGCGCCGTATTCATCGGGTTGGGCGTAACCGACGGTGTCCGGCAAGTTGATGGTGGTGGCGCCGGCGTCCACGGCTGCAAGGACCGCGCGCTTGAGGAATTCCGGGTCGCTGCGTGACGCGTCTTCGGCGCTGAATTCCACGTCGGGAACAAAAACGCACGCCTGCCGCACCATGGTCTTGATGAGCTGGATGACCTCGTCCGGCTGCATGCGCAACTTGTCCCGCATGTGGATGTCCGACGTGGCGACAAAAGTGTGGAGCCGAGGGTGCTGGGCCGATTGGATGGCTTTCGCGCCCGTTTCGATGTCCGCGGCATTGGTCCGGCACAACGCGGCGATGATAGGCGTGCGTACTTCCTGGGCGATGCAGGCAACGGCGTCAAAGTCGTCTTGCGACGCCACCGGGAAACCGGCTTCAATCACGTCCACCCCCAAACGTTCCAGCTGACGGGCCACGGCCAACTTGCCGTCCGGCGTCATGGAACAACCCGGAGACTGCTCGCCGTCACGCAAGGTAGTGTCAAAAATGCGGACCCGATGGTCAATGGACGGCATACATCCAACAGGCCGCGGCAGCTATTTATAAACTGTGACAAAAATGCAAAATAATATAAGCAATTGACAAAAAATAACATAAAATGACAAATATCCAGAATTCGGTTTGGAAGCGCATCGACGCCGATCCCTCGTTGCAGTTGGACTTGCAGCGGGGTATCATCAACGTCCGCGCCTTGGCGCGTCAATTGCGCAAAACGGGCCTGGATGCCTCCGAGCACGCGTTGATTTCGGCCATCCGAAGGTACCCGCACGAGAATCCCGTGCGCAAGATCTACGAAAAAGCCGGAGACATCGTCGCCCATTCAAGCCTGTCGGCCAAGAGCCACATTGCCAGCCTAGCACTGGTCAAGGGCGCCGAGACGCAAAGCATCTTGCCCAAACTCTTCGGACTGGTGCATTACGAGCGGGGCGAGACTCTGCGCATCGTGCAAGGCGAGGAATCCATCAAGCTTTTGATCGACGGCAAAAACGTGGAAAAGATGCTGGACTTGATTCCGGCGCGCCTCGTGTTGAAAGTGCAGCGGGGAATGGCTGAAATCAACATGCACCTGCATCCGGCCGCCGTAAAGACGCCGGGCATCATGTACGTGCTGTGCGGCCAGTTGTCGCGACACAACATCAACATTTACGAGATTACCAGTTGCGTGCCGGAGATGCTGATCTTCGTGGACGAAGACGATTTGCCCAACGCCTACAAGATCCTATTCGAGTTATGCCACCCGAAAGGCACGCGACGCCCGCCCACGTGAGGATTAAGCAATCGTCAGAACGTCTTTAAATCGGTCTTTGCAGAAAGCCTAACGCCCGTTGTCCTTATTCTGTCCGAAAACGGGTGCAAAACCGGGCTGAAAAAAACCATGGTTCACCGCATCGAAGTCGGCCTCCGCGAAGAGCCGGCATTGGCCAAAAAAATCCAAAACCTATTGGGCATTCCGGTCACCGAAAGCTACTCCTTGTCGATTTATTCTTTGGATTTCGTCGTGACGCCGGACGAACTGAAGCAACTGGCGGACGCCTACAGCGACAAAGTCGTCGAAAAACCCGCCTACCACAAAGCGTGGGTGTCGGAAAACCCGTTCCACTTCGACTTGCTGATCGAGAAGCGCTTCAAGCCCGGAGTGACGGACGCCGTCGGCAAGACCGCAAAACAAGTCGCCTCCGCCGTCTTGCAGCGATCGTTAGCCGATGAGGAAAACGTGTATTCAGCCACGCAGTACCTCTTCCGCGCTGGGAAGAAATTGTCGGCAGAAGACGGCCAGAAAATCGCAAGACAACTATTGGGCAACCCCCTTATCGAGCAATTCATCATCCTTGCGGCGGAAAAGTTCCGGTCCGGCGAGCGCGTGCCGGCTACCGTTCCGAAAGTCGTCGACCCGCACAAGCCGGCGGTGGAAGAAATCGCCCTCGCCGCTTATTCGGACCAGCAACTGGAAATCCTCAACCAATACCGCCAGATGGCCCTCAACCTCGACGAACTGAAAGCCATCCAGAAACACTACAGGGACAAAAGGTTCCTCGAGGCGCGCAAGAAATTCGGCCTGACCGAAAAAGCGACCGACGTGGAATTGGAAGTGTTCGCCCAGACGTGGTCGGAACACTGCAAACACAAGGAATTCGCCGCAACCATCGAGTACAAGGACCTGCAGACCGGAAAGACCCAGACCATCGAAGGCCTTTTTCCAACCTACATAGCCTCTGCCACCACCAAAGTCTCGCCGGAATGCCCGTGGCTCGTATCCGTATTCAAGGACAACGCCGGAGTGGTCAAGTTCAACGACGACTACCATTTCGCGTTCAAGGTGGAAACCCACAACTCCCCATCCGCGTTGGACCCGTACGGCGGTGCCTTGACGGGCATCGTGGGCAACAACCGCGACGTCGCCGGCGTCGGAATGGGCGGCGCCGATTTGTGGTTCAACCAGTTCTATTACTGCCTGGGCGACCCCCACCACGACGGGCCGCTGCCACCCAAGACGCTGCATCCCCGCCAGGTTTTTGAAGGCGTAGTTGCAGGTGTCAAAGACGGCGGCAACAAGTGCGGCATCCCCACCATCAGCGGCGGCCTTTCGTTTGATCCGCGCTTCATGGCCAAACCTCTGATCTACTGCGGCACAGGCGGATTGGTAAAAGCCAAAATCGGCGGACAGGAAACGGCTGAAAAACGCGCCGTGCCCGGAGACTTGGCCGTAACCGTGGGCGGGCGCATCGGAAAAGACGGCATCCACGGCGCCACCATGTCATCGGTTGAGCGCAACGAACGCACGCCAGTCACCACAGTCCAGATTGGAGACCCCATCGTGCAGAAAAGCATGCTGGATTTTCTCGCCGTTTGCCGGGACAACGGATGGGTACGCGGGATTACGGACAACGGCGCCGGCGGCTTGAGTTCGTCCTTCGGCGAAATGGCCCGGCTTTCAGACGGCGTGCGCATCGACATAGGCTTTGCCCCGTTGAAGTACCACGGATTGCAGCCGTGGGAAATCCTGGTGTCCGAAGCGCAGGAACGCATGAGCCTCGTCGTCCCACCCGCGCACATCGAAGCTTTTTTGGCGTTGGCTAAAGAGCGCGGGGTGGATGCCACGGTGTTGGGCGAGTTCACAGATTCCGGATTCTTCGAAGTCCACTACAACGGAAAACCCGTCGCGTACCTTGACTTGGAATTCCTGCACAAAGGCGTGCCCCGAAAACGCTTGCAGGCCGAATGGCGGGGACCGGCGCAATTCCCCCAGAAAACCCTGCCCGTCCATACGGTTTTCGCCGCGACCAAGCTGGTCTTGTCGGCATTGGACGTCTGCAGTAAGGAATGGGTCTTCCGACAGAAAGACCACAACGTCAAAGGCGGCACGCTGCTGGCACCAGTTTTCGGCATCAACGGCCAAGTCAACACGCCCGCTTCGCTCATCCGGCCCGTTTTCCTGGACAGCAAGGAAGCCGTGGCCACGTCCCAGGCAACCTATCCCAAATACAGCGACATAGACTGCCGCCAATCCGCTTTGTGCGCGTTCAACGAAGCCGTTGGCAAACTCATCGCATTGGGTGCCCGGTTGCCGGACACGGACACGTTCTGGTGTGCATGCGACAACTTCTGCGTGCCGGATTCCGTCTTTTCCGAAAAGAACCCGGACGGCAAATACAAACTGGCCCAACTGGTGCGCCTCTGCCAAGGCATGTACGACTATGCCGTCGAATTGGGCATCCCATTCACGTCGGGAAAAGACAGCATGAAAAACGATTTGACCTACGAAAGAGACGGCAAAACGCACAAGATTTCCGTTCCGCCCACGCTGCTAATATCGCTGGTGGCCAAAATCAACGACTACACCCGGACCAAGAGCATCGACTTCAAGCAACCCGGCGACCTCATCTACGTCATCGGCCTTACCAAAAACGAATTGGGCGGTTCCCAATACGCCGAACAACTGCATTCACAAAGCGGAAACCTGCCCCACGTTGACCCCAAAGAAAGCAAAAAGACCTTCCAAACGGTTCAAAACGCCTTACCCCACTTGGCTTCTGCGTACTACGTCCAAAAAGGCGGCCTCGCGTTGGCCGTGAGCGAATGTTCTTTGGCCGCCGGACTGGGCGCGGATTTGGACTTTTCCGCCGTGCCGAAAGACCGCGTCAGCCGCAGCGACTTGCTTTGGACGTCCGAGACGCAGAACCGCTTCCTCGTCACGGTGCCGCCGGAAAACAAAGACGTCTTTGAGGCTTCACTAAAAAGCCGCGTGGCGTTTGCAAAAATCGGAACCGTCAACAAAAATAAGATCATCACCGTCAAGACGCTGGAAGGCCAAATGGAGGGCATGAAATTGCAAGACTTAAGCGACGCCTACACCAAGCCATTGAGGGAAGACCTGCCGGAAATCAAGGTTTAAAGAAAAAAAAAAGAAACCTGAAAACAAAAAAAAAATGAGAAAAAATTCGAAGTAAAAGAAAAAAAAATTGAAGAAAAAGCGAAAAAAATAAAAGAAATAGTGCCGCATAAAAAAAAAAGAAAAAAATACTACGCAAAAAGAAAAGTCAAACGTGGAAAAAGATGCCCAACAAACCCAAATCCATCGTATTGACCGGAGAAGGGCTTAACTGCGAAGCCGAGGCCAACGTGGGCTTCCTTCGCGCCGGATTCGACTCCCGCATCGTCCACATCCGCGACCTGCTCTCCGGCAAACAATGCCTCGACGCCGACTTGGTCCACTTTCCCGGCGGCTTCCTCCACGGCGACGACCTGGGTTCGGCCAAAGCCCTGGCGGACCTGATTCAGGCCACCCGCATACAAGGCAAACCGTTTGTCGAGCATTTAACGCAGTTCGTGCAGGACGGCGGAATTGTATACGGCGCGTGCAACGGATTCCAATGCCTTGTAAAGCTGGGCATGCTTCCGGCATTCGACGGCCGGTACGGCGAACAAACGGCTACGTTGACGTTCAACTATTCCCGCAAGTTCGAAATGCGGTGGGTCAAACTCAAGATACTGCCCTCCAAATGCCCCGCCTTCCAAGGCGTGGAACAATTAGAACTACCCGTGCGCCACGGCGAAGGCCGCTTCACCGTCTACGACCGCTTCGGCTCCGCCTCTCCAGCAAAAGGCGAAAGTACGCTCATCCGGTTGTTCAAAGACGGCCAGGTCTCGGCGCAATACGCGCAAAAATCGTCCACCGCAGGAAACCCGACGCAAGTCTATCCCGACAATCCCAACGGCTCGCTGCAAGCCATCGCCGGCATATGCGACCCGACGGGCCGCGTCTTCGGACTCATGCCGCACCCGGAAGGCTACCTGGATTTCGAGAACCACCCGCTGTGGCACCGAAAAGCCGACGAACTCAAACGCAAAGGCGAGCCCACGCCGAAAGAAGGCCAAGGCATGCAGGTATTCCGCAACCTCGCGCGAGTCGTGGAAGAAAAAATCAAGTAATGGACCCGCATCCATAGTCGAAGCCGTTGGAACCAAGCGGCTTTTTTCAACGACTGGCGGATAAAAGAAAAAAAAAGAGAAGGCGTTCGGCTTGAAACAAAAAAAATGAATGACGTTGACTGAGGCAGGGCAGCACAATTTTTTTTCGTTTTTTTCTTGCCTTGCCGGTTCGCGTAGCCCTTGGTTTTCCCAACTTTTCCAACAGTGCCGAACCAAGCGGCGTATCTTTTTATACCGGCTTTGCGTTCCGAATCACATGAACGTCCGATTCTGTTCATTCCTGTTTTTGTCCACGCTTTTACTGGCTGGCTGCGTCACCAACCCAACCAACCCGCCGACGGCGTCACCCGCTGGATCCAACGCGGCGCAAACAACGGCTCAAAGCACCCCCACAGCGTCCATCGGCGAATCGGCAACGGTATCCGCCAACTTCTTGACATATGACGGCGGCACCTATCAAATCCAGTACCCGCAAGGCTGGACCGTGCGGGAAGATCAAAACGTCGTACTCTTCCAGTCACCCGCATCAGATGTGGACGACGCCTTCCAAGAAAACGTGAACGTCATCGTGATGCCCACCGATCAAACGATCGAAGCATTCGTGGAAGCCGCATTGACGCCGTCCATGGAATCCGAAAGTTTCAAACTGATAGATTCAAATGAAGCCACGTTGTCCGGAAAACCCGCGCGCAAATTCATTTATTCCGAGCAATCAGCTGACGCCAAACTGCAATACCTCCAAGTCTTTTCCGTAAACGATGGGTTGGCCGCCATTGTCACCTACACGGCCACTGCATCCACCTTTGATGAAATCAGGGAGATTGCCGAAGCCATGATTGCGTCGTTCCAACTCAAGGCCGACGCCGTGGCATCGGCGCAGGCCAATCCGGTCGAATCGTCCATGGAGCCGCAAATCGTGCGCAAATGGCGCATCTATTCGGAATCCATCTACTTCGATTCCGGCGGACACAATTTCCTGGACACTCCGGTGACCACCGTGTTGCAGCTGAATGCCGACCAAACCTGGAGCTTCAGTTCGTCTTCCGGCACCTGGAGCGTGCAGGCCATCACGGATGCCGACTGGCAGAAGTGGGGCGTGCCGTCGTACGGTCCCACGCGCAAACTCGTCCTAAACGGCTGGAACAGCGAAACCAACGACGGGCCCATTGAAGAGACGGATAGCCGCGTGGACTTCATGTGGGTCATCTACCGCGTCGGCCCGCCCACCGTCTCATCACCAGCGCAAATCCAGATGAAGTTCGGACAAACGTACAGCTGACGAGGGCACTACACGGATGCGTCACGTTCACCTGCTTTTCTTCCTGTTCCTTCTTCCGTTTGCCCACGCCGGATACGCGCTGACGGTCATCACGCAAGGCAGCGGATTCGTCTCTTCCAGCCCGTCCGGCATCTTGTGCGGCGCGGCCTGTTTGGAAACGTACGACGCCGGCACCTCCATCACGTTGGTGGCCACTGCGCAAGGCGGCGCGTTCCAATCGTGGTCCGGCGCCTGTTCCGGCACGCAAGCGACGTGTACCGTCACATTGGATGGGCCCAAAGTCATCACCGCCACCTTTGCCGGACAGACCTTGTCCGAATACGCGCTCACAGTGTACAAGTCCGGCGACGGTTCCGGAACCGTGTCCTCTGACCCGTACGGCATCAGCTTAGGTCAGATTGCGCCGTACGACTCGGCCAAATACCAAGCCAGCTCATCGGTCACCCTGACCGCTTCCGTACAGGCCGGCTCACGCTTTGATGGCTGGTCCGGCGCGTGCAACGGCACCCAAACGACCTGCACGGTAAAAATGGACGCGGCCCAATCTGCCACGGCCACGTTTTCCAAATCCGGCAGTCCCGTACCAACGGCCACACCCAAACCAACCGCCACGACAAAACCGTCCGCAACTCCTTCAACCATTCCAACCCCATCCACCACACCAACGGTCACCGCGACACCGACCCCAAAACCCACGGCCGCGCCCACGCCCGTGCCTCAGTTCGAGTTGACCATCACCAAATCAGGCTCAGGCCGCGGCGCGCTCTACGTCTGGCCTTCGGGCCGCTCGCAAGAACTCTGCGGCTCTTCGGAAAAAGAGTGCACGTACACGTACCCCTACAACACGCCGTTAACGTTTCAAACCATACCGCTTCCGGACGCACAGTTCGAAAGATGGTCCGGCGCATGCAACGGATTGAGCTGTTCTTTTAACCTGGACGGCGACAAGGCCCTGACGGCCGCGTTCGGGCCAGCGGAAGTCCAAAGAACCTCGCACGAAGGCCCGCTTCCAATCGCGCCCATCATCACGCCCGTACCCAAGCCTGGATACAACCCGCCGTTCGATGGCCCTAAAGTGACCGCTACACCTACGCCCACCCCTCAGGCCATCTTCCCGTTGGTCATCCAAATCTCCGGCAAGGGCGGAGTCCGGTCTTCCGACTACCGGATTAATTGCGGGTCGGACTGTGAATCCAAATTCGCCCGCTACAACCAAGTTCCCCTCACGGCCATCCCGGCGGAGGGCTGGAAGTTCGCGGGTTGGGGAGGCGAGTGCCGCAACGCCGAAGGACCCGGATGCGTCTTGAGCATCGAAGGTTCCTCGTTCTCCATCCCGACGGCGTACGTCCGCGCGATTTTTGAACCCGGTTTGCAAGTCCTATCTGTAACTCAATCCGGACCGGGTTCCATCTCTTCGTCCGAATACAGCATCAGCTCGCCTTACAACAGCGCCGGACAGTACAAGACCGACTCTACCGTCCAACTGACGGCCATTCCGAATCAAGACGCCACGTTCGACCGCTGGGAAGGCGAATGCAGCCACAACCGTCCGGGCTGCAGCGTTACCATGACGGGACCCAAGAGCGTCAAAGCGTTTTTCAAAGGCCCGCCGGCTCCCAAGAAACTGACGCTGGTCTATCCGAAAGAATCGGGCGCCAAAATCAAAATCAGCACGTTTGCAGGCGTTGTACAAACGCAGGTCAAGGAGTGCTCATCCAACTGCACGACCGAATTCAAGGAAGGGACCAAAGTCGAGTTGTTGTTGGATTTCACTCCCGGATACGTATTTGAAGGATTCGGCGGAAGCTGCATCGGAGACTACGCCAATTGTTACTTGGACATGTATTCCGACAAGACCGTCACCGTGTCGTTTTCAAAGGCAAATTTCAAGAAGCTGACCGTCGTCCAACCCCAGCAGGGCACGGTAGTATCTTTTTATCATGACGCCAAAATCCGATGCGGGCCGAAAGACATCCGATGCACGGCCGACTATGACACAAGAGCCAGACTCCTTTTGAAGTTCGACGGCGACTACGGATTGTTCGAATCCGGATGCGACGCAGTATGGAAACGCAACGACCAATACGGAAGGCAATACGAAGAATGTTCCCTTGACATGAAACAAGACCGCACCGTCACGACCAAGATGTCGCCGGAACAGGAAAAGTGGATGGTTGGCACCGCCATGCGCGAAGCGTTCGACATGCCGGATTACCCCGGACTCAAGGAATTCGCCACGCGCGAAGACGGCGTGCCTTTCCAAAACGCGCGGAACGCATTCCATCTGGGAAACGCGGGCAAGAACGCACTAGAGCTCAAAGCGTGGATCCTCAAAAACTGGGACGGGTTCCTAAAAGACAGTGGCATTGGGCAGTACATGCATGACTACGATTTACGCGTAGTGCGCCGCGCGCTGTACCTCACATTCAACGGCGACATCGAGTCGAACAAAAACAAGCCTTGGTTCAAACCCGAGGCCGTCCGCGCGCACCTGTACGATGCGGGCAAGCTACCAGTCATGCGGGGTTTGCGCGAATGGTTCGGCATGCACAAAAAACCCATCGCGGAGTTTGAAAAACATGTGATGGATAACAAACTGTCCTATTACGTGAATGAGGGCATCGAGCCTTACTTCAAGGAACCGCCCAAAGCCACCCCCACACCGACACCAAAACCGGGCAAACCTTCGACCGACCCGACCTTGTTCAGAATCCTTCCAGACAACGGCCAAATCGGAAAACCCATCACCTTGGAAGGCGCCAACTTGGCAAACATCTGGAAAGTCGAAATCGACGGAAACTCCATCGAATTTCGCAAAGTGGACGATCAGCACATATATCTGCCAACGGTCCGCTGGGGCATCTTGCCTGATTTCGGCTTTGGGTCAGTCATCACCTTTCAAAATTATTACGGGCGCTATTCTTCGAAACTGGATGCAGTTAAAATCGGCCTGACCCATCTGAACGCCGGGGGCAACAAAGAACAATGCTTCGGCGCCATTGGAAAAGGCTGCGGAGGCCTATTTGGCACAGGCCAGAACGGCGAAAGTACCAACGTGGGAAAACGCTCCGGCTGTGAAGCCTTGCGGGACAACACTTGGCGCGCGTGCTTCATTTCCGCCGGCTCCATCCGACATGACAACTGTTGCGTGTGGAACCCGTCCGGCAAATGGTGCGGAGGCCCTGGCAAAGACGGCAAACCGGCCGAGGAGTGGAATCATAACGGCAAATGCGATTCGGAATGGCACGAATCAATGTGGGATTCGGCTTGGGAACGCACGTGGAAACAGGACTTCTCTCTCAAAACCGATCCGAACCTCAGCCCGTTCCCTTCGCCTAACAAGCGCTACTTCGGTTTTGAAGCGGATGCGTCCACATACCTGTGCGCGCCCAAAGGCACCAAGATGCGCGAAGACAAGGACGCGCCGTTTTGCTGCTCAGGCAGGATAGACGGCTGGAGGGATTGCACGTAAGCGGCCAACCACGCCCACGATTTAGTCAATTTTTTGTAAGGGTTTAGTTTTGGAGCTTGACCGAAAGGCGTAAGTTCTACTATTTCGTACTCTTTTTGCAAAGGCGTCCCGACCAGGACGCCCACTCGCAAAAAGGCCCACCCGCCATGACAGACG
>Ga0080064_1002288_pt1 | contig 33249 bp, 36 predicted proteins | sample Subgrocontami54m_FD_69260 | JGI IMG/M metagenome (GOLD analysis project Ga0080064, IMG submission 69260) | Subsurface groundwater microbial communities from S. Glens Falls, New York, USA - GMW46 contaminated, 5.4 m (SPADES assembly) (version 2) ...
GGGCGGGGGCCTTTTGTGGGGGGGGAGGGCCCCCGGCGGAGCCGCTGCTCGATCCGATGTGCGGCGGCGGCACGCTGCTGGTGGAGGCCGCAGCGATCGGCCTCGGTGTGGCGCCCGGGGCCGGGCGTTCGTTCGGATTCGAGAAGCTCTCGAATTTCGACGCCAAGCTGCTGCAGCGGCTGAAAACCGCCGCGGGCGAAAAGCGCTCGTCGGCACGCATCGAGCTTTACGGCAGCGACCGCGATGGCCGTGCCATCGAGGCGGCGACCAAAAATCTTTCGGCAGCGGGCTTCGCTGGTCAGGTCAAGCTGGAGCGCGCCGATCTTTTGGCGCGGAGCGCACCCGCGGCGTCGGGGGTGATGGTCGCGAACCCGCCCTATGGCGAACGCATCGGCAGCGAGGAGGAACTGGCGCGCTTCTACCCGAAGCTCGGCGATGCGCTAAAAAAACACTTCGCCGGCTGGCGCTGCCATTTCTTCACGGCCGATCTGCGCTTGCCCAAGTTAATCCGGTTGCAGCCCGCGCGACGCGTGCCGCTGTTCAACGGCGCGCTCGAGTGCCGGCTGTACGAGTTCCGGATCGTTTCCGGGAGCCATCGCGGGTGACCAGCGTCCCGCGGATGGTAACGAGTTCCTCCTGCGGCGACTGCGCCAGTCCGGCCTCGCGGCGGCTGCGGCGGTACCAGTAGCGCGCGTTCGACGCGTCACCCTCGATCCGGTGCAGGACGGCGTGGATCCAGCAGGCGGTGGAGTCGTCTTCGTGCTGTTGCACGATCCGGTGCGACGCCTGCCAGTCGCCGGCGAGCGCCAGGGAGACGGCTTTCGTGAGTTGCGTCCGCAGTTCGCTCATGGCTTCCCCCCTTTCGTTCCGATGGTACCGCGCGCCACAGTATCCAGCGCGTCACGCTGGCGCCAGCTCAGAGACAGCCTTTAATCGGCCTCTTATCGCCCGCTCGGCCAGCTTGAGATCGTATGCCGCCTGGAGGTTGAGCCAGTACTGAGGTGACTGCGCAAAGGCGCGCCCAAACAAAAGAGCCATCTCGGCTGTCACCGGCCTGGTGCCCTTGACGATGTGCGAGATACGCATCGACGACACGCCAATCATTCGCGAAAACTCAGCTTGCGAGATTCCGCGTTCTTCAAGAATCTCTCGAAGAAACTCGCCAGGGTGAATTGCCGGTAGGCCGTTCTTGGCCATATATGCTCCAATCAGTGGTAGTCGACGATCTCGACATCTAACGCATCTCCATTGGAGAAACGAAAGCAGATTCTCCAGCGGTCATTGATCCGTATACTCCATTGACCCTTGCGATCGCCCTTGAGCGGCTCGAGGCGGTTCGAGGACGGAAACCGCAGATCGTCAACGCGTGTTACTGCATTGAGCTGCGTAAGACGCATCACTGCGCGGCGGCGAATCTCAGGAGGCAAGCGTCGGGAGCGTCCGGTCGCGAAGAATCGTTCTGTCTCGGAATCCGCAAAGGACTGGATCACTCAACGAAGGATAAACATACCGTTTACGTGCGTCAAGCGTCCCTATTTCCGGAGCCATTTACGGCGACTGGAGCTGAACGTGAAATCCAACGCGATGTGGAGCGACGTCATAGCGCGCGACGCGCCGAATCGCGTCCGCTCGAACTAAAGTTGGGCAGCACGTGCTTGCGGTGGAAGAATTGAAGTCATGTCGTTAATGTACTCGTCGTAGGAGATCCAACCCAGTTCGAATCGGACGATGTAGTGAGCGACTGGACGCGGAGTTGGATAATCGAGGGCATAGCCGAGGTCAAAGTGCGGGTCATTCCGGTAGGCGCTCCTCAGCGCCTCGAAGACTTGGTGGGCTATGGAATTGGAAGGTTCACCTTTTTCCCAGTGGTTGTACTGGATGCGTCCTGCATAGATAAGTAGCCCCAACGGGATGTTGTTTACGGTGCGGCCAATACAAAAAGCTGCTCCCGCCTTAGATGCCCTGACGTTTAGTTCCAAACAGCGCGGGGGCAGATTTTCGGGCAACCGATACTTCTTTATGCCTGTGTAGGCTATCTGAAGGATCGATCCAGCTAGCACCGCGCGGGCAAACTCCAGATTGAAATGCGCTTCGTAGGCACGGAGATAGGTCTCGTTTTCCTCCTTCGTCATGCGGATGACGCCGTGCTCGTCACAGAAGTCGAGCACTGACCGCAGGCGGCCAGAGTAGTACGCGGACAAGCCGTCGAAAAGATGCCGGACGGCGGGTTCAGTTTCACGAACGTACGGATGAAGATCCACGTTGTGATTTGCTACGCGAATTTGCGTGGTGCCCAACGTGGTGAACGGCGGGCCGCGATGGCATTGGATGTTGCCACTATACTCGCGGCCCGTCCGTCCCACCTGAAGTTGAGCGTTGAACTCACAAGCCGGCCTCGATCTCGAATCTGTTCCACGCTTCATGGGCTTTGCGCGATGCCTCACCTTGCCGTCTTTCGTAATCGATCTTTCGTTCGTCTACCTCTGGTGAGATCCCATCAAATGCGGTTAGCCAGACCGCGTAATACTCCTTGAAATGTTTGGATGCCGCCGCCTTCTTTGCTACCTGCGCATGGGCTCGTGGAAAGAGTTTCTTCACTTCTTCCCGCCCTTGCTTCAAACAGGCACCAATCTCTGAGTAAGCCTCCCGCAGTTCGCCACTCTCAACTTTGAGGAACGCCAACTTCGCCGTGAGCTGGCACTTCAGTAGTTGAAATTGCGTGGTGCCACCGAACTCCTCGATCGAGGTGCGCTTTTTGTCCTGGCCGTTAGCAGGTGCAAGAGCCAGAAAAAGACCGGCCGAGAGTATGAAGTACGTGGTGCGAATCATAGGTGCGTCACCGAAACGTCAACGTCCACGCCCACCGGCGCGCGCCGACGGGCGCTTGAATTGGCACGACGGTTCGCGCGCGTCCGCGTGGGGCGTGCTGTTAGGCGCTGTGCTATTTAGCTTTGAAGCGTTCATCCCACCACAGCCATACGCCAATTGGCGCGATACCTGCGACAAATGCGACCAACGAAAGCGGTATTGCATCTAGTATCTTGTGAACGCCAGCCCAGTTGTTCGGCGAGCGCGCCCAGTCAACATTCAACCAGAGCAATGCGGTAATGACTGACAACGATGGCCATTCGCCGAGCCTAAGGTAGCTATAGATTTGCCACCCGATAATTCCGACCGTGGCCAAAATACCGGCTCCGAGAATCGGAACGAGGATATCAAGGGGCGATGAATCACTGGACCCGGCGCTTTGCGACCGCTGGGGTTCCGGCTTGAAGTAGTACCACCTGTCCCACTTAGGCATCGGAAAGCCGCTTCGTCATGAGATCAACATGCTCCGCCGAAAATGGCGATTGGATCAACTCAGCATGTCCTTTGCGAAGAACGAACTCGTAATCCGACGACGAGCGCTCATCCGGATTAATGATGAAGATGCGGCGCCCATCAACACCCGAAAACGCATCAATGTGTGGAAGGTTGGACAAAAAGAAGCTTCGAACAAAAAAATCATCGTGTGCCAAACCCAACCCGATGATGTACACGTCATGCGTCGCGGCAAAAGCAAATTCTGGCTTGTACCAGAGAACGGCATTAGCCCGAACATCGAAGGCCTTTCCGTAGCCAGGTAAGACGAGAAATGGATCAACCTCTCCCAAAGGCGAGTAAGCTTGCCAAGTGGAAAATCGAAGTAGAGCGGGCGAGTGATAGATTTCCCGAGTCATCATTCCTTTTGTGAATTCGAGAGACTGCCACCCAAGTGTATTTACGGGTTCACCCCATTGATTTGGTTCGCCTAGCCGCCAATTGACAGAGCCATGCAGCTTGCAAAGCTTGATCGCCCTTTCATCGGAAAAGTTGTAGGTGTAGGTTTTTCCAACGGCTTCCAAGACAACTTCAAGCAAACCATCCCAATTCAGTGAGATGATGATATCCCGCTCATGCAATTGCGCGGCAAAATCTATGTAGAGCTGAGGTATAGAGTTGCCGGGGGTACGCTCGACAATTGTTTTGGCCAGATAGAACCGCAGCGCCAGCTTTTCGCGACTGCCGTTCTCGCACCGTCTTTCTCCGCCACCGTACTCGCGGAGCTCAATGAACTCCAGGAACGTGCAGAGTTCAGAAAAGCTGACTCTTGACGCATCAAGGGCGGCGTCGATCGAACCAATGCTTTCTTTGGCGTAGTTCTCAACTCGCGCGTAAATACCGGGACATTCGATCGAGAATTTTCTCATTGCGCTGACAAGTAATTCTTCGGTCAAGGGGACTCCGGCTCCAGCCGAGAAGCCAGCACCAAGAATGAAGACGCGATTGCGCCGGACGTACTGTTCAAGGGAGCTGCCATCGCCCGCTGCGCTCATGTTTGATGCCTAACGCCAATTGGTTGACAATTTAGTTGACAGATCTGTCGGTTTGCAAACCGACCAAGGTGTAACCACGCCGGTCATCCTCCCTCCGGCTCAGTACGTTACGCCCCCCAAGGGCTGGCCGCAATTCGGTCAGCTGGGCACGACCTTGGAAAGCTATCGCGTATCGCCCGCTGCGTGGCAAGGCAATCTTCGAGGACGGCGAGTATCCCGTGCGGGTGATTGTGGAACCGGCGACGAACCCGCCTGCGGTGGTGACGGTCTATCGCACTCGACGCTTCCAAGCGCGTCGAAGACCCCCGAACGGCTGAGGCGCTGGCCGGCAGCTGAGACGCAGAAGGGGCGCCGCAGCGCCCCGTCCCGAAACACCGTCTTCGTTGTTCAGACGATATCGAGGTGCTCGATGCCCTTCGAGAGATCCTTGTCCTGCGCCTCGCGGCCGTGCAGCTTGATCTGCAGCCGCACCTCGTTGGTCGAGTCCGCGTACCGCAGCGCGTCCTCGTAGCTGATGCGTCCCTGCTCGTAGAGGTCGAACAGCGCCTGATCGAAGGTCTGCATCCCCAGCTCGCGGGACTTCTTCATGATTTCCTTGATTTCGTGCACTTCGCCCTTGAAGATCAGGTCCGAGATCAGCGGCGTGTTGAGCATTATTTCGACCGCCGGGACGCGGCCCTTGCCCTCCTTCAACGGCAGCAGCCGCTGCGAGATCACGCCCTTGAGGTTCAGCGACAGGTCCATGAGCAACTGCTGGCGCCGCTCCTCGGGGAAGAAGTTGATGATCCGGTCCATCGCCTGGTTGGAATTGTTGGCGTGCAGCGTGCTCAGGCACAGGTGGCCCGTCTCGGCGAAGGCGATCGCGTGCTCCATCGTTTCGCGCTCGCGGATCTCACCGATCAGGATCACGTCGGGCGCCTGGCGCAGCGTGTTCTTCAACGCCGCCTCCCAGGATTCGGTGTCGACGCTGACTTCGCGCTGCGTGATGATGCAGTTCTTGTGTGGATGGACGTACTCGATCGGGTCCTCGATCGTGATGATGTGCCCATGGCTGTTCTCGTTGCGATAGCCGATCATCGCGGCGAGCGAAGTCGACTTGCCTGAACCCGTGCCGCCGACGAAGATCACCAGGCCGCGCTTGGTCATCGCCACGTCCTTCAGCACGGGCGGCAGTTTGAGGTCCTCGAAGTTGGGAATGGTGGTCGTGATCACCCGCATCACCGCGCCGATGCTGCCCTGCTGCACGAAGGCGTTGCAGCGAAATCGCCCGATACCCGCCGGGCTGATGGCGAAGTTGCACTCCTTGGTGGCCTCGAATTCCGCCGCCTGCTTGTCGTTCATGACGGCGCGCGTCAGCAGCGAGGTGTGCTGCGGCGTGAGCGGCGTCTGCGAGACGGGGGTCGTCTTGCCGTCGATTTTCATCGCCGGCGGAAAATTCGCCGTGATGAAAAGGTCCGAGCCCTTCTTCGACACCAGTGCGCGAAGCAGGTCGTACATGAACCGGATGGCCTGTTCTCGTTCCATGGGGTCTCCTGGGGCGGCCTAACCGCCGAAAAGGTCCTTGTTCATCGCCTTGCCGCGCGCTTCCGACGGCGAAATCATGTTGCGCTGCACCATCTCCTGCAGGTTCTGGTCGAGCGTCTGCATCCCGATCTGGCGCCCGGTCTGGATCGCCGAGTACATCTGCGCGATCTTGTTCTCGCGGATCAGGTTGCGGATCGCGGGGGTGCCGATCATGATTTCGTGCGCCGCCACCCGCCCCGAGCCGTCCTTGGTCTTGAGCAGGGTCTGCGAGATCACGGCGCGGATCGACTCCGAGAGCATCGCGCGCACCATCTCCTTTTCCGCCGCCGGGAATACGTCGACGATGCGGTCGATGGTCTTGGCGGCGCTCGAGGTGTGGAGCGTTCCGAACACCAGGTGACCGGTCTCGGCGCCGGTGAGGGCGAGGCGGATCGTCTCCAGGTCGCGCATCTCGCCCACCAGGATCACGTCCGGGTCCTCGCGCAGCGCGCTGCGGAGCGCGTTCGCGAACGACAGCGTGTGCGGCCCGACCTCGCGTTGGTTGATGAGCGACTTCTTCGATTCGTGGACGAACTCGATCGGGTCCTCGATGGTGAGGATGTGGCCGTGCTCGTTCTCGTTGATGTGGTTGACCATCGCCGCAAGCGTCGTGCTCTTGCCCGAGCCCGTCGGTCCGGTCACCAGCACGATGCCGCGCGGCTGGTCGGCGATGTCGACGAAGATTTTCGGGCACTTCAGGTCATCGAGCGTCAGCACCTTGGACGGAATGGTCCTCAGCACGGCCGCCGCGCCGCGCTGCTGCACGAACGCGTTGACGCGGAAGCGCGCCAGGTTCGGCACCGCGAACGAGAAGTCGCACTCGAGGTTTTCCTCGTAGAACTTGCGCTGTCCATCGTTCATGATGTCGTAGACCATGCCGTGCACGTCCTTGTGCTCGAGCGGCGGTACGTTGATGCGCCGTACATCGCCGTGCACGCGGATCATCGGCGGCAGGCCCGAGGACAGGTGCAGGTCGGAGGCCTTGTTCTTGACCACGAAGGCGAGCAGTTCGGTCAGATCCATTAGAATCCCTCAGGCAGTGCCGCGAAAATTATGGGCGCGATCAGAGCCAATTTGCAAGCCGTGAGCGCGCGCATCGCGCGCGCCGCGCAGGCCGCGGGTCGCGATCCGCACACGGTGCGCGTGCTGGCGGTATCGAAGATGCACCCGGCGGCACATGTGGACGAAGCCTATCACGCCGGGCAGATCGCGTTCGGGGAGAACTATGTACAGGAGGCTCTTGGCAAGATGCAGGCGCTCGCCCGGTTGCCGCTGGAGTGGCACCTGATCGGTCCACTGCAGAGCAACAAGGCGCGTCTGGCCGCAGAGCGCTTCGCCTGGGTGCAGAGCGTGGCGAGCGAGCGTGTGGCGCGCCGGCTTTCGGAGAACCGTTCGGCCGAGCAAGCCCCGCTCAATGTCCTGGTGCAAGTCAACGTCTCGGGCGAGACGAGCAAATCCGGTGTCGCGCCCGCGGCGCTGCCCGCGCTCGCGCACGTGGTGGCCGGACTGCCGCGGCTTCGCCTTCGCGGCCTGATGGCGATCCCCGAACCGACGGCGGACATTGCGCTGCAAAGAGCGCGCTTCGGCGTGGCGCGCCGGTGCTACGACGCGCTCGCCGGCGAAGGCCTGGCGCTCGATACGCTGTCGCTCGGCATGAGCGACGATCTGGAGGCCGCGATCGCCGAAGGCTCCACCATGGTGCGAATCGGGACGGCGATTTTCGGTCCCCGCGGAACCGGCGGCGCGCATCCCGACGGCGTCGCGAAGACGCATTCCTGAGAGCCCGGTGGCGCGCATGCGGATCGCCTTTCTTGGCGGCGGCAACATGGCCTCGGCGCTCATCGGTGGCCTGCTGGGCCGGGGGTACGCGGGCGGTGAGATCACGGTGCTCGAGCCCTTGGCCGATAAGCGGGCGGCGCTCGCCGGGCGCCATGGCGTGCGCGCGATCGCCGCTGCGGATGCGCTGGCGCTCGCGGCCGACACGCTGGTTCTCGCGGTGAAGCCCCAGGATCTGCGCGCGGCGCTCGAGCCGATCGCACCGCCGCGCGTGGAACAACTGGTGATCAGCATCGCTGCGGGCGCGCGCCTCGCGGACATTTCGCGTTGGCTCGGCGGTCACCGCAGGCTGGTGCGCGCGATGCCGAACATGCCTGCGCTGATCGGCTGCGGCGCGAGCGCGCTGTACGCGTCGAAGGAGGTCGGCGCGGCCGATCGCGATCGCGCCGGGGCGATCCTCGCCGCGGTCGGAGCGGTGGTCTGGGTCGACGACGAACACCTGCTCGACGCGGTGACCGCGCTTTCTGGCAGCGGTCCAGCGTACGTCTTCTGGTTCATCGAGCAGCTTGCCGCGGGTGGCGAGGCGATGGGCCTGCCGCGCGGGGTTGCGGCGCGACTCGCACTGGATACGGTGCTCGGGGCCGCGCGGCTTGCCGCGCAAAGCGCCGATTCGCCCTCTACGCTGCGCGAGCAGGTGACTTCGAAGGGCGGGACCACGGAGGCGGCGCTTCGCGTGTTCGACGAGGAGCGGATCGCCGAGCGCCTGCTGCGGGCGCTCGAGGCGGCGAACCGGCGCGGCGCCGAACTCGGCGACCGGCTCGGCAAGAACTGATGTTCACGCAGATCGGCCAGCTGCTGGTGGACGTGGTGGGGAGTTTTTTCGTCTACCTGCTGCTGCTTCGCTTCCTGCTGCAATGGCTGCGCGCGCCGTTTCGCAATCCGCTGGGCGAATTCGTGATTGCCACGACGAGCTGGCTGGTGCTGCCTTTGCGGCGCCTGATTCCGCCGATTGCGGGACTCGATCTGGCGTCGCTCGCGGGCGCATGGCTCGTGCAGATGGCGGTGCTGTGGACGTTGTATGCGCTGCGCGGCTGGGAATTCGGATCCTCTCCGGGCATCGCCGCGGCGATTCTCGCCGCGGCGGCGCTGCTCGATCTGCTCCGGTACGGGCTGTACATCCTCAGTTTTGCGGTCATCGTCCGGGCGGTGCTGTCCTGGGTGAACCCGTACTCGCCTGCTGCGCCGCTGCTCGATGCAGTGACGCGCCCGTTTCTGCGCCCGATCCGCCGCTGGCTGCCGCCGATCGCGAACATCGATCTGTCCCCGCTGGTGCTGCTCGTCGCGCTGCAAGTGCTGCTGATTCCGGTTTCGCACTTCCGTGGACTCGCCGGGGGCGTGTTCTGAGCTGGTGGCGCCGAGACGGTGCGCGCCTCGTGCTCGATCTGCACGTGCAGCCGGGTGCAGCGCGCACCGGCGTCGCGGGACTGCACGGCGGGCGGCTCAAGCTGCGGCTCGCGGCACGCGCCGTCGAAGGGGCGGCCAACGCGGAACTGATCGCGTTCCTCGCCGCGCGGTTCGGCGTGGCGAAACGCGACGTCGCGATCCTGGCGGGCGAAAAGGCGCGCGCCAAGCGAGTCGCGGTCAGCGGCGCGCTGGGCGGCGCGGAGCGGCTGCTCAATCCGCCTAGCGCCTGAAGCGCATCGACTCGGGGTAGGGAAACACGTCTTCCTGCTCGCCGGCGCGGATGCGCGCCTGCTTGCGCTGCCAGAACTCGGGCGTCATCAGGTCGGCGTGCCGCCGCAGGAAGACTTCGCGGGCGCGCGGATCGGAGACCAGGAAACTCGCGAACTGCTCCGGAAACACGTCGTTCGGCCCGACCGAGTAGTAGGGCTCTGCGGCGAGTTCGTCCTCGTAGGACCGCGGCTGCGGGATGCTGCGGAAGTTGCAGTCGGTCATGTACGAGATTTCGTCGTAGTCGTAGAACACGATCCGCTCATGGCGCGTGACGCCGAAATTCTTCAGCAGCATGTCACCGGGGAAAATGTTCGCTCCGGCGAGATCCTTGATCGCGTCGCCGTATTCGAACAGCGCGTGCTCCAGTCGCTGCCAGTCGCCGTCCTGCTGCCCCTCCTCCAGGTAGAGGTTGAGCGGCTGCATGCGGCGCTCGATGTAGACGTGCTTGAGGACGATGCGGTCGCCCTCGATCTCGATATTCGATGCCGCTTCGCGCTTGAGTTCCTCGAGCAGCTCGGGATCGAACCGCTCGATCGGCAGCGCGACGAGCGAGTATTCGAGCGTGTCGGCGAGCCGCCCGACGCGATCGTGAAACTTCACCAGCTGGTATTTCTGCAGCACCGTCGCGCGGTCGATGTCCTTGGGCGGCGCGAAATGGTCGCGGATCACCTTGAAGACGTACAGGAAGGAGGGCAGCGTGAACACCAGCATCACCATGCCCTTGATCCCGGGCGCGGTGATGAAGTTGTCGGAGGAGTGGTTCAGGTGATAGTGCAGGTCGCGGTAGAAGACCGTCTTGCCCTGCTTGTGCAATCCGACCGCCATGTACATCTCGGCGCGCGGCTTGCGCGGCATGAGAAGCCGCAGGAACGAGACGTACGCCGCAGGCACCTCCATGTCGACGAAGAAGTAGGCACGGGCGAACGAAAACAGGACCAGAAGTTCGTCTTCGCCGGTGAGCAGCGTGTCGAGGTACAGTTCGCGGCGCTCGCTCTGCAGCACCGGCACCGCGAACGGCAGCTCGACGTGCCCGTTGGTCGCCTTGCCGACGATGTAGGCGCCCTTGTTGCGAAACAGGGGCGATCCGAGCACCTGGATCTGCAGGCTCGGACGGGCGCGCGTCGGGCGCGGAAATTTCGCCCGCAGCGCGTGCACCACGTTTCTCAGATCTCGGTGCAGGTTCTCGTAGGGCAGGCGCAGGTCGAAATCACGCAGGATGCGCTTGAGCGTCGCGCGCAGGCCGGAGCCGCCCTTGCGCGGATAGTAGCTGCGGTAGGCAGGCTCGTCGCCCTCGAGGTGCTCGGTGGCGACCGCCGGGCGCCAGAAAATGAACTCGTTGCGGTAGTAACGCCGGTGCAGCACCTGGCAGGCGACCGAGTTGAAGAAGGTCTCCGCCAGCTCCGGCTGGCGATGGTCGTGCAGCAGCGGGATGTACGCGAGCTTGATCGCGGGCCAGAGCGACTCCTCGGTTTCCGCTTCGGGAAATCGCGCGAGCACCGCGTCGACCGATTCCTGCACCCGCCGGTCGTACATGGTGATTCGCGCGCGTGCCAGTTCGCGCATCGCCGCCCAGTCGGAGGTCTCGAACAGGCGCTTGGCCTCGCGCGCTGCCTCTCGGAACAGCCGGTAATGCCGGTCGAAGCCGGCGAGGATCGCACGCGCCACCTCGGAGGCGCGCTCGACGCGCGCCTCGTAGATTGGCAGGATCTTCGCCGGCTCGGCCTTCACGCGCCGCTCAGGCGACCTTCTTCGCCTGCTGACGCTCGTCGAAGAACTGTTCGTCCTCCGTCGATCCGTGCAGGGCGGTGGTCGAAGCCTTGCCGGCAGAGATCACCTGCGTCACGTCGTCGAAGTAGCTGGTGCCGACTTCGCGCTGGTGCTTGACCGCGGTGAAGCCGTGTTCGGCCGCCGCGAACTCCTTCTGCTGCATCTCCACGAACGCGGGCATGCCGCTGCGCGCGTAGCCGTGGGCCAGCTCGAACATCGAGTAGTTGAGCGAGTGAAATCCCGCCAGCGTGATGAACTGGAACTTGTAGCCCATCGCGCCCAGTTCGTGCTGGAATTTGGCGATCGTGGCGTCGTCGAGATTGCGCTTCCAGTTGAACGACGGCGAGCAGTTGTACGCCAGCATCTTGCCCGGAAACTGCTTCTGGATGCCCTCGGCGAAGCGGCGCGCGAAGCCGAGATCCGGCGTCCCCGTCTCGCACCACACCATGTCCGCGTACTCGGCGTAGGCGAGGCCGCGCGCGAGCGCCTGGTCGAAGCCCTTGCGCGATTTGTAGAAACCCTCGGCCGTGCGCTCGCCGGTGAGGAACGGACGGTCGCGCTCGTCGACATCCGAGGTGACGAGATCCGCGGCTTCCGCATCGGTTCTCGCGAGCAGCACCGTCGGCACGCCCATGATGTCCGCCGCCAGGCGCGCGGCGATCAGCTTCTGCACGTGTTCCTGCGTGGGCACCAGCACCTTGCCGCCCATGTGGCCGCATTTCTTGACGCTCGCCAGCTGGTCCTCGTAATGCACTCCCGCGGCGCCCGCGTCGATCATCGCCTTCATCAGCTCGAAGGCGTTCAGCACGCCGCCGAAGCCGGCTTCGGCGTCGGCGACGACCGGCGCGAACCAGTCGATGTCGCCCTTGCCCTCCATGGTCTGGATCTGGTCGGCGCGCATGAGCGCGTTGTTGATACGCCTCACCACCGTCGGAACCGAGGAGGCCGCGTACAGCGACTGATCCGGGTACATCGACAGCGAGTCGTTGGCATCCGCCGCGACCTGCCAGCCGGAGAGGTAGATTGCGGGAACGCCGGCCCGGACCTGCTGCATCGCCTGGTTGCCGGTGAGCGCGCCGAGTGAGTGGACGTACGGCCGCTCGCTGCACATCCGCCAGAGCTTTTCCGCGCCGCGCCGCGCCAGCGTATGTTCGATTTGCAGGCTGCCGCGCAGGCGCACCACGTCGGCCGCGCCGTAGCCGCGTCGGATGCCGTTCCAGCGGGGGTTCTTCGCCCAATCCTTCTTCAGCTGCTCGATTTCCAGGTCACGAACTTGCATCAGCAATTCTCCGGTTGAATGTGGGACTCGACGCCCGAGCGCGCCATGGTTCACGATAGTCGATGCCGATGGCGCAGAGCAACAACTCGGCCAGCATGCTGAAAACGAACCTTAAACAAGGATTTACAGTAGCTTAGGGCAACCGCGTTTCACGATGCGAAGGCCGGTTTCAGCCTGTTGCTGCTTCGCAACGTCTGGACCGGGGTCAGGTCTGGACGAGCTTGCGGTGGCGCTGGATGCTCATCTGGATCCCCAATCCGACGAACAGGGTCGCCAGCGCGGTCCCACCGTAGGACACCAGCGGCAGCGGCACCCCGACGACGGGCAGGATGCCAGACACCATGCCCATGTTGACGAACGCATAGGTGAAGAACATGAGAGCGATCGACCCGGCGAGCAGGCGCGCGAAGAACGAAGCCGCGTTCGCCGCGATCATCAGGCCGCGGGCCACGAGCAGCGCGTAGAGCACGAGCAGCACGCAGTTGCCGAGCAGCCCGAACTCCTCGGAGAACACGGCGAAGATGAAATCCGTGTGCCGTTCGGGAATGAATTCCAGGTGGGTTTGCGTGCCGTGAAGCCAGCCCTTGCCCCCGAGCCCGCCCGATCCGACCGCGATGGTCGACTGGATGATGTGGTAGCCCGCGCCGAGCGGATCCTGGGTCGGGTCGAGCAAGGTCATGATTCGCCGTCGCTGGTAGTCGTGCATCAACCCCCACAGCGGCGCGAGCGCGGCCAGCCCCAGCACGCCCACGCCGAGGAGAATCCGCCAGCCGATTCCCGCGAGGAAAATCACGTAGAACCCGGCGGCGAGGACGAGCACCGCGGTGCCGAGATCGGGCTGGCGCGCAATCAGCGCCACGGGCAGCGCGAGCAGCACGGCCGCGACGGTGAAATCGCGCAGCCGAAGCGCGCCTTCGTTGCGATGGAAATACCACGCCAGCATGAGCGGCAGCGCAAGTTTCATCATCTCGGAAGGCTGGAAGCGGGTCACGCCGACGTGCAGCCAGCGGCGTGCCCCGTTGACGACGTCGCCGAACAGCGCCACCGCAACGAGCAGCAACAGTCCCACGACGTAGGCGGGGACCGCAAGCCGCATCAGCGCCTGCGGCGGGATGCGCGCGACGATCCACATCGCGACGAGCGCCACCGCGAGGTTCGCGGCCTGGTTGAGGACGCGAACTGGCTGCTCGTAGCTCGCCGAGTACAGGGTCGCGAGTCCGAGCGCGGCGAGCGCGAGCGCGAGGGTGAGCAGCGGCGCGTCGATTCCGTCGGTCAGCCGCCCGAGGACGCGGCGGAGCGAACCCGGCGCGAGTTCCATCAGTCGCTTTCGAGCTCGTCGGATTCGTCGACGGGCGCGGGCTTCTCCATGCTGGCGGGAAGCTTGCCGAGCAGGTAGTAATCGAGCACCGCACGGGCGATGGGGGCCGCGGCGCGCGCCCCGAATCCGCCGTTTTCCACCAGCACCGCGAGCGCGATCCGCGGATTCTCCACCGGCGCGAAGGCGATGAACAGCGAGTGATCGCGAAGCCGCTCCGTCACCCGGCGCTCGTCGTACTTCTCGTTCTGCTTCATGCCCACGACCTGCGCGGTGCCGGTCTTGCCCGCGCTCGTGTAAGGCGCGCCGGAGAAGACCCGCGCGCCGGTGCCTTCCTTGTTGACTCCGGCCATCGCGTGCGTCACGAACTCCAGGTGCTCGCGCTGCAACGGCAGGCGGCGTATCAGCGCCGGGTCGATCGCGCGGCGGTCGCCGGTGCGCAGATTGTCGATCTGGCCGACGAGGTGCGGCCGGCGCATCGCGCCCTGGTTCGCGAGCGTCGCCACGGCGAGCGCGAGCTGCACCGGCGTATAGGCGTTGTAACCCTGCCCGATGCCGATCGAGATGGTCTCGCCCGGATACCATTTCTGCTGCTCGGGGCGGCGGAATCGCTTCATCTTCCATTCCGGCGAGGGCAGCACCCCCGCGCTCTCGCCCTCCAGATCGATGCCGGTGCGCGCGCCGAAACCGAACTGCTGCATGAAGCCCGCGATCGCGTCGATGCCGAGATCGTTGGCGAGCTGGTAATAGAACGTGTCCGAGGACACGACGATCGACTTGTACAGGTCCACGGTGCCGTGACCGCCGGGTTTGGAATCGCGAAAACGCCGGTCGCCGAACACGTAATAACCCGGGTCGAAGATCGTGCTGCGCGGGGTGCGCTTGCCGAGTTCGAGGGCCGCCAGCGCCATGAACGGCTTGAACGTGGAGCCCGGCGGATAGAGTCCGGCGATGGCGCGATTGGTGAGTGGCCGGTCCGGTGAACCGTTGAGCGCGTCCCACTGCGCGGAATCGATTCCGTCGACGAACAGGTTCGGATCGAAATTCGGTTTCGAGACCAGCGCGAGCACCGCGCCGGTCTGCGGCTCGATCGCGACCAGCGCGCCGCGGCGCGCGCCGAAACCGGCCTCGGCGACCTGCTGCAGCCGGACATCGAGCGTGAGGGTGAGATTGTTGCCGGGCAACGCGGGCGTGCGCGCGAGCGTGCGCAGTCCGCGTCCGCCGGCGTCGACCTCGACTTGCTCGATTCCGGCCGTGCCGTGCAACTCCTGCTGATAGCTCGCCTCGATGCCCGCTTTGCCGATGAAATCGGTGCCGTGGTACTCGTCCTCGACGCCCAGCTCTTCCAGCCGCTCGCGGTCGCGCACGCTGACGCGGCCGATGTGGCCGAGCACGTGCGAGGCCGTGTCGCCCTCGGGGTACTGGCGGAACAGCCGTGCCTTGATCTCCACCCCCGGAAACCGGTATCGGTTCGCCGCGAAGCGTGCCACCTCCTCGTCGGTCAGGCGGGTGCGAATCGGCAGGCTGTCGGCGTTCTTGGTGTCGGTGAGCAGTTTGCGGAATCGGCTGCGGTCCCTCGCCTGCACCTCGATGACCTCGCCGAGCTCGCGGATGGTGCGCTCGAGGTCGTCGACCTTGGCGGGAAAAATCTCGAGCGTGTAGGCGGAGACGTTGCGCGCCAGCACGACGCCGTTTCGATCCATGATCAACCCGCGGTTTGGCGCCACTGGCACGATCGCGATGCGGTTGTCCTCGGCTCTGGAGGCATAGGTCGCATGCTGGACGACCTGCAGGTAGAAAAAGCGCGCAAACAGCAACGCAAACGCACCGAGCACCACGGCGCCGGCGAAGCCGACGCGCAGCTGGAAGCGGTGCAGCTCGCGCTCGAGATCCCGGAGCTCGGCTACCGGCATGGCTCGAATCTCACCGCCTCGACGCGGCACTCCAGGCGGCCGCGCGTCATATCGGGCGTGTTTCGTCGACTTCGACCGGCCTTCTCTGCGGCACGAGCAGCACGAAACTCAGCGCCGGCCACAGCGCTGCGCCGATCAGTGGCGCGGCAAACAGGCTCCATCCGGGGAATTCGGCACCCGCCGCGACCCGCACCAGCAGGCCGATGGCCTGCGCCAGAACGAGCAGCACTGCGACGTGCAGCGCCTGCGCCCACACCGAAAACCACAGAATGCGCCGCGACAGCGTGATCGCCCCGAAGGCGAGCAAAGCGTAAACGAGGGCATGCTGGCCGAGTAGTACGCCGCTTCCCGCGTCGTTCAACAGTCCCATGAACCAGCCGGCACCGAGACCCACCAGCCGGGGCTGACGCACGCACCAGAAGGCGAGCGTCATGGCGACGAAGTCGGGCGCCAGCGCCGCGGGTTGCCAGGGAACGAAATTCAGCATCAGCGAGACCGCGAACGAGGCCACGATCCATCCGACGCGGACCGGCTGAAGGATGTATTGCGGCCGTTCAGCGCCCATCGGCCGCCTTTTTCCGCGGTCGCCGCGACTTGCCGGCGCCGGGTTCGCGTTCGGGGGTCGCCGTCTCCGGATTCGAGACGGCGCGCGTCTCGGTTTCCAGGATCAGCACGTAGCGCCCTCGTTCGACTCCCGCCGCCGGCTGGCACAGGATGCGCGCGAACGAACTCGCGGCATCGCGTTCGACACGCGACACCGTGGCGACCGCGAGCCCCGGCGGATAGACCCCGTCCAGACCCGAAGTGACGAGCCGGTCGCCCGCCTCGATTTCGGCGTTCGAGGCCATGTAGCGCAATTCCAGCTGCCCGGAGACGCCGGTGCCGAAAGCCACTGCGCGAAGGCCGTTTCGCGCCACCTGCACCGGGATTGCCTGATCCTTGTCGATCAGCAGCGTCACCTCGGAGGCCGCGCCGTGCGTGCGCGTCACCTGTCCGACGACGCCGATTTCGTCCACCACCGGGGATCCGAGGCGCACGCCGTGCTGCGTGCCGCGATCGACGATCACCTTGCGCGCGTACGGATCGCGCGCGTTGTACAGGATCTCGGCGGCGACGCCGCGGGTGCGCCGGCGCTGTGCTGCGCCCTCGAGGCGCTTGAGTTGTTCGCTTTCGGCGAGCGCCGCCTGCAGCCGCTGGGCCGAGGTCGAGGCTTCCACGAGGCGCCGGCGCAGCGCAGCGTTTTCCTCGTTCAGCTGCACCTGGCTGGAAAAATACGCCGCGATGCGTTCCGCGAACGCGCCCGGAAGCATGGCGATCTCCTGCAGCGGCTGCGCGAGCAGGGTGAGCGACTGGCGCAGGGTTTCGGCGTAGCGAAACCGCGCATCCAGCACCAGCAGCGCAAGCGACAGCGAGGCGAAGAACGCGAGCCGCACCAGCGGCGCGGGGCCGCGCTTGAAAAACGGCGGCGGCGTGTGTTCCACGTCAGGGTCGGCCGAAAACCGGAATTCGCGACGGGCGTCGCCTGCCGGGCCGCTCGCGGCCCGGCGCCCTGTCGCTCATGCCAGCGGGGTGGGGATCATTCGCTGGTGAAAATCGGGCCGAAGTGTTCCATCTTCTCGAGCGCCTTGCCCGAGCCGCGCACCACGCAGGTGAGCGGATCCTCCGCGACGATCACCGGCAGCCCGGTCTCCTCCATCAGCAGGCGATCGAGATCGCGCAACAACGCGCCGCCGCCCGTAATCACCATGCCCTTTTCGGCGATGTCGGCGCCGAGTTCCGGGGGGGTCTGCTCGAGCGCCGACTTGACCGCCGAGACGATCTGGTTGAGCGGCTCGGTGAGCGCTTCGAGGATCTCGTTGGAACTGATCGTGAAACTGCGCGGAATGCCTTCGGCGAGGTTGCGTCCCTTCACTTCCATCTCGCGCACTTCGCTCCCGGGAAACGCCGAGCCGATGCCCTTCTTGATGTTCTCCGCAGTGGCATCGCCGATCAGCATGCCGTAATTGCGGCGGATGTAATTGATGATCGCCTCGTCGAACTTGTCGCCGCCGACGCGCACCGACCCGGAGTACACCATCCCGCCCAGCGAAATGACGCCCACTTCGGTCGTGCCGCCGCCGACGTCGACGACCATCGAGCCGGTCGCTTCCGCCACCGGCATGTCGGCGCCGATCGCCGCCGCCATCGGCTCCTCGATCAGGAACACCTGCCCGGAGCCCGCTCCGATCGCCGATTCGCGGATCGCGCGGCGCTCGACCTGCGTCGAGCCGCAGGGCACGCAGATGATGATGCGCGGGCTGGGCGAAAAGAGCTTGTTGTCGTGCACCTTCTTGATGAACTGCTTGAGCATCTGCTCGGTGATCGTGAAATCGGCGATCACTCCATCCTTCATCGGCCGGATCGCAGTGATGTTCCCCGGCGTCTTTCCGAGCATTTGCTTGGCTTCCCGGCCGACGGCCTGGATGGTCTTCTTGCCGTTCGGCCCGCCTTCCTGGCGGATTGCGACCACCGAGGGTTCGTCCAGCACGATGCCCTTGCCGCGCACGTAGATCAGCGTGTTCGCGGTGCCGAGGTCGATCGCCAGGTCGTTGGAAAAATAGCTTCTGAGAAATCCGAGCATGGTCTTGTTTAGGTTTGAAATTCGCCCGACCGGGAGCAGTCGCGGCAGGGCCTATAATGGGGAAAATTTTACTCCCCTTTTTTTTCGTCGCGGGAGTTTTTCCGGGCTGCAGCATGTCCCTGTCCCCTGAACAGATCGAGCGCCTCGCGCGCCTCGCGCGTGTGGCCCTGACGCCGCAGGAAGGCGATGCGGTGCGCCGGAAGCTCAATCGCGTGCTCGACCTGATCGACCGGATGCGCGCCGTCGACACGACCGGAGTGGAGCCGATGTCGCACGCGGTCGAGGTCCCGGCAGGGCAGCGCTTGCGCGCCGACGCGGTCACCGAGACCGACCGGCACGCCGAGTTCCAGGCGGCGGCGCCCGCGGTCGAGCGCGGCCTGTATCTGGTGCCCAAGGTGATCGAGTAGCTTGATCGATTCGAGTCTCAGCGAACTGTCAGAAGCGCTCGCTCGGGGCTCGGTCTCCGGAGTCGAGCTGACGCAGCTGTGCCTGGACCGGATCGCGCGCCTGAACGGCGCCCTGAACGCCTTCATCACGGTGGATCCCGAGCGCAGCCTGCGCGAGGCGCGCGAGGCCGATGCACGCCGCGCCGCCGGCCGCGCCGGCCCGCTCACCGGTATCCCCATCGCACACAAGGACATCTATTGCACCCGCGGCATGCTGACCACCTGCGGCTCGCGGATGCTCGGGAATTTCGTCAGTCCCTACGATGCCCACGTCGTCGAACGGTTCGCCGCCGCGGGCTGCGTGCTGCTCGGCAAGACCAACATGGACGAATTCGCGATGGGGTCGTCGAACGAGACTTCGTATTTCGGCCCGGTTCGCAATCCCTGGGACCTGGCCCGTGTGCCGGGAGGCTCCTCGGGCGGTTCAGCGGCCGCGGTGGCGGCACGCATGGCGCCCGCCGCGACGGGCACCGACACCGGGGGTTCGATCCGCCAGCCTGCGGCATTTACCGGGATCTGCGGCTTGAAGCCGACCTACGGCACGGTGTCCCGGTACGGCATGGTGGCCTTCGCCTCGTCGCTCGACCAGGGCGGGCCGATGGCGCGCGGCGCCGAGGACCTCGCGTTGCTCATGAACGTGATGGCGGGGCACGATGCGCGCGACTCGACCAGCCTCGAGCGCGCGCCGGAGGATTATTCGCGCGAACTGAATTCGCCGCTCGCCGGGCTGCGGATCGGCCTGCCGCGCGAATACTTCGGCGAAGGCTGCGCGCCCGAGGTGCTTTCGCGCGTGCGCGAGGCGATCGCCTGGTTCGAATCGCGCGGCGCGAGGCTGGTCGAGCTCGAGCTGCCGAACAGCGCGCTCGCGCTCCCCGTGTATTACGTGCTCGCTCCGGCCGAGGCGTCATCCAACCTGTCGCGATTCGACGGCGTGCGCTACGGTCATCGCGCGCGCGAGTACCGGGACCTCGCCGAACTGTACAGCCGCACGCGCGCCGAAGGATTCGGCGCCGAAGTCAAGCGCCGCATCCTGATCGGCACCTACGTGCTGTCGCACGGCTACTACGACGCCTACTATCTCCAGGCGCAGCGGGTGCGACGGCTGATCGCGCGCGATTTCTCGGAGGCGTTCGCGCGTTGCGACCTGCTCATGGGGCCGATCGCGCCGACGACCGCGTTCGCGCTCGGGGAAAACGTGGACGATCCGGTGCGCATGTACCTCAACGACATTTTCACCATCCCGGCGTCCCTCGCCGGATTGCCGGCGCTGAGCATTCCCTGCGGATTCGACGGCGCGGGGCTTCCGGTCGGCGTGCAGCTGATCGGGCCGCACTTCACCGAGTCCAGGCTGCTCGGCGCGGCGCACCGCTACCAGCAGGAAACCGACTGGCACCGCCGGGTTCCGCCGCAGGCGCCGCTGTGAGCGAAGACCGTTCGGGGACTCGATGAGCGGCTGGGAAATCGTCGTCGGCATCGAAACGCACGCGCAGCTCGCGACGCGCAGCAAAATTTTCTCCGGTGCCTCGACCGCGTTCGGCGCGGCGCCCAACACGCAGGCCTCGGCGGTCGACGTCGCGCTGCCGGGCGTGCTGCCGGTGCTGAACCGCGCTGCGGTCGAACTGGCGCTGCGTTTCGGCCTCGCCGCCGGCGGGCAGGTCAACCGGCGCTCGGTGTTCGCGCGCAAGAACTACTTCTATCCCGACCTGCCGAAGGGCTACCAGATCAGCCAGTACGAGCTGCCGATCGTGACCGGGGGTTCGATCGCGATCGCCTCGGGCGATGCGGTCAAAGTGATCCGGCTGGTGCGGGCGCACCTCGAGGAGGACGCCGGCAAGTCGCTGCACGAGGATTTCCACGGCATGAGCGGGATCGATCTCAACCGCGCCGGGACGCCACTGCTCGAGATCGTCACCGAGCCCGATCTGCGCGGCGCCGCGGAGGCCGCGGCGTACGCGAAAGCGCTGCACTCGCTGGTGCGCTGGATCGGAGTCTGCGACGGCAACATGCAGGAAGGGTCGTTTCGCTGCGATGCCAACGTCTCGGTGCGCCGCGCCGGCGCCGCGGCGCTCGGCACGCGCTGCGAGATCAAGAACCTGAATTCGTTCCGCTTTCTCGAGCAAGCGATCGAGTACGAAGCGCGCCGGCAGATCGGCGTGCTCGAGGACGGCGGCCGCATCGAACAGGAGACGCGCCTGTACGATCCGGAGGCGGGCGAGACGCGCGCGATGCGCAGCAAGGAGGACGCGCCCGACTACCGCTACTTCCCGGACCCGGACCTGCTGCCGCTCGTCGTTCTCGAAGCCGACATTGAGCGGGTGCGCGCCGGATTGCCCGAGCTTCCCGAGGCGATGCGCGCACGCTTCGAGCGTGATTACCGGCTCCCACCCAAAGACGCGCGGCTGCTGACGGCGAGCCGGGAGGTCGCCGTCTATTTCGAGGAAGTCGCCCGAGGTGTTGCCGACACGAGAATTGCGGCGAACTGGATCAACGGTGAGTTGACCGCCAAGCTCAACGACGTTGGCATCGACATTACGGCCTCCCGGGTCACGCCTGCCCGTCTGATCGAGGTGTTGAAGCCGTTGATCGAAGGTCGGATCGGCAGACAGACGGCGCGAGATCTGTTCCACGGAGCGTGGGATCACACCATCACTCCGGGTAGCGGCGAGATTTCTTTGAGAGGTGAAGTTCCGTCGATTTCCATCGAGGCGATGATCCGCGAGCACGATCTCGAGCAAATCTCGGATTCCAAGGCGATCGAAAAGCTGGTCGACGACGTCCTCGCCGCGAACCCCAAGACGGTCGCCGAATTCCGCTCCGGGAAGGAAAAGGCGCTCAATGCGCTCGTCGGGCAGGTGATGAAGGCTTCGCGCGGCAAGGCCGACCCCGCGCGGGTGAACGAACTGCTGCGACTCCGGCTCGCCGGCTGATCGCTCGCTACTTCGAGCCCGCGCCGCGCGTCAGCTCGACGTAGCGGCGCTTGTCGTCGTCGAATCTGCCGTTGATCGATTCGCCGTCCTTGACCTTCTTCGCGCGCTGCTCTTCCTGGGCCTTGAGGTCGTCCTGCGCGCGCTGGATGTCCTGCGCGAGCTTTGCAGGGGGCTTGTTCTTGCCCTGGTAGAACTCCGTTTCCTTGGCCAGCTCGCCCTGGCGCGTCTTGATCGAGGCGATGCGCCGGTCGATCTCGCCGACCACCTTTTCGTTGTCGCCGAGCGCGCGCTTGCGGGCGAGTTCGATGTCGCTCTCGCTCGTGTAAGTGGCGAGCAGCGCCTTGTCGCGCCGCTGCTGGTCCTTGCGCGCCGCGTCTTCCTCGCGCTTCTTCGCCTCCTCGGCCTTCTTCTGCGCCTGCTTTTCGGCGTCGGCCTGCGGATCGACGCGCTGCACGACGATGCCCTGCTTGTTGAGCATTTCGATCGCGAGGCCGGTGCATTGCGGCGGCAGCGTCTGGCCGTAGTAGGTCTTCTTGTCCTTCCCGACGCAACGGTAGGTCAGCGGCTCGGGCGTCTGCGCCTCGCCGGCCATCGGCGCCAGCGCGAAGGCCGCGGCGAGCGTCGCCGCGGCGACACGTCTGTTCATCGGTTTCTCCACGGGAGATCGGATCGCTGCATTCTATCCAACGCGCCGCGGCGGCGCGAGTCGACCTGCTAGAATCGCGCCGCCTCGACCCAGCCGCCGCATGCACTCTGCCGATCCCAAGTTCATCGCTGAAACCACGGCGAAGATGCTGCTCGAAGTGCGCGCCGTGCTGTTCTCGCACGACAAGCCCTTCATATTCACCTCGGGCTGGGCAAGTCCCGTCTACATCGACTGCCGCAAGCTCATTTTCTACCCGCGCATCCGCCGCCAACTGGTCGATTTCGCCGCGGCGACGCTCGCGCGCGACGCGGGTTTCGAGCAGTTCGATGTCGTCGCGGGCGGCGAGACCGCGGGCATCCCCTACGCGGCCTGGATCGCCGAGCGGCTCGGCCTGCCGATGCAGTACGTGCGCAAGAAGCCCAAGGGCTTCGGCCGCAACGCCCAGATCGAAGGCGACGTGCGCGAGGGCGCGCGCACCCTGCTGGTCGAGGACCTCACCACCGACGGGCGCTCGAAGATCAACTTCTGCCGGGCGCTGCGGGAGGCGGGCGCCGTGGTCGAGCACGTCTACGTCAATTTCTACTACGATATATTTCCCGAGTCGAAGCGAATCCTCGGCGAACTCGGGGTGAAACTGCACCACCTCGCGACGTGGTGGGACGTTCTCGCGGTGGTGAAGGCGGGCGGCTACCTCGCGGCCGAGCAGGTCGACGAGGTCGAGAAGTTCCTGCACGCGCCCGCCGAATGGTCCGCCGCGCACGGCGGCGTATCGAGTTTCGCCTCGGGGTAGCGGGGCGCCGGCGCGAGTGCCCCGGCGGCGCGGCGAATGAAGCTGCTCAGCCTGAACGTCAACGGCATCCGCTCGGCGGCGCGCAAGGGCCTGTGGCGCTGGCTCGCGGCGCAGCGCGCCGACGTTGCCTGCCTCCAGGAACTCAAGGCGCAGGAAACCGATCTCGACCGCCAGGCGCGCTCGCCGGGCCGCCTGCAGGGATACTTTTCGCACGCACAGAAAAAGGGCTACGCCGGGGTGGCGCTGTATTCGCGCGTTGCTCCCGAGGCGGTTGTCGAGGGATTCGGAATCAGCGAGTTCGACACCGAGGGCCGCTACCTGGAAGCGCGCTTTCGCGGGCTATCGATCGTTTCACTCTACCTGCCCTCCGGGTCGGCGGGGCCGCACCGGCAGGCCTCGAAATTCCGCTTCCTCGAGCAATTCCTGCCGCATCTGGAGGCGCTGAAGCGCGCCGGCCGCGAGGTCGTGCTGTGCGGAGACTGGAATATCGCGCACCGGGAAATCGATCTCCGGAACTGGCGCGCGAACCGCAGGAACTCCGGTTTCCTTCCCGAGGAACGCGCGTGGCTGACGCGAGTGTTCGACGAACTGGGCTATGTGGACGTGTTCCGGAGGCTCAACGCCGAGCCCGATCAGTACACCTGGTGGTCCAACCGCGGCCAGTCGTGGGCGAACAACGTCGGCTGGCGGATCGACTACCAGATCGCGACGCCGGGGGTGGCGGGCACCGCGCGGCGCGAATCAATTTACAAGCGGCGGCGCTTTTCCGACCACGCGCCGCTGGTCATCGAGTACGACTGGAAGCTGGTGTCCTGAGTCACAAATTCGAGTACGAATATCCCGCGTCTTTTCGTCCGATCTCGTGACTCCCCGCGCTGCTCGCCGTTGCGGGGAATCATGAGGCACCGAAGCAGCCCTCGGGCACGAACACGGCCCACCGCGCACCGCCGTGGTTGCAGTGTCTCGGGACTTCGGCAAATACGGCCGAAGTCCCGAGATCGAAGAAAACCATCGCGGATTCCGGACTCAGCACGCTAGCCCGACTTCGCCGGCGCGATCAGGCGCCGGTTGCGCCGGCGGTCGAGCCACCAGGTGAGCGCCGGCAGCACGAAGAAACCGCCCGGCATCACCACGGCCACAAAATAGGGCGACAGACTCGACAGCCGCTTGAAGTGGGCGCGGAGTTCGGCCTTGTCCTGCGGCGTCCATTTCTGCTTGTTGCGCGGCTTCATCAGCAGCGGCATCAGGCCCCGCACCCGCGACAGTTCCGAGAGCAGGTACTTGCGCTCGCGCTCGGCGAGCGCGAACGCGTGGCGCACCGCCGCTGGCGGCCCGAGCCGTTTCATGCGGCGGCAGCGCGGTTCACGCGCGGGTCCTGCGGGCGATCTTCGCGCCGGCGATGAATCCGGCGATGACCGGGCGCAGTTCCCGCGACAGGCGCCACAACCACAGGCTGCTCGCGAGCAGCTTGAGCACGCGCCGCGGGCGCAGCGCGAAGACGCCGAGCGCCACGCCGGCAATGAGCAGCGGCCGGCGGCGCAGCTCCGCGATGGCGCCCCGCACCTGGTCGACCCAGGACAGCGCCGCATCGGCGCGCGCAAGATAGCGGCCGAGCTGTTCGCGCTCGCTCTGCGCGCGCTCGGCAAGCCTCGCCTGGCGTTCCCTCGCGGCGATGATGCGCGCGCGAATCACGGCGCAGGATCCACCTGCTCGCGGTCCTTGCGCAGTTCCTCGAGCGTCGCGCCGAGAAATTTCGGACGTTCGCGCCAGCGTGCGCGCGCAATCAGCGCGGCGGCGGCGCCCGTGCCGAGGTAAGCGAGCGCGAGCAGCGCCGTGGCGAGAAGACGGTTGCTGTCCCAGAAGGCGAGCACCACCAGCACCGACAGGAAGGTCAGCGCGAGTCCGAACAGGAACAGCGCGCACGCAATCCAGATCACGATCTCGACCAGGCGCAACGCCTGTTCCTCGAGCTCGCTCGCGGCGAGACGCGAGCGCGTCTCGACGAACGAGAGGAACGTGCGGGCAAGCTCCCGAACGGCGCCGGGCATGGATGCGGTCCGGTTCGACCCGCGGGGCGCGGACCGCGCCTAGCGGCGGTTGATCAGCAGGCCCAGCAGGAAACCGACCCCCGCCGCGACGCCGACGGCTTTCCAGGGATTCTCGCGCACGTATTCGTCGGTGGCCTTGGCCGCCAGGCGCGTGCGATCGACGATGACGCGCTCCGCATCGACCAGCTTGACGCGCGCGCTGGCGAGCGAAGCCTGGATGCGTTCGCGCGCGGCGGCGACCTTCTCGCCGGCCTGCGACGCCGTGGCGCGCAGCAATTCTTCGGCGTCGGCAACCACGATTTTGAGGTCGGCGACGAGCTTGTCCTTGGAGACGTCTTGCGTGGTGTTCATGTCTGGGGTGCCTAGCGCGTGCAGTACGCAAATGGAGAGTGCCGAGGCTACCGATTTTTGGCTTCCGTGGCAACCGTTTACACTCGCGGCGCAATGCCGTTTTCCGCCTACGCAGGGGTGTTCCGCAGCCGCTCGATGCTGCTCATCCTGCTGCTCGGATTTTCCTCCGGCCTGCCGCTTGCGCTCACCGCCGGGACGTTGCAGGCCTGGCTCGCGGTGGAGGGCGTGGACATCGTCACCATCGGCTGGTTCGCGCTCGTCGGCCAGCCCTACACCTACAAATTTCTCTGGGCGCCGCTCATGGACCGCTACGCCCCGGCGCAGCTCGGGCGGCGGCGCGGCTGGCTGCTGCTCACGCAGGTCGCGCTGCTCGCGCTGATCGCCTGGCTCGGGAGCCTGTCGCCGAAGGATTCGCCCTGGCTGACGGGAATCGCGGCACTCGCGGTCGCGTTCGCCTCGGCGTCGCAGGACATCGTCGTAGACGCCTACCGCACCGACATCCTGCGCGCCGAGGAGCGCGGCGCGGGCGCCGCGGTGTCGGTGCTCGGCTATCGGATCGCGATGCTCGTCTCGGGCGCCGGCGCGCTGGTCCTTTCCGACCAGTGGCTTGGCTGGCACGGCACCTACTGGCTGATGGCGGCGCTGATGGCGGTCGGCATGGTGGCGTCGTGGTTCGCGCTCGAGCCGAACGGGGCGCGCGCCGCGCCGCGAACGCTCAATGCGGCGGTGATCCAGCCAATGGCGGAATTCTTTTCCCGCCACGGCGCCTGGTGGATCCTGCTGCTCGTCGTGCTCTACAAGCTCGGCGATGCGTTTGCCGGCAATCTCACCACTGCCTTCCTGCTGAAGGGGCCGGGGTTTTCCGCCACCGAGGTCGGCGCGATCAACAAGGGCTTCGGGCTGGCGGCGACCATTCTCGGCGCGCTCGCGGGCGGCGCCCTGATGGCGCAGCTGCGGCTGTATCGCGCGCTGCTTTTGTTCGGCGTGCTGCAGGCGGTGACCAACCTCGGGTTCATGCTGCTCGCGGCGAGCGGCAAGAGCTATGCGTTGATGGTGACCGTGATCGGCGCGGAAAACCTGTGCGGCGGCATGGGTACCGCGGCCTACGTGGCGCTTTTGATGGCGTTGTGCGACCGGCGCTTCTCCGCCACTCAGTACGCGCTCCTTTCGGCGCTCTCGGCCGTGGGACGTGTCTACGTCGGGCCGGTGGCCGGGTATCTGGTCGACGGGGTCGGGTGGACCGCGTTCTTCTTTGCCACGTTCGTGATCGCGCTCCCGGGGATCGGCATGCTGTTCGCCATGCGCCGCACCGTGGAGGCGCTCGACGCGCCCGAGCGCTAGCTGAGTCCGAAATCCGTGATGGTTTTCTTCGATCTCGGGACTTCGGCCGTTGTTGCCGAAGTCCCGAGACACGGCAACCATGGCGGTGCGCTTAGGGCCATGTTCGTGCCCGAGGGCTGCTTCGGTGTCTCATGATTCCCCGCAACGGCGAGAAGCGCGGGGAATCACGAGATCGGACAAAAAGACGCGGGATATTCGTACTCGAATTTGTGACTCAGGACGCTAGCCGCCCGAGGGCGACTCGTTCATCCAGTCCTGGAGCAGCGTATAGGCGACCGCGAGCACCACGGGCCCGACGAAAATCCCGATCAGCCCGAAGCCGAGGATGCCGCCGATCACGCCGGCGAAAATCAGCAGCAGCGGCAACTCGGCGCCCTGGCGGATGAGCACCGGCCGCAACACGTTGTCGAGCGTGCCCACCACCACGGCCCAGACGAGCAACGCCGTGCCGATGCCGATCTGACCGCCCCACCAGAGCCAGGCGACCGCGCACACCAGCACGGGGACCGCGCCGATTTGCGCCACTGCCAGCACGAACATGACCGCGGTGAGCACGCCGGCGAACGGAACCCCGGCAGCGAGCAGGCCGATCCCGCCCGCGAGCGCCTGCACCAACGCGGTGACGACGACCCCGAGAGCGACCGCGCGCACCGCCTTCCCCGCCAAATGTACCGCCGCTGCGCCGCGCTCACCGCCGAGCCGGGTGCCGAAGCGCCGCAGTTGCCCGGCGGCCGCCTCGCCATCGAGATACAGCACCGCGGAGAGCACGACCGTGAGCAGCATCTGCGCGCCGATCACGCCGGCGCTGCCGGTCTGCGCGGCGAGCCAGCGCACCGCGTCGTCGGCGTACGGCGCGACGCGCTTCGCCATGGCCGGCCATCCTGCCGCCACCGCGTCGCGCCAGGCTTCGGCGATCGAGTCGCCCAGCACCGGAAGCGCCCCCACCCAGTCCGGCGGTGGCGGCAGCTGCAGCCCGACGAGCGACTTCGCCCAGGCCACGATGGCCCCGGCGTGGGCGAGTACCGTGGCCACCGCGATCGCGAGCGGGATCACAAACACCAGCGCAAGCGCGAGCATCATCACCAGCGCGGCGAGCCAGCGGCGGCCCCAGAGCCGTTTCTCGAGCGTGCGCAGCAGCGGCCAGGTCGCGATCACGATCATCGCCGACCAGATGAGCGAGGGCAGGAAAGGTCTCAGGATCCACAGCGACGCCGCGATCAGGCCGCCGAGAAACAGGATCGCCAGCGTGTTTCGGGCCAGTTCGCGTGGCGTCATCGTCAGTGTGCCTTCGCCGACGAAGCGGCGCGTCCGAGCCGGTACACGGCGACGCTGCCGAGCAGGTTTGGCATCAGGTTCACGCTGCGGCCCGCGTGCAGCACGAGCCGCTCGAGCACGCGCACGCCGAGCGTTCGGCAGAAATCCTCGAAATCCTGCAGCGTGCACAGGTGGACGTTGGGCGTGTCGTACCAGTGATACGGCAGTGCCGCGGACACCGGCATCCGACCGAGCGCCACCTGCAGCCGAGCCTGCCAGTGGCCGAAATTCGGAAAACTCACGATCGCCTCGTGTCCGACCCGCAGCATCTCGCGCATCAGCTGCTCGGTGCGGTGAATCGCCTGCAAGGTTTCCGACAGCACGACGCAGTCGAACGAGCCGTCGCGGAACGTCGACAGCCCGCTCTCCAGGTCCATCTGCAGGACGTTGACGTCGTTGCGCAGGCACTCGACCACCTGTTCGGCGTCGATTTCGATGCCGTAGCCGGGCGCGTGCTTGGCTTCCCAGAGATAGCGCAGCAACGCGCCGTCGCCGCAGCCCAGGTCGAGCACCCGCGCCTGCGGCTCGACCCAGCGCGCAATCGCGGCGAGATCCGGGCGGGCGGCGAGCAGCGCCTGCTGGTCCGCGGTCACAGGTCGATGTTCTCGAAATAGGCGCGCAGCGCGCCGTGGTAGCGCGGATCGTCCATCAGGAAGGCGTCGTGGCCCTGCGGTGCGTTCACCTCGATGTAGGAGGCGATTTTGCGCGTTTCGAGCAGGGCGCGCACGATCTCGCGCGAACGCGCGATCGAAAAGCGCCAGTCCGAAGTGAACGAGACCACCAGAAACGCCGCCTGCGCGGGCTCGAGCGCCTTCGCCAGGTCGCCGCCGCAGTCCGCGGCGGGATCGTAGTAGTCGAGCGCCTTGGTGATTCGGAGATAGGTGTTGGCGTCGAAGTAGCCGGCGAACTTGTCGCCCTGGTGCCGCAGGTAGCTCTCGATCTCGAAATCGACGTCGAAGTCGAACCCGGGCCCCTTCTTGCCGCGCAGCAGGCGCCCGAACTTGCCCATCATGGCGTCGTCGGACAGGTAGGTGATGTGGCCGATCATTCGCGCGATGCGCAGGCCCCGGCGCGGCACCACACCCTTTGCGTAGTAATGCCCGCCGTGGAAGTCCGGATCGGTCATGATCGCCTGACGAGCGACTTCGTTGAACGCGATGTTCTGCGCCGACAGCCGCGGCGTCGCCGCGATCACGATCGAGTGGCGCACCCGTTGCGGAAAGGACAGCGCCCACTGCAGCGCCTGCATCGCGCCGAGCGAGCCGCCGATCGCCGCGGCGAAACTCTCGATCCCCAGGCGGTCCGCGAGCCGCGCCTGCGCCGCCACCCAGTCCTCCACCGTCACCACCGGAAAATCCGCGCCCCAGGGCTTGCCGGTCGCAGGATTGATCGATGCCGGCCCGGTCGAGCCGAAGCACGATCCGATGTAGTTCGACCCGATGACGAAGAAGCGGCGCGTATCGAGCGGCTTGCCGGGGCCGACGAGGTTGTCCCACCAGCCGAGGTCGGCCGGATTGCCGGCGTAGCTGCCGGCGACGTGGTGCGAGGCGTTCAGCGCGTGGCACACCAGGACCGCGTTGGAGCGTGCCGCGTTCAGTTCACCGTAGGTCTCGTAGGCGAGGTCGAACTGCGGCAGCACCGCGCCGCTCCTCAGCTTGAGCGGTTCGGAGAAGCTCGCCGTCTTCGCCTCGACGAGGCCGACGGATCCCGGCGGTGTCTGCGGTGCGTTCACGTGGCGCCGTCCCGAAACGAAAAAACCCGTTCAGCTTGCGCGAGAACGGGTTTCCGGTCTCTTTAGCGGAATTTGTAGAGCGCCCGCAAGCTGAACCTCAAATCGGCGCTGCAGGGGATTATAGCCGAGCCGCGGGCGGCAGGTCACGCATGGTCGGCTCGATCAGGCGTTGAGCAGCTCCAGCAATTCGCGGATTTTCGCGGGGTCGCTCGCGCGCAACAGCCGTTGCGCGAGCGGCCGCACCGTCTCGAGGCTCGTGCGCAGGATTCGCTCCTTGATCGCGGGGAGTTGCGCCGGATGCATCGAGAAATTCCGCAACCCCATGCCCAAAAGCAGCCGCGTGAAGGCGACTTCGCCCGCCATTTCACCGCAGACCGCGACGGGAACGGCACCGCGGGTCGCGCTCTGGATCGTGTGCGCGATCAGGTGCAGCACCGCCGGGTGGATCGGATCGTACAGGTGCGCCACGGCGTCGTCGGTGCGGTCGATCGCGAGCGTGTACTGGATCAAATCGTTGGTGCCGAGCGACAGGAAGTCGAGCCGCCGGATGAACATCGGCAGCGCGAGCGCCGCGGCCGGGATCTCGATCATTCCGCCGACCTGGATGTGGCGCGCGAAGCGCGCGCCCGCGGCCCTGAGCTGCGCCTTGGCCTGCTCGAGCAGCGCGAGCGCCTGCTCGATCTCGTGGGCGTGCGCGAGCATCGGCAGCAGGATGCGCACGTTGCCGTGATGCGAGGCGCGCAGGATCGCGCGCAACTGCGCGAGAAAGATCTGCGGCTCGGCGAGGCAGAAGCGGATCGCGCGCAGGCCGAGCGCGGGATTCGGCGCCGCCGCGAACTCTTCGGCGAGCGCCTTGTCGGCGCCCACGTCGAGCGTGCGGATCACCACCGGCATGCCGTCCATCGCGCGCGCGACCTCCCGGTAGGCCTCGAACTGCTCGTCTTCGGAGGGCAGTTCGCGCCGGTTGAGAAACAGGAACTCGGTGCGGAACAGGCCGATCCCCTGCGCCCCGGACTCGCGCACCGCCTTGACGTCCTGCGGCAGTTCGATATTCGCGAGCAGCTCGATCGGCGTGCCCTCGATGGTCGCGGCGGGAGTCTTTCTGAGGCGGCGCAGCTTGCGCCGCTCGAGTTCGTGCTGCGACTGGCGCAGCTGGTACTCGGCGAGGATCATGGGGTCGGGATCGACCACCAGCACGCCCTGAGTGCCGTCGACGATCAGCAGATCGTCCTCGCGGATCATGTGGCGCGCGAAATGCAGCCCGACGATCGCCGGGATGTCGAGGCTTCGCGCGAGAATCGCGGTGTGCGAGGTCACTCCCCCGACGTCGGTGACGAAGCCGCCGAACTGGTGGCGCTTGAACAGCAGCATGTCCGCCGGCGAGAGGTCGTGCGCCACGACGATCAGGCGCGCCTCTTCCGGGAGCGCGCGCTCGGCGATTCCCTGGTGGGCGCCGATGAGCGCCTTCAGCACCCGCTCGACCACTTGCTCGATGTCGCGTCCGCGCTCGCGCAGGTAGGGATCGTCGGCCTGCTCGAACTGCTCCACCACTGCGTTCATCTGCTGCACCAGCGCCCACTCCGCGTTGCAGCGGCGCTCGCGGATCAGCTCGCGCGGCATCTGCGACAGCGACGAATCCTCGAGGATCATGCGGTGCAGGCCGATGAAGGTGGCGAACTCGGGCGGCGAATCGGCCGGTACGTGCGCCTCGAGCGCAGCCAGATCCTGCTTGGCGCGCGCGATCGCGGCGTCGAACCGGTAGATCTCCGCGGGCACCGACTGCGGCGCGACCTCGTAATGCGCCACTTCGAGGCGGGCGCTCGACACCAGGTGCGCGCGGCCGATGAAAATGCCGCGCGAGACGCTCGATCCGTGCAGGACGAAATTCATTCGCTCTCGTCGAAGCGGCGCGCGATCAGCGCCTGGAGCTCGGCGAGCGCGGTTTCGGCGTCCTCGCCGCTCGCCTCGATTCTCACGCTCGAGCCCCTGCCGGCGGCGAGCATCATCACGCCCATGATGCTCTTCGCGTTGACGCGCCGCTCGTTGCGCGAGAGCCAGATCTCGCTGCGGAACGCACTGGCGAGCTGGGTCAGCTTGGCGGCGGCGCGCGCGTGGAGCCCGAGGCGGTTGACGATGACCGCTTCAGCGCTTGGCATCGCAGCAGCGGTCGCGGTTCATGTGCAGCACGCCTTCGGTGCCGCCCGAGAGCGCGCGCTGCACCGTCGCGGCGAGCGTGCCTTCGCGCTGCGCGAGCGCGCGCAGCAACATCGGCAGCGAAAGCCCCGCGACGCCCTCGACGTGCCCGTCTTCGAGCAGTCGAACCGCGATGTTGCCCGGGGTGGCGCCGAACATGTCGGTGAGCACGAGCACCCCCGCGCCGTCGTCGACCTGCGCGAGCAGCTCGCGCGCGTGGCCGAGAACCCGTTCGGGGTTTTCGTCGCGCGAAACCCCGAGCGCGTGTACCTGCCGCGGCTGCTCGCCCAGCACCTGTGCCGCGGTGGCAAGAAGGTCGGTGCCGGTCGCGCCGTGCGAAACGATGAGGATTCCGATCATGCGAGCCCCTTGATCAGCGCATCGACGAACATCCCGGCGACGTCGAATCCGCTCTGGTCCTGGATTTCGCGGAAACAGGTCGGACTCGTGACGTTGACTTCGGTGAGGTAATCGCCGATGACGTCCAACCCCACGAGGAGCAGGCCGCGTGCGGCGAGTCGCGGCCCGAGGGCGAGCGCGATCTCGCGGTCGCGGGCCGAAAGCGGCTGCGCCACGCCGCGCCCTCCGGCGGCGAGGTTGCCGCGCGACTCGCCGGGCTTCGGAATGCGCGCGAGCGAATAGGGCACGGGCTCGCCGTCGATCAGCAGGATGCGCTTGTCGCCGTCCTTGATCTCCGGAATGAAGCGCTGCGCCATGATGCTGCGGGTGCCGCCCTGGAGCATGATCTCGACGATGGCGTTGCGGTTCGGGTCGTCGGCGCGCACTCGGAAAATGTTCTCGCCGCCCATCGAGTCCAGCCGCTTCAGGATGACGTCGCGCTGCTCGTCGATGAAACCGTGCAGCGCGCCGGGTTCGCGCGCGACCAGCGTCGGGGCGACGAACTGCGGAAACTCGGCGATCGCGAGCTTTTCGTTGTGGTCGCGGATCGCCGCCGGCGCATTGAACACGCGAGCCCCGCCGCGCTCGGCGGCCGACAGCAGCCAGGTGCTGGTGACGTATTCGAGGTCGAACGGCGGGTCCTTGGGCATCAGCACCGCGGCGAACGAGGGGAGCGCGCGCCGCGCCTTCTCCTGGGGGCGGTGCCAATCCCCCTCGTCGCCGGCGGCGACGAGGGGCAG
>Ga0080064_1000826_pt2 | contig 33213 bp, 38 predicted proteins | sample Subgrocontami54m_FD_69260 | JGI IMG/M metagenome (GOLD analysis project Ga0080064, IMG submission 69260) | Subsurface groundwater microbial communities from S. Glens Falls, New York, USA - GMW46 contaminated, 5.4 m (SPADES assembly) (version 2) ...
ACGGTGCTGGTCGTAGTGTTATTCGGATTAGCCGGCATCGCCCTGTTGGCTTTGCTGGCTTTCACGGGTCTGTACGGCGGACAGACCGTGACCCGGTCCCATTACGGCCGCGCCCACTAGACGTCCGGCGCGTTTTTTTTTCTTTTTTTATTTTTCTTCGCCGTTCATGCTTGGATTTTCGAGAACAAGTAACTGCCGATGCCAAGACTTGCCGCCGTCAGCACGCCCAATACGGCCAAATCCATTCCGAGCCCGAAGTGCGACGCGCCGGTTAAGACGGCGCGCAAGCCGTCCACGCCGTACGACAACGGGTTGATCGCCGTGGCTTCGCGTATGCCGCTCGGCAACCCATCCAACGGGAACAAGGCGCCTGAGAGGAAGAAAATCGGCATGACGACGAAGTTCATGATGAGTTGGAAGCCTTGCATGTCATCCATCTTGGAGGCAATCGCCGTGCCCAACGCGGTGAAGAACACGGCGATCAGAGCCGCGACCAGCAACGCGGCCGGCACCAAGGCCCAATTCGGCGTCAAGCCAAACCCAAGGGCGATAAAAAACACGATGACGCCTTGGAACAGGCCCGCCGTGGCGCCGCCCAGCGTCCGTCCGAGCATGATTTCATGGCGGGAAACCGGCGCCACCAACGTCTCTTTGAGGAATCCGAACTGGCGGTCCCAGATGACTTCGATTCCCGAAAAAATGGACGTGAACAGGATGCTCATGGCGATGATGCCGGGCGCCAGGAAGTGCATGTAATTGCCGCCGCCGGCTTGCGCGTAGATGGGCCCGAACCCGAAACCCAACGCCACCATGAACAACAGCGGCTGCCCTAGGGCGCCGACGATGCGCGATTTTGAGCGGGCGTACTTCTTGACTTGGCGCAGCCACAACATGTAAACGGCGTTCATGCTCAACGTCTCCCGTGCCACATCCGCATGTGGCGGCCGGTTTCGGCGTTTTCCGCGCGGATGGCGTGCCCGGTCAACGCGATGAACGCGTCTTCTAACGTCTTTTTCTTCGTTCGTTGCTTCAACTCGGAAAGCGTGCCTTCGGCCACGATTTTTCCATAGTCGATGACGGCGATGCGGTCCGCCATTTTTTCGGCTTCCTCCATGTAGTGCGTCGTAAGGAAGATGGTGGTTCCTTCCTCGCGGTTCATCTTGCGGATGTATTGCCAGATGTGGTTGCGCGTCTGCGGATCCAGACCCAGCGTGGGTTCGTCCAGGAACAGGATTTCAGGATGGTGCAATAGCCCGCGGGCAATTTCGAGGCGCCGCCGCATGCCTCCCGAAAACGTCTTGAGCAAGTCATCGCGCCGGTCCCACAACGCCACGAATTCCAGCATTTCCCGGATGCGTCCTGGAAGTCGATCCGACGGTACGCCGTAGAGCGCGCCGTGGAACTCCATGTTCTCGTATGCCGTCAGCTCGTCATCCACCGTCGGGTCCTGAAAGACGATGCCGAAGCGGCGGCGCACGTCATCCTGCTGGGAAAACGCATCCAGCCCCATGACGCGCACGCGGCCCGCTGTGGGTTGCAGCAATGTGGTAAGCATCTTGATGGTCGTGCTCTTGCCGGCGCCGTTGGGTCCCAGAAAAGCAAAGACTTCCCCTTTTTGGACCGTGAACGACACGCCGTCCACGGCCTTGACTGTTTTTTCCCCGGAGCCGAACGTCTTGGACAAATCCGCGACTTCGATGGCATGAGGATGGGTGACGCGTTTTTTTGAGTGGATCTTGCGATGTTTCACGATGCTCCCCTACTATTGTATGTGCAATATATCCCCGTGCTGATTTAATAACTGCTTTTTTTTTGCCGTGGTTGTGTGCGTTGGTCGTCGCAAACCAAAATGGTTAAATAATGCGTTCAATACATTCAACCATGTGGTTGAATATTCAGTTGGTCTGGATGCGGTATTCGCCTGTTTGGCCGACGCCACGCGCCGCGACATCCTGACGCGTGTGGCCCGCGAGGAACTGTCCGTAGGCCAGATTGCCAAACGCTATGACTTGACGTTTGCTGCAGTGTCCAAGCACCTCAAGATCCTGGAACATGCCGGCTTGGTGCTCAAGCGCCGCGACGGAAAGCACCAGTTTGTCCACTTGTCCCCCACGGCTTTGCGTTCGGCGGATGATTACTTGGAGCAGTACCGCCGCATGTGGGAAACCCGGTTGGATTCACTGGAAGAATACCTGAAAACGGAGGATGTGCATGACCGCAAAAAGCGCCGCTAAACTCGTAGCCGATACACACGACCGAGAAATCGTGACCACGCGCCTGATCGATGCCTCCCCGCAACGCGTCTGGACGGCTTTTGCCGATCCTGACCAGCTGGCCAAATGGTGGGGGCCCAACGGCTTTACCAATACGTTCCACCAGTTTGACTTCAAAGCGGGTGGCATGTGGCGCTTCACCATGCACGGACCGGACGGCACGGACTATCCGAACCGCATCACGTTCCGGAAAATCGTACCCAATGCGCTGATTGACTTCGACCACGGCGATGAGAAGACTCCGAACCAATTCCACAGCACCATCACGTTGGACGAGCAAAACGGCAAGACGCTCTTGACGCTCAAAGCCGTCTTCCCCACAAAGGCGGCGCGCGACTACGTCGTGGAAAAGCACCACGCGGTCGAAGGCGCGAAGCAAACGCTGGACCGCCTCGCACAGCATGTTTCAACACTGAGGGAATGACCTATGAATCCGCTTGCAACCGAACCGTTCACTATCTCGCGCATCCTGGACGCATCCCGAGACCGGGTTTGGAATGCGTTTACCAATCCCGAAGCGATGCAACACTGGTGGGGCCCGAAGGGATTTGCCGTGACATTTCAGAGGATGGATTTTCGGCCCGGCGGTACGTACCACTACCGCCTCCGCTCGCCGGACGGCAAGGACCTATGGGGCAAGTTCGAATACCTTGAAATTTCAAAACCGGCGCGATTGGTGTGGTTCAACATGTTTTCCGACCCGCAAGGCGGTACGACCCAGCATCCGTTGAATCCAGACTGGCCCACCCGCATGCGCACCGTCGTCACGTTTGTCGAAAAAGACGGCAAGACGGTCGTCACCGTTCAGTGGACTCCCATAGACGCGTCCGCCGCCGAGCGTGAGACGTTCGAGAAAGGCCGCAGCTCGATGAACCAAGGCTGGAGCGGCACGTTCGAACAACTGGAGGCGTATTTGAAATCAAAATGAGGGGGTTGGTTTGGCTGCGTCGCAAAGGAAAACGGTTGTCAACTCTTTTCCTCCCCTCCATAAAAACCAGGAACACGACAAAGGAGAACTGACTATGACTACAAAACCGACTTCAAAACCCCTTTCCACTCAACCCGCTGCGCCGAACGCGCGGTGGCTGGCGCTCTACGTACTCTGTCTGGGCACGCTGATGATCGTGCTGGACACGACCATCGTCAACGTCGCGCTGCCGTCCATCCGGGCCGACTTGGGCTTTTCCGAAAGCGCCTTGGCCTGGGTCGTCAACGCCTACATGCTGACCTTCGGCGGCTTCTTGCTGTTGGGCGGCCGGTTGGGCGACTTGTTCGGCCACCGCCGCCTCTTTCTCGCCGGCATTTCCCTCTTCACGCTGGCCTCGCTGGCCTGCGGCTTGGCCACCACGCAGGAATTTCTCGTGGCCGCCCGCGCGCTCCAAGGTTTGGGCGGCGCCGTGATTTCCGCGGTTTCCCTTTCGTTGATCATGAATCTGTTCACGACGCCGTCGGACCGGGCCAAGGCAATGGGCCTCTTTGGATTCGTCGCCGCCGGTGGCGGCAGCGTCGGCGTGCTGTTGGGTGGTTTTCTGACCAGTGCGTTAGACTGGCATTGGATTTTCTTGGTCAACATTCCTATTGGTGCCGCCGTATTCGTCTTTTCGCTGATGCTGTTGCCGCCCCGGCCGCGCGATGCGGCGACCGGCTCGCTGGACTTGGCCGGCGCCTTGACCGTCACCGCCGCCATGTTGGTGGCCGTCTACGCCATCGTCAACGGAAACGCGGCCGGCTGGCTTTCCTTGCAGACGCTGGGCTTGCTGGCGTTTTCCATCGTACTTTTGGTCGTGTTCGTGCATGTCGAGTCCCGCGCACCCCATCCAATCATTCCCCTGCGGCTCTTTGCGTTGCATAACTTGGTCACGGCCAACGCCATCGGCGTGCTGTGGGCGGCGGCCATGTTCGCCTGGTTCTTCCTATCCGCCCTCTATCTTCAGCTCGTGCTGGGGTATAGTCCGTTGTACGTTGGGCTGTCGTTCTTACCGGCCAACTTGATCATGGCCGCGTTCTCCTTGGGTTTATCGGCACAGATCGTGATGCGTTTCGGGATCAATCGGCCCATTGCCGTCGGCATGTTCCTGGCGGGCTTGGGATTGTTGTGGTTCGCCCGCGCGCCGCAGTCCGGCAACTTCTGGTTCGACGTCTTTCCTGCCATGACCCTCTTGGGTCTGGGCGCCGGCATCGCGTTCAACCCCGTTTTGTTGTCCGCGATGAGCGACGTCAAGCCGGATGAATCCGGCCTTGCTTCCGGGCTCGTCAACACTTCGTTCATGATGGGCGGCGCCTTGGGCCTTGCGGTGTTGGCCAGCCTCGCGGCCTTCACAACCGCTCAACTGCTGGCATCCGGCACCGAACCGTTGACCGCGCTCAATGAGGGTTACCACGCCGCGTTCTTCGTCGGAGCGCTTTTCGCCGGCGGCGCGTCGGCATTGGCCCTCTTCCGTTTGCGAGAACCCAAATTGTCGTCGGCAGAGGCGCATGCATCGCATTCGTGATGGGTGTAAATACTTCAAAGACCAAAATGATGCAGGTAAAAATTCGTTGCCGTGGCTGGGGCTGAAGGCCGCTTTAGGCCAGAGGAAATGGAAAAAATGGTGGGGGGATGCGCATGGTGTACGTCGATGGTTTTGTGATTCCGATGCCAAAAAAGAACAAGGAAGCCTACCGCAAGATGGCCGCGATGGGGGCAAAAACCTGGAAGAAGCATGGCGCGCTGGATTATTGGGAATGCGTGGCCGAGGAACTGACTGTCAAAGACATGCTCACTGGCAAGATGACTTCCCCGTTCGTCAAGCAACTGCGTTTGAAGCCAGGCGAGACGGTCGTCTTTTCCTGGATCGTATTCAAAGACAAGAAACACCGCAACGCCGTCAACGCCAAAGTGATGAAAGACCCGGCGATGAGCCCGGAAGCGTGGAAGGACGTGGCGATGCCGTTTGACATGAAACGCGTCTGCTACGGCGGCTTCGTACCCATCGTGCGGATCTAAGGCCACGTCACGGCGCTTGGCTCAAGTCCATGGTGTTCGACCTATGGCGGAAAAAACCCAGCTGGAAAAAATCAAAACGTTTCCGTCATTCCACATCAGCGTTTCCATCCTATGCCCGCCGGATCGCGCCTATACCTTCGCCTCGGACCCGGCCAACCTGCCGAAGTGGGCCAGCGGCCTCTCCGGAACCATCCAGCACGTCAACGGAGAGTGGTTCGCCGAATCCCCTATGGGCAAAATCCGCATCAGTTTCGCCCCGGTCAATGACTTCGGCGTGCTGGACCACGACGTGACGTTGGACTCCGGAAAGACTTTTTACAATCCCATGCGCGTGGTGGCCAACGGCGATGGTTGCGAAGTCATCTTCACGCTCTACCGGCTTCCGGGCGTGTCGGACGAGGCGTTTTCCCAAGATGCCGCCACCATCAAGAAAGATTTGGAAAAGCTCAAATCCTTGCTTGAACACAAGACTACCCGAAAAGGAGTGTGATGTCAATGACCATGAATCCCGTCGTACATTTTGAGATGCCCGCCGATGACCTCAAGCGCGTGGCCCAATTCTACTCCGCGGCCTTTGGCTGGAACATGAACCAAACCGGCCCGGAGATGGGCAACTATTTGCTGGCCGGCACTACCGAAACCGATGAAAACCGCATGGTCAAGACACCCGGCACCATCAACGGCGGCTTCTACCCCCGCAAGGCATCCGGACCTGGATACGGCGGCACGCACTTGGTCATTTCCGTTCCCGATTTGAAAGCCTCCACGGAACGAGTGAAAAAAGCCGGCGGCACGCTGGTCGGCGACGCCATGGATATTCCCGGCATCGGTCAATACCAATCCATTACCGACACGGAAGGCAACACCATCGGCATGCTGCAGCCATTGCCCCGGGGTTGAGTCAAATGGCTGGCAATAAAATCACGGTGCAAGTCGACGTCAACGCGCCGGTCGAAAAAGCGTGGCGATTCTGGACGGAACCGGCCCACATCATGCAGTGGAATTTTGCGTCAGACGACTGGCAATGCCCCTCGGCTGAAAACGACGTGCGCGTGGGCGGCAAATTAAAGGCCCGCATGTCCGCCAAAGACCAAAGTGCGGGGTTTGACTTCGAGGCGACCTACACGTTGGTTGAAAAATTCAAGCGCCTCGAATTCGCGCTGGGCGATGAACGGACGGTCCAAATCCAATTCACCCCTACACCCAGCGGCACGAAAATCACGGAAACCTTCGACACGGAGGGCGCCCATTCCGAAGAAATGCAGCGCTCCGGGTGGCAGGCCATCTTGGACAACTTCAAGAAGCACGTCGAAACGCATTAGTAAAATCTTGAAACGGAAGTGATCCCCATGCAGAAAATCGTCCCCAATCTGTGGTATGACAAAGAAGCAAAAGAAGCCGCCGAATTCTATGTCTCGGTCTTTGGCCAGGATTCGAAAATCACAAACGTCTCCACCCTCCATGACACGCCCTCCGGCGACTGCGACCTCGTCTCCTTCCGCCTCCGCGGGTACGAATTCATGGCCATTTCCGCCGGGCCCTTGTTCACGTTCAACCCCGCCGTGTCGTTCCACGTCAAGTGCAAGACCAAGGACGAAGTTGACCCCCTGTTCGAGAGACTTTCCAAGGACGGCAAGGTGTTGATGCCTCTGGATGCGTACCCCTTCAGCGAGCGATTTGCCTGGGTGCAAGACCGCTACGGCCTCTCCTGGCAGCTGATTTACGTGGGCGATCAGCCCATCCGTCAGGCCATCATGCCGGCCGTCATGTTCGTCGGCGACGTCTGCGGCAAAGCCGAGGACGCCGTGAAATTCTGGACGTCGGTCTTTCCCCAATCCAAGACCAACATGATGATGCGTTACCCCGCGGGCGCAAAACCGGACAAGGAAGGGACCATCCAATACGCCTCCTTCGCGTTGTGTGGTCAGGAATTCGGCGCCATGGACTCCGCGCATGAGCACAAGTTCCAATTCAACGAAGCCATTTCCTTCATCGTCAAATGCGACGACCAAGCCGAAATCGACCGCTACTGGAAAGCGCTGTCGGCCGTGCCCGAATCCGAGCAATGCGGTTGGCTGAAAGACCGATTCGGCGTTTCCTGGCAGATCGTTCCAACGGCGATGGACGAGATGCTGCGGACCAAGGACGAGAAGAAGCTGGATCGTGTGACGCAAGCCTTGCTGAAGATGAAGAAGTTCGACATCGCGGAGCTTGAGAAAGCAGCCGAGGGAAAATGACGATTCGGTGCTTTTCTTGGGTTTTTGTAACGTTCTAAACCGTTAGCGCGCCGCGGAAGCCTCGGGCGGCATAATACGATTCCGCACCGTTGTGGTACAGGAAGACTTGGTCGTAGCGGCGATCGCAAAACAAGGCGCCGCCCAGTTTCCTGACGTTGGCCGGCGTTTTCACCCAGCTGGACGTCGTCGTGTCGAAATTTCCAAGCTTTTGCAACGCTCGGTATTGGTCTTCCGTCAGCATCTCGATGCCGATGGCCACGGCCGCATCCATGGCGCTGTTCTTCGGCTTGTGCTCTTTGCGGGACTCCAATGCCTCGCGGTCGTAACACAGGCTTCGGCGGCCATTTGGGCTTTCTAAAGAACAATCGTAGAAAACGTATTCGCCCGTTTTCTTGTCGAAACCGACGACGTCGGGTTCTCCGCCGGTCTTTTCCATTTCGTTGAGTGACTCCAGTTTCTGTGGATTGCCTTCGAGTTTGGCTTGCACGTTGGCCCAGTCCAGCCCTTTGTGCTGACTCGCGTTTTTATCAAAACGGGCTTTCAATATTCCGAGAAGTTCTCCCCTTTGTTTGGGCAATAGTTTCATGTTATTTCCATTCATGGTGTTCTTTCTTTTTTACCATCACGGTTGTTCAGAGAATCAGAAAAAGGGTAAACGCAGGGGAGGAGATTCAGGAACGGTCGCCCCAGGGGGTTCCACCCCCTTGGCCCGGCCTGGGCCTCGACCCCCGACTATTGTGTGCAAATCAAAAAAAAGATGACGCAGGGGAGGAGATTCGAACTCCTGAGCCCGTGAGGGCACTGGTTGGCTTGGGCTTGTTTCTAGCCGTTCAAGACCAGCGCAATAACCGCTCTGCCACCCCTGCATTTGGTGGGCGTATGTTATCCGATTATTTTTGGTGGACGCGCCGGAATTAAAGGGGTTTGCGGCAGACGAACAAGGCTTCTTCTTTTCGCGGGAATTCGAAGTTGCGTTGCAGCATGAAGACTTCGAATCCGGCGTGTTCTGCTTGTGCTTTGAGTTCGCTTAGTGAGAACGCGCCCATGACGTGGTGGTCGTTGTACGGTTTGCCGTCGATTTCAAAATCGATGAACAAATCCATCACGTTCTGCTTGCGGTTGAGCTTCCAGAACGGCTTGAATGCGACGACGTGGTCGGCGCCGACGTAGCGGTAGTCGCCGCGCTTGTCGCGGATGCCCACGCTCTTGTCGACGGCGTCGAAGATGAGGATGCCGCCGGGTTGCAGGTGCTTGTAAAAGTTCTGTAAGGTCCGGGTGAGTTGCGTCTTGTTCTGGTTGTACAAGATGGAGTTGAAAAAACAAAGAATGGTGCCGAAGCGCTCGTTGAGCCGGAACGTCTTCATGTCGCCTTTTACAAAGGAAATGCCGGGGTTGTTGCGGCGGGCGACGGCCAGCATGTCCCCGCTCAAGTCAAGGCCCGTTACGTGGAATCCTTTGGCCTTCAAGAGGCTGCAATGGCCGCCGGTGCCGCAGCACACGTCCAACAGCCGGAGGTTGGTGTTCTGCCGGTACTTTTGGGTGAGTTGGCTGAACGCATGGGCTTGGCGTTTGTAGTCGACGTACAAGTAGACGTAGTCGTAGTACGGCGCCAGTTCATGGTAGAATCGGTGTTCCATGCTCGTCTTTCGCCTGGTGGATTCCAATCCCTACTTTTGGCGCGCGTCAGGTAGCCCGCGTTTCGTTGATGAGTTGCCCAAGGCTCTGGGGGCATGCGTCATAGCCGGTAGTTGCGTACTTGACGTTCCAGGACTTCCTTGTTTACATGGGCGCCGTAGGCGGGTACGTGGTCTTGCTGGTGGTTTGGAAGCTTTTCCGTGTGTGCTTCCAAGTGGTTCAGGACTTCCAAGAGGCCTACGGGTGTCGGGTGTATTCCGATTTTCTGTTGGATGGATTTGTCGTAATGCTCTCCTCTGCGGATTTTGTGCACGACGGCCAGGATATGGGGCAACACGTCTTCGCGCCGTGTGCGGACGGACAATCGGAGGACGTCGAGGGCCGGTTTGACGGCGTCTTCGTCGTTGTACCGAACTTTGCTGCCGGCCAGTTTCTTGAGCATGGCTGCCCAGAGCTTTGCCGGAATGAGGTTCGGATGCAAATCGTGCAATTCGAGCGGGGCCGTGCTTCGTTTGCCTGCCGGTAGGTGGACTTGTGCCCGCGTCCGGAGTTCTTCGGCGTGATGGCGCAAATAATCCAATACGAGGGGAATGGCCGCGATCGCTTTCGGCGTGTCCATGTGCTCGAGGTGGTGGGCCGCTTGGCTGAAATTTTCATCGTTCAGCGCGCTAATAAACCGTTCCTGCAGCGAGGGCTTCGTCATAGCTGGGTCAGAGTCATTGGATGATTTAAATCTTCTTGATGCAGCCTTGGGATGCGTCCACTTCCACTTTTTGTCCGTCTTTGAGCCATGTGCTGGCCGTCTTCGTCCCGATGAGGCATGGAATGCCCAGTTCGCGGCTGACCACGGCGGCGTGCGACGTGATGCCGCCTTCGTCCGTAACGATCGCGGCGGCTTTTTTCATGGCAATCAGCATTTCGGGCCGCGTCATGGATGCGACCAGCACGTCGCCGGTTTTCATGTTGACCAAGTCGTGCGTCTTTCGGATGATCTTGACCGGACCGGTCGCGTAGCCGGGATTGGCGCAGGTGCCGTGCAAGACGTCGGCTCCGGCCTTCTTTTCCTCGAAATTGTGTTGGTATACGTCTTGAGCCTCTTGGCCTGAAATGATTTGCCAGTGTCCCGGCGTTTGTAGGCACAAACAGAAACGGCGGCGTTGTTGTGCTTCTTTTCGGTCGAACGTTCCGTTTAGGACGCCAGCCAATTCGGGAAACGTGACGTACTGCAATTCACCCAACGGCCACCCCGTGCGGCGCGCGATTTCTTTTAGGAACCGGTTCTGGTAGTGGTTCGATATCAATACGTATTTCTTGCGTTCGTCCTGCATGTAGCTGAACGTCTCGCCGATTTGGACGAGCGTCTTGATTTCGGGCGGTAGTTTGAGCTTGCGGGAAACGGCGGTTTTGTAATGCCGGTTTTTCTTGAGTTCTTCGCCGTGGTGGTGCAGGGCCCTGGCGGGGTCTTTTTCATCCAATGCGCGTTGGAGAAAGTCGTTCACCCTCAAAACCGGGGTTTTGGCGTAGTTGTTGCAAATCCAGAAGTAGCGTTGTGAGTGGCGTCGCAGGAGGCGCTCAATGGCGGGGTAGGTCTTGAGTGTGTGGGGGTCTTTTTTAAGTTTCTCGGCAGCCCGGCGGCGGTGGATGGTGAGCGCGATCCTGAGAAGGTCCTCGTATTCGCGGGCGATAAACGAGGGCTTGACGGGCGCGAAGAGCACGGCGTAGATTTCGTTGAACTTAGCCGATAGGCCTTTGGACTGCAGGAACCGCTTCAGCGGCGGTTCGACGAGCGTGTCGGCGTGCATGGAAAATGGGTCCTGCAAGCTTAACGCCAATCCGAATTCGGCGACGTACGCGTCGTAGAATTCCGCGTAAAGCTCGAGGAGTTGCGTGTTGGACAACGGGGCCAAGACGGTTTTTTCGACGCGGTGGATTTGTTTTTCGAATTTCTGTACCAGGCCGTGCCATTGGCGCAGCAGGCGCGGAAGGAACAGGCGGTCGCGGGAGGCGCGTTCGATCACGTCCCGTCCGATGCGGTCCATCTCGTGCGCGTCCCAGTACCAGTCGACGTAGTCGTCGTGGACGAAGAACAATGTGCGGGAAAAACAATCCCCGTATTGCTTCTTCAGCGGTTCCAATGGCGCGTGGGCCACCGGGAAAAAAGTGTGCAGGACGCCGTGGAAGCCCTTGTGGGTAAAGCGGCTGTTGGCCCGCGTGGATGCGTTCATACGGTTGCAAGCCCCGGTCTTCGTCGTTCGCGCGGCGTCGGACTGGGCCGTGGTTTTAATGGAACTGGTTGGCTTTCAATCAGGGCTTTGAGTCCTTTTGCATCGGCGCGGGTGGTGTCTTCATCGGCCGCATCGTGGTTGGCGAGTCGATCCAGGATGCCGATCATGCGTTTGCGGGTTTCCTGGTCGTGGCTTTTTTGTTGTTGGTGCACTTTTTCGATTAATACTGGAATGGCTTCCAGCGCAATTTCGTTCCGGCTTCTCATCATGGCGTCCACCACGCCCAACACGTGGGCGATTGCCGTTGGCGAAAAATCGCGGTCGTGCCGCCGGGATACTTCCTGCATGGCCATCGATACGTGCGTCCATGCTTCGGCATGTGTGGGATTCTTGGGGTCTTCTTTGGGCCCGAGCTTTTCCAAGTGATTGGCGACGGCCGCCATTTCTCGGAATGCGATGCCAGGCGTCATTGCAGCAAAGTGGTTGGCAAAGCCTTTCCAGTCTCGGCCTTCTAAGAATCGCCGGGTCAACGGATGCATGCATCCGTAAGGGGGCCTTGGTTTTTGTTCGTTGCGGGCATTTGCGTTTTGGTCGTGTCAGAGTTTGCGAACAATGCCCCGCGTTGCATCGACTTCGATCCGGTCGCCATCCTTGAGCCATTTGGTGGCGATTTTGGTGCCGATGACGCAAGGCACGCCCAACTCGCGCGAGACGATGGCGGCATGGCTCGTAACGCCGCCTTGTTCGGTGACGATGGCGGCGGCCAGTTTCATGGCCGGCACGATGTCCGGGTCCGTCGCGATGGCGACCAGGATGTCGCCGCGTTGCATCTTGTGCAAGTCTTTCGGACCGTGTAGGATTTTCGCGGTGCCCGTGGCTTTGCCCAAACAAGCGGTCTGGCCAACCAATTCTTTCAAGGCGTGGTCGATGGTGAGGGGTTTGGCCGTGCTTTCCAGTTTTTCCGCCGCTTTGCCCACGAAAATTTGTTCTTTTCCTTTTTCCGCGTAGTAGGCGTAGTAGGTAAAGCGCGCGTCCATCGCTTTTTGGAGCGTGGGGCCGCCGTGCGTTTTGGGGTCTTGCAGCGCGTCGTGCACTTCGCTCCAGAGCATGGTGCGGACGTTTTCCAGCGTTACGCCGATGCGCGAGGCGATTTCCTGCAGCAATGGCTCCAGGTGGTACAAGGAGAGGATCTGCGCGTTGCGGCGGTACCATTTGGTGTACATGAATTCGGAAAACACGTCGAACAACTGCGCCTGTTTTTTCGTGAAGTACAATTCCTTGAACATCTGGCCTTTGGCTTTGCGCGTCTGTTGGGGTAACTGTTCGATTCGGTCCAGTTCCTTTTGGAGGTTCTTCCGGCTTTCCAGTAAGGCGCGCACCGCGGCGTAGACGTCGTCCAATGTACCGGCTTTTCCGTGATACATGAACTTGAGATGGCCGTATTTTTCGAAAATCGCTTGGAAGTCCTGCCGGAATTTGGGGTTGTGTTGGATGGTTTGAGGGCTTTTCTTGAATTCCTTGAGAAATCCCGCGTCGCCCTTGATTTTGAGCGCCAGCCGCACCAAGTCCTTGTTTTCCAGCGTTGCCACGGTTTCTTTTTCCGACGTGGTCAGGACTACGAACGCCGTGTTGACTTGCGCTTCATCTTCCAGTTGGCCACGGAGGACGGCTTTGAGGTAGGTAGTGAATTCAGGGTGGAACATGTCCACCGCGTTGGGCAGCCAGCCCCATTCGTAAAGCGCGGCGTGCCGGCGGACATGTTCAACGTAGTGCTGCCAGAGGGCTTCGTTGCTTTGGCCGGCCAAGTCCATGGCGTGCACGGATTTGGCGTGTGCCACGAGTTGGTCGGAATGCCAGGTGATGTTGCGGTTGATGGTGGCGCCGAATGCCGGGTCGTCTTTGAGTTTGGCCATGATGTGTTTGGCAAAGTCGTGGCCGTCCTTCGTGCCGTAGTAGAACTGCATGTGATGGCCCCGCCAGAACGACAGGACGCGTTGGTAGTTGAGGCCGCAGCTGTTCTGGAGCACGTTGACGAAGCTTTTTTGCCAGCCTTGGCTGAAGAATAGATCCATGTCGGGGATGTCTTCGGCTAAACTCCAGGCATCCGCGTCGTCCAAGTGGGACAGCGCGTCGGTGCGTTCAATGGCTAACGGATCCATGACAAACCGATGCCGAGGCGCGTTTTATAGGCTTGGCCCGCGCATGCACGGGTTAGTGGCCCAGATGTGCCTGGAGAAATGCGGATGCGGCTTCCGTGTACTCTTCGAGTTGGCTGCCAGTGAACTCATGGAGTCCGTTCGGCACTTGCCGGAAGCTTTTCCGATTCAATTTCAATGTTTTTGCAAGTGCAAGACTTTGCGCCAGGGGAACCGTTTCATCGTTTTTACCGTGGATGAGCAAAACGGGTGCGTTGATTCTCCTCGCGGCGGCCATGACGCTATGTCGCATCCCGTCCTCATAGAATGAATAATTGAGGGGAACCAGGTTGTTGTGCGAATCCGGATAGATGATTGCCCCTCTGGCTTTCCATCCTTGGATCAAGGCTTCGGGTGTCGTTTTCCCTTCCATTCCCATCGCTTGGATCATCTTCGCGCCTGCTACTTGGATGGCATCCTGAAAATCGCTCACCGGCGCATGCAGTACCACTGCCTTTATGGTCGCATCTTTGGAAGCGGCCAGCATGGCGACCATTCCGCCTTGACTATTGCCCACGATTCCAATTTTTCTACCGGGAAAGTTCGCCTTGGCATCTGCAATCACTGCGTTGAGTTCTTCGATTGCGTGTGTGATTGTGAATTCCGAGAAGCTGCCTTCGCTGTCGCCATGTCCGCTCATGTCCCACGTGACCGCAGTGCAGCCGCTTTTGTGGACTTTTTCAGCCATCGAAGCGACCATCTCCATCTTGCGGTGGGCCTGAAACCCGTGCACCACGATGATAACCGGTCCTTTGTTCTGGTACACCGTCAAAGCGATTTTTCGGTCTTTGACTTGGATGTGTTTTTCGATGATTGGTTCCATGTTACAACTCTCGCATCTTTTGTTTTGTATTCAACGCCGAGCCAACTGTTCGGTGGCGGCCGGCAAGATCTTGGCTTCGGCTTTGCGCAAGTGTTCGCGGATCGTGGCCGGACTGGTGTTGAGGCTTTTTGCCAACGCCTTGATGTTGATCTTCCGCGGATAGCCGTAGTATCCTTGTGCGATGGCGTTCTGGAGGACGTCGGCCTGGACTTGGCCCAACCGTTGCAAGGCATCGGGTACGAACAAATCCACCGGGCTTTGTTTCAAGGAAAGCAATTCGATTTGCGCATTCTCCCCGCTGCCTTTGGCGTTTTTGGCCCGCTTGTACAGTTCGGTTAACGCCTTTTTTTCCCATGACGCGACGGTCCAGTATTCATACCCGCCTTTCAGCACGAACGGGCGGACGAAGAAGGTCCGGTCGTCCAGCACCCATGCGTGGTACGAGATGGTGTCCGGGTCCAGCGGGATGCTGAAGAAGACGTAGTTGTCCTCGGCGTGGTGCACGTGGTAGCGCGTGTTGGGGGCTTGGGCTCTTTCCTTCATGCGGCGGATGTATTCCTTGGCGTTGGGGCCGTTGACGGAAAAGACTTTGTTGATGAACGTGCGACGGCCTTTCTTGTACAACGACAGGTAGACGCTCAAGACGGTGACGTCCAACTCCTTGGTCAATTGAAGGACGTGGGACGATTCGTGCCAGACTCGGAACTCAGCCACCCACATGACAACCCCATCTGTTTTGGCGAACAAAAACGCTTTGGTGCTTCAATGATAGCCGCCGTCGGGTTGGATGGCCTGAAAGATAGGCATGGCGACATTCCGGTTGCCAAAACGAAACATCAGGAAATGCCGGTCGACTTCGGTCCGTTTTTGGACGCATTCGACCTGGTCGTACGCAGGCACTCCATCGTTCTGCTCGAACAGGTGCTCGTCCATGCGGCTCAATAGATTTCTTACTTTTTCCTTATTGGATGGATTGATGCGTACATTGATGCGCAAGATGACGGGTTGTTCGCCTTCGCCGTTATGGCGAAGCGTGCCTTTGGCGGCGTCTTTCAATTCCTTGAACCAACCCAACAAACGCTGGCCGTCGTGCATGGTTTTCATCTCCGCGTGGGTTTTCTGCTGTGGCGGAAACAGCACTTGGAAGGGGTCATTCTCATATTCGGTATGGGGAAGCAGGATGGAAAAACGTCGGTCCGCCAACGGAGTTTCTTCAAGTCCTTGGCTTTTCATTTTTTCCTTCAAGTGCCGATCAAGCATTGCCATGGCTTTTTTGAACCGCGTGGCGTGGGTTTTTGGGACGCTGCTTCCGTCAATTCGGACCCGCACTTGGTAATTCCATGTGTTGCTCGGCACCTCGGAAGGCCGCGTTGCCGTCCCCAGGCCGGTTTGAGGCACATGTTCGGCAGCATGCCTGACTTTCTGCACGCCCGCTCCACATTCCATGATTTCCGAGAGGAGGCGCATCGTGGTTTGAATGGGTTTAGGTATCATGCGGGTTTCACGACGACTTTACCTTTCTTGATGACCGTTTCAATGCGGTTGACTCCGAATTGATACGCCAGAAATTGGTGGTTGGGCGCGTCAAGGATGACGACGTCGGCCTGCTTGCCGGCTTCCAGGCTGCCGATTTGGTCCGCGCGGTTGACGGAAGCCGCGGCGTTGATAGTGGCCGCGGCAAGGCCTTCCGCCGGCGTCAACTTCAGGTAACGGCAGGCCAATGCAATCGTAAACGGCATGGATTCGCACCAGCAGTTCGGGTTGAAATCGGTTCCCAACGCCACCGGCACGCCCGCTTCGATAAAGGCGCGCGCGTTCGCGTATGGCAGGAGTGAGGACAAACCCGTGGCGGGCAACAGTACGGCGACGGTACCGCTTTTGGCCATTTGGCGGATGCCGCTTGGCGAAGCATGGATTAGGTGATCCGCAGAAACCGCCTTGAGTTCCGCCGCCAACTCGGCGCCGCCGGTGCCATGCAATTGGTCGGCGTGGATGCGCGTCTTGAGGCCGGCTTTTTGGCCCGCGCGGAGGATGCGGCGGCTTTGCTCGACCGAGAACACGTCTTTTTCGCAGAACACGTCGCAGTATTCGGCACGGCTTGCGGCAAGCGGAATCATTTCGTCGATGACGGTTTGGGTGTAGCTTTCCGCGGTGTACTCCGGTGGCACGGCGTGCGCGCCCAGGAATGTGTTGACCACATCTACCGGACTTTGCTTGGAGGCTTTCAGCGCCGCGTCCAAGATTTTCATCTCGGTTTTCGTGTCCAACCCGTAGCCAGTCTTGGCCTCCACTGTGGTCGTGCCGTGATGGAGCATGGTTTGCAAGGTTTTCTTCGCGTTTTGGACGAGTTGGGTGACGCTGGCGGCGCGGGTTTGGCGTACGGTCTTGAGAATGCCGCCGCCCCGTTTGAGGATGTCCAAGTAAGGCACGCCTTGGGCCTTGAGTTGCACTTCCTCTTCGCGCGAGCCGGCGAACACAAAGTGCGTGTGGCAGTCCACGAAGCCGGGCAGGACCGTTTTTCCGGAGGCGTCGATGACGTCGGCGTCGGAGGCGTCGACGTGTTTGAGCACCTCTTTCGTGGTGCCGACGGCGATGATTTGACTGCCCGCCATTGCCACCGCGCCTTGCGGGATGAGGCCGATGGTTCCGGCATTTTTGCCGGCCAATGGCCTGCCTTGGGACGCAACGGTGACCAATTCGGAGGCATTTTGGATGACGAGACTGGCTTTGGGTTTTGGCATAGACACAACGTAGCGGTTGCAATCATTTTAAACGGTGCGAATCCAACAAAAAAGAAAAGGAAATTGAAGAATCCGTTCGTCTGGCTGGCTTGTTGACGCATTCATTTTTTTGTTTCGGTTTTCTTGATTTGCTTTTATCGGTGTTTTTTGCTCATGGTTCGTAAAATCGTGGAATGCGTCCCCAACTTCAGCGAAGGCAAGGACCAACGCGTCATCGACGCCATCCAGTTGGAAATCACGTCGGTTCCCGGCATCACCGTCCTTTCCACGTTGGCCGATCCCGACCATAACCGGCTGGACGTCTCTTACTTGGGCGAGCCGGAACCGGTGAAGAACGCCGCATTTGCCGCATGCAAGAAGGCCGCTGAGCTGATTGACATGGAAAAACACCGCGGCCAGCATCCCCGCATGGGCGCGACGGACGTGATTCCGTTCATCCCCATCCAGAACGTCTCCATGGACGAATGCGTGCAATACGCCAACGACGTCGGCCGCAAAATCGGCGATGAATTGGGCATTCCCGTGTACTTGTATGAATCCGCGGCCCGAATGCCTGAGCGCAAGAACCTGGCCGACGTGCGCCGCGGCGAGTACGAAGGCATCAAGGCCGACTTTTCGTCCAATCCGGCACGCAGGCCCGACTACGGCCCGTCCGTCATGCATCCGTCCGCTGGCTTTACGGCCGTGGGCGCCCGCATGCCGCTGGTGGCATTCAATGTCAACTTGGCCACGACGGACGTGTCCGTCGCCAAGGCCATCGCCAAGGCCGTCCGCGAGAAAGACGGCGGGTTGAAACACGTCAAGGCCATGGGTTTCGAAATCAAGGAACGCGGCGTGGTGCAAGTGTCCATGAATTTGGTCAATTACGTGGAAACGCCGGTCTTCAAGGCGTTCGAGGCGGTCAAAGCCGAGGCACACAAACACGGCGTTTCAATCGTCGAGAGCGAAATCGTGGGCATGGTGCCGCTGCAGGCGCTCTCTGAAACGGCCGAGTTTTACCTCCGTCTGGAAAAATTCAAAACCGACCAAGTCATCGAAGCGCGTTTGATCGAATGATTCGGAGTTGCGTTGCGGCGTGGAAAAACTCATTGACAAAAAAACAGTTGACTTCGTGAATGCCGTGGCGTCCGACGCTCCGGCCCCTGGCGGCGGCTCCGTCGCGGCCCTCTCGTCGGCCTTGGGCGCCGGCTTGTTGTGCATGGCCATCCGGATTTCGGTCAAGAAGCAACCCGATGCTTCGTTGTCCGAATTGTTGCCGGAGCTGGAGAATGAGAAAAACCGTTTGATTGCGTTGGTCGATGACGATACGACGGCCTTCAACGGGGTCATGGCGGCATTTGCGTTGCCGAAAAATTCGGACGAGGAAAAGAAAAAGCGAACGGACGCCGTTCAAGCCGCCTTCACGCACGCCGCGTCCGTGCCTCTCGAAACGATGCAGTGCAGCCTGCGCGTATTGCAAGCGGGGCGAATGGTGGCCGAAAAGTGCGGTGCGAACGTGGCGTCGGATGCGGGCACGGGCGTCCAGATGGCATACGCGGGCCTGCAAGGCGCGGCCTACAACGTACGAATCAACTTATCCGCCATCAAGGACGCGGCTTTCACCGCCCGCCTGGGGCAACACGTCGTGGATGCGTCGGCGGCTGCGGAATCGGAAAAATCGTACGCGACCGTAGCCGTTCTCTCCAGGTTCTAAAGCGTAATCCGCGGAATCTTGACGCCTTTTTCTTTTGCGGTCTTGATGGCCGCATTGTAACCGGCGTCGGCATGGCGGGCCACGCCCATGCCCGGATCCGTGGTGAGCACGCGTTGCAGGCGTTTTTCTTTTTCCTTGGTTCCCGTAGCCACGACGACCATGCCGGCGTGGAGGCTGTAGCCGATGCCGACGCCGCCGCCGTGGTGGAACGACACCCAGTCCGCGCCGGCCGCGGTGTTGATCAATGCATTCAGAATGGGCCAGTCCGCGACGGCGTCGGAGCCGTCCTGCATGCCTTCGGTTTCCCGGTTGGGCGAGGCGACGGAGCCGGAGTCCAAGTGGTCGCGTCCGATGACGATGGGCGCCGCTACTTCCCCGGATGCGACCAAGTCGTTGATGACTTTTCCGAATTTCGCGCGTTCGCCGTAGCCCAGCCAACAGACGCGGCAAGGCAAGCCGATTTGCGGCACTTTTTTCTGCGCCAGCTGGATCCAACGCGCGAGGAGTTTGTCGTCCGGAAACGTGTCCAACAACGCCTCGTCGATGACGTCGATGTCTTTTTTATTTCCGGACAACGCGGCCCAGCGGAATGGGCCTTTGCCTTCACAAAAAAGCGGCCGGACGTATTCCAACACGAATCCCGGATACGCCCATTGGCCGTCGGGCTTTCGAATTTCTTTCAATCCGGCGATTTCAGCTTGACGACGCAAGTTGTTGCCGTAGTCGAAGCAGACGGCGCCGCGTTTTTGCATTTCCAAAATGGCGGCGACGTGTTTTTGGATGGATTCCAGGGCGCGGCGGCGGTATTGATCCGGATCCTGTTCGCGCAACCGATCCAGTTCGTCCATTTTTCCTTCCGGGACGTAGGACAGCAAGTCGTGCGACGAAGTCTGGTCGGTCACGACGTCGGGTGTGACGTTGCGGCGGACAAGCTCGGCGTGCACCGTGGCGGCGTTGCCGACCAATCCGACGGACGACGCTTCCCCCCTGGTTTTGGCGTCGTTGATCCATTGAAGAGCTTCGTCCAGGTTTTCCGTCATCTTGTCGCAGTAGCCTTCGTCGACTTTTCGCTTGACGCGCTCGCGCCGGACTTCGACGTCCAGTACCACGCCTTCGTTGAACATGACGGCGTGCGGTTGTGCGCCGGACATTCCGCCAAGACCGGCGGTCAAGACGAATTTTCCTTTGAGGGATGAGGCTCCGAAGTGCTTTTGCGCCAAGGCGGCAAAGGTCTCGTACGTGCCTTGCAGAATGCCTTGCGTGCCGATGTAGATCCAGGAACCGGCCGTCATCTGGCCGTACATCATCAAACCGGCTTGGTCCAGGCGGTCGAATTCGGCCTGCGTCGCCCAAGCGGGCACCAAGTTGGAATTCGCGATGAGGACCCGCGGTGCGTGCTCATAGGTTTGGAAGACTGCAACGGGTTTTCCGGATTGCACCAAGAGCGTCTCATCGCTTTCGAGGTTTTCCAGGCAATGCACGATGTCGTTGTAGGCACGCCAGTTGCGCGCCGCCCGGCCGCTGCCCCCATAGACGATGAGTTCTTCGCCTTGCACGGCAATGGGTGGGCTGACGTTGTTCTGCAGCATGCGGAGCGCCGCTTCGGCTTCCCACGTTTTGCATACTTTTTGCGTATTGGGATAGATGGGCTCGCGGGGGCGTTCTTCGTAAAACATGGGTCGGGGCATAGGATTCACGCATGGGTTTCAGTGGACTGAAGCAGTTGGCCGGACTTGACCAATTCAAGAGCGGCCAGAATGTCGGGCTGGATGGGCCGGTCTTGTTCGACGTGCGGCACTTTTTGGCGTACGGCGGCGTGGGCTTTTTGGGTGCCGTTGCCGGCTTGCAGCGGCAGGCGGAAGTCAAGGGCCTGGGCGGCGCACAGCGCCTCGATGGCGATGACGTGTTGGGCGTTGTCGACGATCTGCGCGGCTTTGCGGGCGCCGATGGTGCCCATGCTGACGTGGTCTTCCTGGTTGGCGCATGTCGGAATCGAGTCCACTGACGCGGGGTGAGCCAATATTTTGTTTTCCGACACCAACGCGGCGGCGGTATACTGCAGGATCATGTATCCGGTGTTCAGGCCGCTGTCTTTTATCAGAAAACCCGGCAGGCCTTCGTTGAGTTTTGGATCGACGAGGCGAAAGGTCCGCCGTTCGGAAATGTTGGCCAATTCGGCCACGGCAATGCCTAAAAAGTCCATGGCCAAAGCGACGGGTTGGCCGTGGAAGTTGCCGCCAGAAAAAATGCTGCCGTCCGGGAAGATCAACGGGTTGTCCGTTGCCGAATTCATTTCCGTTTCCACCACGTTACGGGCATAAGCGATGGCGTCGCGCGACGCGCCGTGCACCTGCGGGATGCACCGAAGGCTGTATGCGTCTTGGATGCGGTCGCAATCTTTGTGCGAGGCCATGATTTGGCTTTCGCGCGTCAGCTGGCGGAGGTGGGCGGCGACGGCAGCTTGGCCGGGATGGGCTTTGGCGGCGTGGATGCGTTCATCCATGGCCGCGACCGTGCCCATCAAGGCTTCCAGCGACATGGCGGATGTCACGTCCGCGGTTTCGGCCAGGATTTGGGCGTCGTGGATGTTCAGTGCGCCGACGGCCGTCATGGTCGACGTGCCGTTGGACAACGTCAAGCCTTCCTTGGCTTCCAACGTGAGGGGCGTAATGCCGGCGGCCTGAAGCGCTTGCATGGCGGGCATCCGATGGCCTTGAAAAATGGCTTCGCCGTGTCCGGTGAGGACCTGCGCTTGGTGGGCCTGGGGGGCCAAGTCACCGCTAGCGCCGACCGAGCCTTTCTCCGGAATGACGGGCGTCACGCCGCGGTTGAGCAATTCAAGCATGGTTTGCACGGTTTGCAGGCGGACGCCGGAGTGGCCCAAGCCATGGCTGTTGGCGCAAATCAATAACATGGCGCGGCTGGCGTCGGCTGGCAGCGGGTTTCCGACGCCCACGGCGTGGCTGGATAGGAAGTTCTTCTGCAGTTGGTGCTGGTCTTGCGGGCTGATGAGTTTGTCCTTGAGCGCACCGAACCCTGTGCTGATGCCGTATGCCACCTTGCCGGAAGCAATGGTTTCTTCAACGATTTTGCGGGCGGCGTTGATGCGGTGGCGTGCGCCGGCGGATAACTCGACTTTTTCGTGTTGGCGTGCCACGTGGACGACGTGTTCGATGGTCAGTAGGCGTTGGCCGAGTTCGATCAAATGCATTCTCCCCGTTCTGTTGGTAGGCTGGGGCCCGTAGGGGATAAAAGAATGCCGGAAACGACGCTTTGGAGGCTTTAAGACGGCGTTCACACCTTCTTGACGATGCCGGCATGAGCGTCGACGTAGACCCATTCGACGGACGGTTGGTGTTGTTTTGGCAAGCTCGGATTTGGCGTGATTGTTTTTGCCGTTTTCCGGATTACAGAGCCTACGCTGGAGACTTTAGAATCTCATTGCGCCGGTGGCAAGTGCGGCGTATTAGTCGCCGTAGAAGTCTTCCGGGTGGTAGTTGTAGCGAGGCGCCTTGCTGGCGGTGCTGTCCGTGAACATCTGCCACAGCACGATGACGGCGCCGATGGCGACGAAGACCAATAGAGAGTCGAGTCCTTCCAACATTTCGATTCCACCAAGATTCGGTTTATTGTTACTACTTTGTAGTTGTATTATTGGTGGTTTTTGCTTAAATAGGTTTGGTTTCGTCCGAAGCTTGTTCGTCGCCTGAAGCCGTTTATTCAATAAACTCCTTGCTTTTATCCATGAAGAACGTCGAAAAAGTTGAGATTCCGCTAGTGCTTCGAATGGATGCCGTAGGCCGATTGAAACTGCCAAAGGACATCCTTAAAAAACTGAATTCCAATGCCGTGTGCGCCACTTGGGATGGAGACGTCTTGCGTCTGGAGCGCGTGCCTCGATTTCGAGAATTAATTGGAATTCTGCCTGGCTTGGACATGGAAGAATTCATGCGCGAGCGCAATGAAGACTGGAACTGCCACCCGTGGCCGGCGGATGTAGCAAAACCTAGACGTTGACGCCTTGGCCTCCGGTTATTTCAGTGTCGTGATGGGTCGCGTCTGAACGACGTAGACTTTTCCGGCTTCGTATGCCCACTCGATGTCCTGCGGCTTGCCGTAATGCGCTTCGATCTTTGCAAACAAGTCTGCCATCTTCATGATGGTCTTGCCATCCAGTTTTTGTTTCTCTCGTTTTTCTTGTGGGACCTCGATTTCGTGCGTCTTGCCGGTTTTGTCTTTGGCAATCATCTTGTCCTGCGCGTTGACCGTCACATCCAACAGCAATTGCTCGGCTTTGTCCACGACGTAGTTGTCCGGCGTGACCAAGCCGCCGACCACGGCCTCGCCTAGGCCCCAACCGGCTTCGATCACCATCTGGTTACGGTCTTGATTCACCGGGTGGACCGTGAACGCCACGCCGGCCACTTCCGACTGGATCATTTTCTGGACTACGACGGCGACGGAAATCTGCGTGTGCGCCATGCCTTTCTCGATGCGGTAGAAAATGGCGCGCGGGGTGAACAGGCTGGACCAGCATTTCTTGACGTTTTCCATGAGATGCGGCCGCTGGATGTTCAAGTACGTCTCCAGTTCTCCGGCCCAGGACGCGGCCGAGGCGTCTTCCGCCGTGGCCGACGAGCGCACCGCGACGTATTCGGCCCCCAGGGCGTCGAACGCGGCGTGGACTTCTTTTTCCACGTTCTGCGGTACTTTGGCGTGGCTGATGATTTTCCGGATTTCCTCGGACGCCGTGTTGACGGTCTCCGTTTTCTTGATGTCCACGTGCTTGAGCAGTTCCGCGATGGTGGCCTTGAGGTGGTTTTCTTCCAGCATCTCGTCGAAGGACGCCGTGAGGACGACGAATCCAGGCGGCACGGGAATGCCGGCTTTCGTGATTTCGCCTAGTTGCGCGCCTTTGCCGCCGGCGACGCTGACGTGGTCTTTGCTCAATTGCGTGAATGGTAACACAAAACTCATGATTTCGTACCCCTCGATTTTTTTTTGCGCATGTTCTTCTTGGATGGTTTGGCGTTTGGTTTTCAGGCTTTTTCAACGTTGACCCGACGCTTGGCGGGTTTGGTTTTTTTCGGTTCTGGCAAGCTCACCCGATTTTCGTGACTCTTCCGTGCGTGGCATCCACTTCGACGGCTTGTCCATCCTTGAGGACGTGCGTGGCCACCTTCGTGCCGATGACGCACGGAATCTTCAGTTCGCGCGAGACGATGGCGGCATGGCACGTGATGCCGCCCATGTCGGTGACGATGGCGGATGCCAACTTCATGGCCGATACGATGTCCGGATTCGTCGCATGCGCCACCAAGACGTCGCCTTTGTTCATCTTTTTCATGTCTTCCGGACGCTCGACGCGGCGGACGACGCCTTTGGCATAGCCGGGGCAGGCGCAGTCGCCAGACAACTGGCGCACGTCATGGGCGGGGTCGTGTTTTTCCACGGCGAGTGCTTGCATGAACCGGTCGGCCTGGTTTCCGGTGAGGATTTTCACGTTTTGGCCTTGGACGAAAAAGACGTGGCCTTCCCATCGGCGGTTCAGCTCATCCGCGTCGGCGTGTCCGGTTTTCAGTGACTGGATGAGTTCTTCCGGCGTGCATCGGCGGATTTGGCGTAACGTGAGGCCCAACCGTTTGGCGGCTTCCTTCAGCAAGGGCTCCAGGCCGTAAAAGAAATGGTACAAGCAGTCTTTCCGGTACGCTTTGGTGAACACGATTTCGTTGGCTACCTGCAGCAGCCGTCGGTGGCGCGGATCGATTTCGAGTTGCTGCAAGAGCCTGGCTTGTTCCGTCCGGACTTGGGTGTGGCGGTTTTTGCGTGTTTCCAACAGTCCCGCGACGTCTTGGCGCAGGAGGCCTTTCAGGACTTGGATGAAGTACTTTTTGTTCCATGCCGGGCCTTCGTACATGTACGGCAGCCAGCAAAACGCGCGGTGGTGGGCGTCCAGTTGCCGGGCCACGTCCGGAAGCATTTTTTCCAACCGTTGCCCGATTTGTTCGATGTTTTCCGATTCGAACAGCTTACGCACGCGCGCGTCATGGATTTGTGCGGCGATGGTGAGCATCGATTGTTCTTCGCGTTGGGCGAAGCTGTCCTCCGTCGGCGTGGTCAGCGTCGAGAACGCCTGTCCGGCGGACGTTTTCAGATTTCTTTTTTTGATTTGACCTTTGAGATAATCCAGGAGGTAATTGGTCAGCAAGGCGTGGTCGAACTCCAACACGATCCACGGCAAGCCGGGCGTGTGCGCGGCCACCTGCAGCCGGTGCAGGTGCGCGTAACGTTCCGCCAACTCCGACGAATCCCGCCTGGACCAATCCGTTTTCAATGCGTTTTCCGTTTCGTCGAAGAAGACGCGGTTGTTGTTCCGGATTTCGGCGTTGAGGGCGTCGGCCCAATCCGGTTCTTGGAGTACTTTTTCCAAGACGGCCTTTCCCACGGCGTGAAAAGATGCCTTGGGAAACATCAACGTGGCATTGCCGTTCTTTTCGTAGATCGCGCCTTGTCCGATGCTGGGATGGATCCCCCATGGCTCGAGGTGGCAGAAACCCTGGTAGGGCACGGCCGTGAACAACGCGTGGCTCCGCTCGATTTCCTCCATGATGAACCAAGGCTCGGAAGGAAGCGAGGGTTTGAAAGGCGCAGGGGGTTTCATCGGTTTTCTTTGGCTCGTGAACTGTTTATAGGCCTTATTTTTGGCCGAGTTCGTCGATGGGTTTGACCCACGGCTCGCGCATGCGTTTGAGCGAATCCGGGTTGCGGATCCATTCCCACAATAGGTACGCGCCGGCCAAGTATCCAATGACTTCCAAAATGGACTCCATTATCCCTCGCCTTGACGATTGTTGTGCTCACGTTTTTTTCAGCCGTGAACGAAACCGTTTGCTTGCGCGTTTTGCGCTTCGTGGGCTTGATTTTTATGGCCCAAAAACCGCCAAGCCAAGTATACCGACGCCAATGCTGCGAAGTACGTGACGGGGTCCATGCGGTCTTTCACTCCTCAATTTTTCGGACGATGCCGGCGGCGGCGTCTACTTCGATCAAGGCACCGTCCGGAATGAGCCGGGTTCCGGCTTTCGTGCCGATGATACAAGGAATGCCCAGCTCCCGGCTGACGATGGCGGCGTGGCACGTGATGCCGCCTTCGTCCGTAACAATCGCGGCCGAGCGCTTCATCGCCAAAATGAAGGACGGTGTGGTGTTGAGCGTGACGAGGATGTCGCCGGTCTTGACTTTGTCCACCTGGCCGACGTGGTGCACCACGCGGGCGATCCCTTTGACTTTGCCGGGATAGGCCGAGACGCCTTTGAGTTCCGTGACGTTTTCCACGACGGACTTTTCGATTTCGAGTTGGTCGAGGAAGGCCTGCGCCGCCGGGCCTTCGAAAGCGTGGACGTTTTGTTTGCCCAGCGCGATGACGTAGTGCTTTTGGCGTTCCGGCAACTTGGCCAGCAATCGTTCGGCTTCGACTTTTCCTTGCAACGCGTCAAGCAACTCTTCGTCGGAAAACCACTTGATCTGGTTTCGGGGCAGGAACAGTTTCTTGGCGATGGCGAAAAATAATGGCCGGCTAACCTGGTTAGCGAGACCCACGAGGCTTTCGCCAAGGATACGGTAATACATGGCCAGGCGGAATTGTTTCAGTTGTTGCTTCGGTACACGATGTTTTTCGGCCGTGTCGTTCACGAGTTTTTCGTTGGCTTCGTGGCGTTCTTCCAATTCGTGGGCTTTGGTAGCGCCGTCTTGCCCAAGGGCCGCGTTGATTCGTCCGATGAAGTCTTCCATTTTCCATACGGGTTCATTCTCGTAGGCATCCAGCCAGGAGTATGCATCGTAATGCGTCTGGATGGCTTGACGGATATCCTGGGTTAACCCGTCTATTGCGTTGATTTTATTGTTTTTGTGTTTTTGGATTTTTTCCACTAGCTTCCAGAATGCGATTTCTTCTTCCAGCGGCAGCGTCATGTAAAGCGGCAACGCCATGCGGGCCACGGCTTCTTCTGGCACGGTTTCCTGCAAGCGACGGGCCAAGGCCGAGGCGAAGATGATGGCGCAGGAGGTACCGACGATCATGTTTAGGTAGACCGAACATTCTCGGCCCAACGCGTCGGCCATCTCGTTTGTAGATGCGTTCCGATAGTCCTTTTTTACTCGTTCCTCGGCATGGCGTCGGTAGTGGTCGTATCCCTTTCCGGTGCGTTCCAGGATGTCCTGCACGTAAGCTTCGTTGCGGGTTTTTTCGTAGACGAACTTCTCCAGGCGTTCGGATTCCTTGGGCGAGCGGTACATCTGCCAGTGGTTGTCGTCCGCCTCGACAAAAATGTAGGAGAAACGGATGCCCAAAAACTTCTCGTAGAGCTTGCCGTACGTCTCGCGTAAGTGAATGCTGGTGAAGAAATACGACAGGTTGCGTCCGGCATAGGGTGCCCACGGCAGGTCGCGGATTCCGTCTAGGTCTTTCGGCAGTTCCATACCTAGGCGGTGCCGGTTTGCGGCTTTAGGCTTGGCCCGCCATGTGGCGGTTTTTCCACTTGGGCGTCCGTGTGCCATTTTTTGGGTCCTTGGACGGGTGTGGGCTCGTTTCATGAGACCAGCTTGGGCCACAACCCGCTTTCGGCGGCGCGGAGGCGGTCCTTGAACGTGGTGTACGGTAAGCCCGATTTTTCAGCCAGCTCCTCGAGCGAGATGCGTCGGGGCGAGGCGTAGTAGCCTTCGGCGCAGGCGCGCTCGAACGCGTCGCGTTGCTTGTCGGACAAGCCGTGGCGGATGGAGGATGGGAAAATCGGGGCCACGTCTTGCTTGAGCGAGAGCATCTGGACCGTTGCTTTGGCCGTGGGCAGGCGTCTGAGGGTTTGGTAGAAGGAAACCAGGTGCTTTTTTTCCCACGCGGCGACGGTCCAGTAGCCGTACCCGCCGCGGATGACCTGGGGGCGGACGAAAAAGACCTGGGGGTTGAGGACCTTGGAGTGGAATTGTCCGATGGTGGGCACGGTGTAGAACAATTGGTTGCCCTCCGTCTTGAGGTTCGTCGCGTGCTGGCGGTGGAGGCCGTCGTTGACGGAATCCATGGCCTCGTTGGCCTGGCGGCCGTAGAACACCATGACGCCGGAGACCAGTTCTTTTTTCCTTTGCGTGAAGACGTTCAGGTAGTGCGTCTCGATGATGGCGTCGAATTTCTTGGTGGCCTCACGCGCGGCCGAGCCGGTGTGCCACACCTTGAATTCAGCGATCCACATAGGTGTGTTTGGGTTTGCCGTCGGATTAAAAACCGCTGTATGGCGGCTTGCATTGTCGGCGGCAGATTCGCAAGTTTTTTTTTCTTTTTCCCGGTTTGGTTTTCCGCCTATGGTTTCTATGGTTTTTCGGCCGTTTCCGACCGATTTTTATTCACGGGCCGCGTTCATCTTTACGAGTGGGGTTGATTCGTCATGGTCTTGTTCGAGCTTGCGGTTTTCGTCGTCGTCATCCTATTGTTCATGTCCATCAAGGTGCTGAACCAATGGGAACAGGGCGTCGTGCTGACGCTGGGCAAGTACAGCTATACGGCCAATCCCGGCCTGAACCTCATCATCCCGCTGATCCAGAACCTCATTTCCGTGGACATGCGCATCCGCACGTTGGACATCCCCAAGCAGGAGGCCATGACCAAGGACAACGTGCCGGTCGCCATCAACGCCGTCGTCTACTTCAAGGTCGTCAAGTCCGAGGACGTCATCCTCAAGATCCAGGACTACCAATATGCCGTGTCCCAGTACGCCCAGACGGCGTTGCGCGACGTGGTGGGCAACTCATCACTGGACGAGGTGCTGACGGACCGCGAGAAGCTTGCCGAACAGACGCGCAACATCATCGACCAGGAGACGAACACTTGGGGTGTGGACATCACGTCCATCAAGCTTCAGGACATCGAACTGCCGGAAGACCTCAAGCGCATCATGTCGCGCCAAGCCTCAGCGGAACGTGAAAAACGCGCCAACATCACCAAGTCGGAAGGCGACAAGCTGGCGGCCGTCAACTTGGCGGAAGCGGCCAAGATCATGGAGAAGAACCCGGCGGCGTTGCAATTGCGGGCGTTGCAGACCATCGACGGCCTGGGCCCGTCTCCGTCCAACACCGTGGTGTTGTTTCCGATGGAATTGCTGGAATTGATCAAGTCCTGGACGGGCGGGAAGAAGGACAAGAAAGACTAAACCGGTCTTGGCGCATGCGCATCGCGTTGGTGCAGATGGACTGCACGCCTCTGGAAGCCGACAACCTCCAAACGGCACGCGGATTCCTTCACGCCGCAAAAAAGAAAAAAGCCGACGTGGTGGTGCTGCCGGAGTTGTTCAACACCGGCTACTATCTGGATCGTATGCCGCAGAAGGCCAAAACGCAGCAAGGCCCATTATTTCTTGAAGAGGCCGCCGCACGACTTGACGTTTCCATTCTGGCCGGCATGCCGGAACCACGTGGTGGCATGCTGTACAACGCCGCGTGGGGGGTTGAACCCGGAAAGAGCGGCCGCGTCGTGTACCGCAAGGTCAATTTGTTTCCAGGCACGCCGATTTCGGAGACGGATTGCTTTACGGCCGGCAAGTCCGTGACGCCGCTGGAAACGCCTTGGGGTGCGTTGGGCATCCAGATTTGCATGGACTTACGTTATCCGAATGGTTCCCGTCGGTTGGCCGAACGTGGAGCGCAATTCTTGGCCTATTTGTCGGCCTTTCCGCAAATCCGCATCCACCAATGGTTGGCTTTGCTCAAGGCTCGCGCCATCGAAAACCAGTGCTTTGTCGCCGGATGCAACCGCGTGGGTACCGACTCCATCCAGATGGGCGGCCAATCCGCCATTTTCGGGCCCCAAGGCGAGTTGTTGGGACAACTGAATGGCAAAGAACAAGGTGTGTTGCTGGCCGATTTGGACTTTAAGCAAGTTAAGGCGGCGCGAAAGGCGTTGCCGCTTTGGTAGTCATTCGCTTTGTCCGGCCTTTTTTTTGCAGTTTTGGTTGATTTTTGTTCTACCGCAGGTTTAAATCCGTACTTTTTTCCAGATTTCGTATCCATTAAATATCCTATCAATCATCTACTAAATATGGGTATTTTGTAGGTGATTTATATGGAAACTGTGGTCCGGATGAATGGGGTAGTCGCTTTGATTGCGGAAAAATTGGTGGATCGAGGGTATTTCCAAACCAAATCAGAGGCTTTCCGTACGGCCATGCTGGAATTAGGCCATAAGTACGGCCTGACGGATCCCCGGGAACTGGAAGACGAGTTGGTCATCCGAAAAATGGACAAGATCGATCGCGAAATCGACGAGGGCAAGCGCAAACTGATTCCTTTGGACGAAGTGTTGAAAAAGTCCCGGGCCATGCGCGCCAAAGGGAAGTGAGTTTATTTGCCGTTCGACGTCTTTTTTGAACCAATGGCCGAGCGGCTCTTCCTTGCCTTGGATAATTCCGTCAAGGAACGGATAGAGAAAAAACTTGAGCAACTTCGTCGGGATGACTTGCCTTCCCGCCACCTGAAACATGGATTGCCGCATTTCGTCGCCGAAGTCGGCCAATACCGAATTGCTTTCCTGGTTCGCCACGATTTACGACAAAAACGCATTCTTTTCGTCGGCGACCACAAGGCGTACGAGCAGTGGTACCTGGATCACGCGTAATTACTGCCACAAGTACTATCAGATTAATAATTAGCCCAGCATTGTTTTCCAATGGCTTTGCTTCCAAGTAAATTTTTGCCACGTTTCTTAGGCGCTAGTCACGTCCCCGAAGCGTTGCCACACGTATTGAAATTCGTGGATGAAACTCCGGTTGATGCTTGTATAGGTCTTGAATTGGATTGGAGTCACCCATACATTGCCAATCGATATCCTGCTCTTTCTTCTTTAATGAGCAAGAACTCTTTCTTCTCGAAAATCGCCACGCATGTTCGTGATTCAAATTCTAGGCTTGGATTTTCGCGTTCAGTTCGCTGGCTGGAACGGCCAAGTTCATATGTCGCGGGAACCACAAAGCAATTGAAAGAATTGGAGCCTCTCGTTCAGCGTAAGCTCAAGAATCTTCTAGCTCATCTACGAGGCGAGGCTCCTTTGGAGGAGTTAGATCAAAAAACAAACGAGCTTTTTCAACAAATTGATGAAATTGAGAAGTCAACGGGAAGCTGGCGTTCCAGGCTAATGAGACGTGAAATCGATAAAAACGAATGGTTACCTTCTGACTTGGTCATTACGGGCCGGGGCCATGCAAAGCAATTTGCCGAGGCATACGATGTACCTGTTTTTCACTATGTGGGGCCAACTGGACTAGTACTTCCAGGAAGTCGTCAATATACGGAGTTAATTGAACGATTGAACGCAGATGAGGCGCGGCATCAACAGTTCATGGCCTCTCGGATTGTGCGTAAACTGCGGTAACTAATTTTTCTTTGTTTTGTAGTGCTGATTCCTGTGGATCTACTTGAAAATTGATTATCCTCGCTCCCTTCCTATCGGTGAGGAAAAAATTCAGAAAGATTGTTTCGGAAGAATTAGCCCAATGTCATCTCGACATTGACCGAAGAGGGAATCTTGATGCGCATGATGTCACGGGTCGCCCCGGGAAACGTTGTTTCTCCTGGCCCGCCCTGGGCCTTACCCCTTCCTTTCGGTGGGCGTCAAATTGCTTCAAAAATAGGATTTTTGTGAGAAATTATCCAAGGGTCATTTCCACGTTTACTGAAGACGGGATTTTAATCCGCATGATGTCGCGCAGGATGCGGTCATCCGCTTGGACTTCAATCAAGCGCTTGTGGATGCGCAGTTCCCATTTTTCGTAGGTGTCGGTGCCGTCGCCACACGGCGTCTTGCGCGTGCTGATGCGCAGTTTCTTGGTCGGCAACGGAACCGGGCCTTTGAGCGACAAACCCGCTTTTCCGGAAATGTCTTTAATCTGGACGCAGACGTCGTCGAGGTCCTTGACGTTCTGGCTTTCGAGTTTGATGCGGGCCTTGCTCATGTAATGTCAATCCGTTGAGTCGCTTGCTGAACGTGTAAAAATGATTTTTCTCCGCGAAAAAAAGAACGCGGAGTCAAAAACGTATCCGTACGGCTTATTATCCCTTACGCTGCCTTGCGGGGCACGACATCCAAGATGACGCCGGCGGCCACGGTCTGGCCCATGTCGCGCATGGCAAAGCGGCCCAAGGCCGGGTATTCCGAGTACTTCTCGGCCACGACCGGCTTGGTCGGCTTGATCATGACGATGGCCACGTCGCCCGTCTTGATGAAGTCGGGGTTCTGCTGTGCCGTTTGGCCCGTCTTGGGGTCCTTCTTTTCCAGGATCTCCGTGATGGTGCAGGCCAATTGGGCGGTGTGCAGGTGGAAGACCGGCGTGTAGTTCTTGCCGATGGCCGTCGGGTGGTTCAACACCACGATTTGGGCCTTGAATGCTTCCACAACGGTCGGCGGGTTCTTCGGGTCGCCGACGACGGAGCCGCGCTTGATGGCTTTCTTGTCGACGTTCTTCAAAGCGAAGCCCACGTTGTCGCCCGGAACGGCTTCCGGCAACATCTGGTGGTGCATTTCGATGCTCTTGACTTCGCCCGGCACGCCTTCCGGCATGATGATGATCTGCTGGCCGGGTTTCATGGTGCCCGACTCAATGCGGCCGACCGGCACCGTGCCTTGGCCCGTGATGGTAAAGACTTCCTGGATGGGCAGGCGCAAGGGCTTGTCCAACGGCTTCTTGGGCTCGATGAGCGCGTCAAAGGCGCCGACGAGCGTCAGGCCTTCGTACCAAGCCATCTTGTCGGACTTCTTGGCGATGTTGTCGCCCATGTACGCCGACACGGGGATGAAGGGAATCTTGTCGACGGGGTAACCCATGGGCTTAATCTTGGCGATGAGCGCGGCCTTGGTTTCGTCGTACTTGGCTTTGTCGTAGTTGACGGCGTCCATCTTGTTGATGGCGATGATGAATTGCTGCACGCCCAGCACCTTCAGCAAGAAGGCGTGTTCAATGGTTTGCGCCTGGATACCCTCTTTGGCCGAGCACACCAGCACGGCGGCGTCGGCTTGCGAAGCGCCGGTAATCATGTTTTTGACGAAGTCCTTGTGTCCGGGCGCGTCGATGATGGTGAAGTAATATTTCTGCGTGTTGAAGTCCTTGTGGGCGATGTCGATGGTCACACCGCGTTCACGCTCTTCCTTGAGCTGGTCCATGGCGAATGCGAATTCGAACGTGGCCTTACCCAACTTGGCGGCTTCTTCCTTGAGCTTGCGCAAGTCGTTTTCCGACAAGGCGCCGGTGTCGAACAAGACGCGACCGACCATGGTGGATTTGCCGTGGTCGACGTGTCCGGTGAAGATCAGGTTCAAGTGCGGTTTCGCGGCCATTTTCAAATTCCCTCCGGATTCAAACGGTTCACTAATG
>Ga0080064_1002292_pt1 | contig 33168 bp, 34 predicted proteins | sample Subgrocontami54m_FD_69260 | JGI IMG/M metagenome (GOLD analysis project Ga0080064, IMG submission 69260) | Subsurface groundwater microbial communities from S. Glens Falls, New York, USA - GMW46 contaminated, 5.4 m (SPADES assembly) (version 2) ...
AGGAATTCTGACGGCTTCAGAAACCTCAGAACTCACAGAGTTCTGACGGCTATCAAAATCTAAAGATTTTGAAGTCAACGATTTCTGAGAGTGCTCGGAAATCACGATGATTTCCGACATGCTCAAAAACCATTGGTTTTTGACATGGCGAAGTCTGTTCGGAGATTTTTTCCACAGCAAATTTTTAAGCCGTCAGAAATGCAAGAAGCATTTCTGAGCGCTCTTAAAGTCTGATGACTTTGAAGTCACAAAAAGCCTCCATTCATCTTCATTTTCAAAATTGAGTCTTCTGGCTTTTTCTGATAAGCCTAGATCTTTTTGCACAAAATTTATAAGTGCAAGCACGAAAACCCGGGCTCATCAGAAATGCTCCTTGCATTTCTGAATGCGATCAAAAACCCAAAGTTTTTGACATCAGCCCGCAGATGAAGTGCGTCCTGTTCAGTTTTAGGGGTAAATGCACAGGAAACCTCTCTCGAAACTTCACTTCTTTTTTGCTCATTTTTGTGAAGTAAAGTTTCTCGCCTTTAGGGCGAGGAGGACGTCATTTCTTAATGATTCATAGGACACTATGAGTTAACTTTTTTAACCTCGTTCCACTTCTGAAAGGCATGTTCATTGAGGTAAGTCTATTCACCGCATTAGGGGCTATGCTCTTTTGGGGCATTGGAGATTTCTTCATCCAAAAAACCGTGAGGAGATTAGGCAATATCGAAGCGCTCGCGCTCATTGCTATTATCGGGTCTGTTTTTCTTCTTCCTTTTATCCTCAAAGATATTCATCTCCTTAAAAGCCCTCAAAATCTGCTTCTACTCCTCTTTCTGGGAATTTTTTCATTCTTCATAGCAATCCTTAACTTTGAAGCGCTTAAGCAGGGGAAACTTTCCGTTATCGACGTTATTTTAGAAATAGAGCTTCCTATCACCGTCCTCTTAGGGATCATTTTCTTCAGAGAAATAATATCCTGGCATCAAATCTTCATGATGCTCCTTATTTTCACAGGAATACTTTTGATGGTAAAACAACCCTATAAGAAAAAAGGATCGTTTACACTTGAAAAAGGCGTTCTCTTCGGAATTTTTGCAGCCCTCGGTCTTGGAGCCATTAACTTCCTCACAGCCACCTCCTCAAAACAAATTTCACCAATAATGGCTATTTGGTTCCCTTGGTTGATCATAGCAATCATCTCACTAGGCTTAATTGCAAAACGAGAAGGTCTCAATAAGTTTATCTATAATGCGAAAAAGTACAAGATGATAATTCTCATCACAGGAGTAATCGATACCCTTGCATGGGTTTTTTATGCATTCGCACTCAAAACTCATGATCTTGCAGTAACCACTGCAATCACTGAAAGCTATCCAGCAATCGCAATTCTGCTCGGTGTCATGATCAACAAAGAAAAAATTCGCTGGTATCAATATCTTGGAGCATCTCTTGCTCTACTAGGGAGCGTTGCATTACTGTTCATTTAGATCTCCGCATTCAGCACCCTGCTGTCCGGCGACAGCAACTGCACTTGATCATTCTTGCTCCTCAGCCCCCGATAAACTCTCTGCAATAACTCCCGCCGAGCTTTGTCTTTATAAAACTCCCAGTAATACTCCGGCTTATTTTTCTTCAAAATCTCCCAAAACAATGATTTCACATCAGGATAGGGATATTTAGTTATGACAATACTGTTACACTGTTCTCCTGGAAAATCAATGCCTCGATTGCACCTCGTAGAAAACAAAAGATCATTCTTCCCTGACTTAAACGCGTGCACGAGTTCATCTTCTTTATGCATCTCCTGCAACTGCCTTAGTTCATCCTGCGCAGGTAAATTACCTAAGTGATAGTGCTCTTTCTCATCCCGCGTGGGAAGATCAGAAAAGCTGTTTACATGCACTAACGTGGGCCTTTTCGCCAGCATAATGCACGCTGAGAGAGCAGCTAAATAATCTTCCCGGGAATAATTTCCATTTCTAAAGTTCTCATATTTACAGTCAAACTCTAATCCTGTCTTTATTTTTACAAGCAAGCCCTGCCCTGCAGTTTCTGCCTCGATAATTTTCATTTTTTTAAGACCAAAAACATCTCGTAAAACCTGCTCTGAGTGCAAGGTCCCACTCATCAGCACCATAGCTTTGTTTTTATCCAGCAATTCCTGAAACCTTCTCGCCAAATCTACAGTGACGATTCTTGCAAAAATATCGTTTCCTTCCTTTTTATACGAAAGAAAAGCTTGGTCCATTACCTCTTCAAAAACGAGCGCAACTTCATAACAGTGAGAAAGATATGTATGCTCTTCTTCATCAAGCCCATCAAACATCTCCCGATGTTCGAGCATGAGCTCAAGAATCTCAGCCATTTTCGTTTCCTGCATTCTAAAAAAATAACTTTCCTGCAAAGCAGGGTCTAAAAGTCCAAACAATAATTTTCCCATTTCTCGGGTTATTTTTGCTTTCTCTTCATCAAGAGCTCTTGCTTGTTTGGCATTCAAGGCATTCAGCGCAGAAAAAAAACGATGCAAGTTAATACTCTCTTGATTGGAAAAAGAATCAAGAAACTCATCACATTCGTCGATGATTTCAACATCAGTAGCAGGTTTCCGATTCAAGGCGTTCTCAATAAGATACTTCTGTGCGTTGAAGATGATCACATCAGCATGTTTATACTGCAGGAACTGCTCGTAATAAAAACATCCCTGCTTTCTTTTATAAATCGTGTACTCTACATCATTCAGTCCCCTATACGATTCTTTCTTCGCATCTGCCAATGTCTTAAAATCAATATGCGACGGCAAAATCGGGCTCCAATAAGGGCATGCTCCTGCGACAGAAACCCTCCTCAGATCAGAGACTTGGCCGAAATCATCTTTCTTCACTAGGGGATTCTCTTGCAAATACTCCTTCAACATCTCCCTATTCTTCTCCTTCAGCTCAATTTTGCAGGGAAGAGAAAAATGATCTGCATGAACCTCCATCTCCTCTTTTTCAGTTTTCACCGAAGGTTGATCAAAAATATCGAGCCGCGTATTCGTCTGGAGCCGGCCCTTTTTATCAAACTGCAAAAGAGGATTTTCAAAATGCGCCTTTGGCTTATCCCGGTCTTTCATATACTGGCAAAGATGATTTTGCCTTCCTGTAATAACACCTATCTTTAATCGCAAAAAATTTCCATCCTTGTCTTTTTCATTCTTTAGAATATATTTTTCCTCTAAATAATCTCTTTGATACTGCTTTTGAAGGTTCTTTACCGGAACCACAATCGAAGCCCTTCCCAATTCGAGGGCAATATGCAAAGCAATTGCGCTCTTTCCTGTCCCGCACATTCCTTTAATAAATATAACTTTTTCGCCGGATCTAATGGCTTCGACTGCCTCTTTAACAACATCTTCCTGCGTTTTCTTGTTGGAAAATACTAAAGGATCTAATCTTTTATCAACACCATTTTTCGTTTCATAAAGTGACCACATCATAACCTCAAAAGTCTAGAAGAAGATAAATCAAAAATGCTTATAAAAATGTATGGATAATAAAGACAGGGGGTTTCTTCAAACCCTTTCCAAAAGAGACGCAGGAAAATTGATTAACGGAGAAAAATCAAACACACGAATTCTTGATTTCTCCTTCAGTCGCTCGCCAAAATATCTCTCCAGTCCGCTCTCGTCTTTATAATAAATTAAAGAAGTATTAGTAATCTTCTGCTCTGGAGATCTTACACGAAAAAAATCTCCTGCTTCTTGGTAATTTTCCTGAAGATAGCGCTTCACTGCAGCAAGAAGCCGCTCCTTTTGAATGCCTTCCTCTTGAAGATAAGGATTTACTTTCTCTGAGAGATAAAATTGAGATACAAAAGAATATTGCAATGGACTTCCAAAAAAAGTAGAGAGCTCTGAAATAATCTCGAGCCCTGAAATCCCGCCAGCCCCGTCAAGATACTGGCTCAAAACACAGGCAAGACATCGCCGATCCTGAGAAAGGCAGGCATCACTGCCGCGAAATCCTTTTCCTTTCAAAAGTTCTTGAAGATCCATCTCTCAGAAAATTCCTGTCCCTTTATAAAGAAGAGTGTCATGCCTGCCTTCGCATAGATATCTTATCTGGAACAAATCCAAAAAGAGTTAACCCTTTTAATAGTGTAGGCGAAAACCTTTCGAGTAAGGAGCTGTGGACTCAATAGAATTAATAATTTTTCTTATGAACTCCTACTGGATGTAATTCATATACAACAATTTATCTCCTTAAGCGGGAAAAGATCTTCAGCAATATTCTTTATACTTACAGGAATACTGCACTCACCCCATCTTCTTAAACTTTAAAAAAGCATGCCACTGCTCAACATATTCTTGCGCTTTCTTGTTCAATTTTCCAGGAGCAAGAACTAATGCAGGAAGCCTCATCATTTGCGCTTTCTGCAACGCAGCAATAACATCCTCCTCGCCAACAAGCTTCTTATCCCGTGCTGTCGCAAGAAATTTCATTCTTCCCACAGGAGTCTCAACTTCAACAATTGCTTCGTACTCTTTCTTCGAGAAAGATTTCTCTTCAAGCAATTGTATATTGTTGCCCTTAAAAAAATCAATCAAAGATAAAGCAAAAGCAGTCTTCTCAGGTTGCTCAGGCAAAAGAGGCGCAGAACCAAAAATTTCCTTTTGAACAGGCAAAAAGTTCTCTTGCCCTAGAGTCGGGGAAAGTACGGACTTTGCCTTTTTTCCCATCTTCTTTTTAATTTCTTTCTCTTCTTTCCACTCTTCACTTTTACCATCTTCCCTCTTCTCTTTTTTAAGCTCTTCCTTTCGAACCTCTTCTTTCTTCTCTTTCTTAGGCTCTAAAACATTTTCAATAGCTTTCTTAGCATCTTCTTCAGGAAAAAGAAAATATCTCCAGAAAATAAACTCCTTTTCGATCCCATCCAGCTTCTGCCGTACCAGAATCTGCTCTGCAAAATCTTTCAAGCTTCTCAAAGCAACGCGAAAAGCAGGCTCAAGCTGATCATCTCTGAGAACCTTGCGATCTTTCAAGAAAAGAAATGTTTCCTTCTCTTTCCCGCCAAGATATTGGTAAAAATTTTCAAGCAAAGACTCCTGTCCTGGCAAAAGATAAAGTGGAGATCCTCCAACTCTCATATGAGAAGTCTTCACTTGTTTATCCGCCATCAACTCCGAGAGAAAAGCCCCTGCGAAGATCATAGAAACACCCGTGCCCTTCGCAATATGAACAGGCAAGCTCGGGCCCCTTCCTTTCAAAATGTCAAGAATTCTCTGCCTCGTTTCCAGAACTCGAGCAGTTTTATCTCCCATCTCCATATTCCTCAAAAGCAAGGAGAGATTATAAAGTTTGTTGTGATAACTCCACAATGTACATATTGCTGCGAAGTCTCCCGCGATTCAGAAATGATTGCATACCAATAGTATCGCCCTTTCTCAAATAGACAGGCTCCATCTCAACTCTTATACGATCAAGAACACCCGCTGGCATTTCCAGATCATTTAAATAAAAACCCTGAGCATCCTCATTCAAGATACCAAAAAGACTCTTGTCTCCATACAACCCGATTCGTTCACCAAGATGCTTCCTTAAACCTGATTCAGTGATCTTTATCATTTTGATGATATCACGGCTTCACCCACGCAATTTCGTAATACGTCACATCTCCCTCGTCATCTATGATCCCAATAAGGAGATTTTTTTTCGTAGAATGTGCAACCCTGTTCTTCGCGGCAAACTCATGCCAGGTGAGAGTCTGCGATTCATGTACAGGAAACAAAACCCATTTCGCATGATCCTCTCCTGGAAAAACACCTTTTTCATACACCCTGAATTCAGCCCCAAACTTCAAAGCGGTTTTTACAATATATCCTCGATTTCTCATATCCCTAAAAACAAAATACTTCGTCTGAATCTTCTTGTCAATTCGTTTTGCCTTCTCTAAAAACTGTTCAAATGTCAGTTGTTTCTTCCCCACCGAAAGAGCCATCTTCCTCTTTTCCATCAAATACAAAGATTCGGATAAAGAATAATGCACCTTGCCTTCGATCATCTCGCCAAACCGTGATTCTCCATAAAGATTCGTTGCCTCTTGCGTATTGCTAAAAACATTTTCTCCTGTAAGCACAGCTCGAATAGGCTCTCTGCCACTGTCAGATTTTACAATTTCCAAAGTCTTGTCAATCTCCAGGGTTTCTTTCTTCTCCTTTGATTTCTTAGCGCCTGCCATAGTCTAACATAATCATCAGAGTATATATAAAGTTAATCTCAAGATTTTTAAAGAGCTCCTCCCTGTTCCAGACATGGAAGACCTTGATTTCAAAGAAATAGAAGAGAAATGGCAGCAGGAATGGGAAAAGGCAAAAATCTTCAATGTTGCTGAAGACACAAAAAAGAAGAAATTCTACTGCCTTGAGATGTTTCCTTATCCTTCTGCTCTCGGGTTGCACGTCGGACATTTAAAGAACTATGTTCCCGGAGATATTATTGCCCGTTTCAAGCGAATGCAGGGGTATCATGTCCTCTATCCTATGGGATATGATTCTTTTGGGCTTCCGGCAGAAAACGCGGCAAAAAAAGCTGGCGAACTTCCAAGAAGCTACACTGAAAAAGCAATTGCGAATTATATCAAGCAGCAAAAAATGCTCGGGAATAGTTATGATTGGTCAAGAAAAATTGCAACCCATCAGCCTGAATACTACCGATGGAATCAATATTTCTTTCTTAAATTCCTAGAAAAAGGTCTCGCCTATAAAAAAAAGGCAGCAGTAAATTGGTGTCCAAAATGTGAGTCAACTCTGGCTAACGAAGAGGTTGTAGGCGGAAGATGCTGGAGGCATGAAGACACGTCCATTGAAGAAAGGAAACTCGACCAATGGTTTCTCGCCATCACTAAATACGCTGAAGAGCTCCTGGTAGATATTGACAAGTTAAAATGGAGCGAGCAAATCAAGGCTCTTCAAAAAAATTGGATAGGAAAAAGCGAGGGAGTCTTTCTTGAGTTTTATGTAAAATCCATGAGAAAGAGCATCAAGGTTTTCACAACTCGCCCTGATACAGCTTACGGAGTTACCTTTCTTGTAGTATCTCCCCAGCACCCGCTTATTTGGGAGCTCTTGCTTAAAAATAAAGACGGATTTAACGATTTCGTAAAAAAAGTAAACGCAAAGGATGAAGAAGCGAAAGAAAAAGAAGGCTTCTTTTTAGGAAGCCATGCCATCAATCCGTTCACCAATGAAGAAATTCCTATTTTCGCCGCTAATTTTGTCGTAGCAGAATATGGCACTGGTGCAGTCATGGGGGTCCCAGCCCATGATAAGAGAGATTTCGCTTTCGCAAAAAAATACAATATTCCGATCAAGCAGGTTATTGTTCCGAAAGAGGCTGCAGAAAGCGAAGAATCTGAGAAATCATTCCAAGAAATTCAAGAAGCATATATCAATGAGGGTGTTTTAATCAATTCAGGAAAATTTTCCGGGCTCTATTCCCCGGAAGCAATAGAAAAAATCATTAAATTTTCAACCAATCAGGGTTTTGGCGAAGAAGCAATCCAGTACAAAATTCGCGATTGGCTCATTTCTCGTCAGAGATATTGGGGAACGCCGATTCCTGTTGTCTATTGTAAAAAATGTGGCACTGTGCCTGTTCCTGAAAACCAACTTCCTGTCCTGCTTCCGGAAGATGTCAAATTTGGAGAAACAGGAAACCCTATCCTCACAAGCAAATCTTTTCTCATCACTGAATGTCCACAATGCAAAGGCGTCGCAAAACGGGAAACCGATACCATGGGCGGGTTCATGGACTCTTCCTGGTATTTCTTGAGGTTCTGCTCACCTCAAGAAAGCAATCAGCCATTCAATAAAAAAGAGGCAGAGTACTGGATGCCTGTTGACCAATACATCGGAGGTATTGAGCATGCCGTCGGCCACCTCATGTACGCGCGATTTTTCACAAAAGTTCTCAGAGACATGAAAATGCTTTCCTTTGATGAACCTTTCACTCGCCTCCTCAACCAGGGCATTCTCACAAAAAACGGAAGCAAAATGAGCAAAAGCGCGGGAAATGTTGTTGATCCACTTGAGATAACAGAAAAATACGGGGCAGATGCTCTGAGAATGTACATGGCTTCAGTTGCTCATCCTGAGTCATCCATGGAATGGTCAGATAAAGGAATCGCGAGTATTCCTAAAGTGCTTAAAAAAATATCCTCTATCACGGGAGGAAAATTTGAAAAAACAAATGAAAAAATCGAGCATTATATGCACAAGACTATCATGCAAGTCACCGCAGATATCGAAGAATTCAACTTCAATCTTGCTATAATTAAGATCATAAAATACGCAGAATATCTTGCAGAAAAAGGCGCAAGCAAAGAGTCCTATGAAACCCTCCTGAAATTGATCGCCCCTTTCTGCCCGCATCTCGCAGAAGAGATCTGGCACGGCATAGGTAATGATACGTTCATCTCTTTAGAATCATGGCCAAAATACAATGAAAAGAAAATCCAAGAAAAATTCGACCAGGAAGAAGAGCAAAAAGAAAAAATACTTGAAGATATCAAGAACGTCATAAAAATCATCAAGCAAAAAAACCCGGAGAAAGAAATAAAAAAGGTGGTTCTCTATACGCTTCCTCAAGAACTCAGCCTCTACAACATCGAAGAAGAAATTAACGCTTTAGGATATGAACTCAAAATTTATGCTGTGAATGATCGGGAGAAATATGATCCGCAAAATAAAGCAGGCAAGGCAAAGCAAGGGAAGCCAGCGATTTATGTGGAGTGAAAAGGAGAATTTTATTCAAAAACAACATGGGAAGAGATTATACTGGTGTTATTATTGAAGAAAGCCTTGAAAATAAAGATGTTCTTAGGAAAGTAAAAATCGTGAAGACTAAAATTGAACAAGTAACAGAGAAGCATAAAACATCTTGGATAAAGCGATGGACTCTACACACGGTAAAAATACCAGAAAATCAGGCTGCGATTATTGCAGTGGAATTAAGCAGGGCTTTAGATTCCCAGCATCGTTGGTATGCTGATTTCAAAAATGGCACACACCATTTTATTATTTTTAGAAATAAAATATTTCATATTGACAGAAAAAGTAAAGAACAATATGACTCGGCAAAGCAATATGGAATCGCATTAGGAATTCCCGAATATCAGGTGGACTTCCACCCAGAAATTATTGAATGGAAAAGATAAGTTAACTCTTGATAAAAATTTAAAAAACAACATTTATATACCGTAAAATATACATTGCAATATGTCAACAATTGACAAAATCCCTTTAGAAAAGAGGAAGGTGGCAAAAGAAGTGTTGGCAGGAGTAATCAAATGGTACTTCCTGCTCGCCGTAATCCTCGTTGCAGACCGCTACACCTCATTTCCCATCGATATTCCCGCAGGATATTATGGAACAGCAATTATTGCAATCTTCATTCTCGAAATCATTTATCAAAGTATGGCGCATAAACGGCATTTCTATGATCTCAGCGACTACCTTGTTCTTCGGGAAGGAATCATATCAAGAATTGAGAAAACTATTCCTTATAGTAGAATCCACGACGTTTATGTGGACCAAGATATTTTTGATAGAATCTTCCAGCTTTGGGACATTCACTTCACGACACTCGACAGAAAAAAGCACCATCATATTGATGGCTTGAGTGGAAGAAGCGCAAAAGCGCTTAGGGATATGATTTTGAGGAAGATTTAGATTTCTGTGTTTACTATCGCTTTACTTGAAAGAAATAATTTGAAATCCGTATCGTTCAATATCTTCTATAGGCCAAAAGGAGACTTCTTTCGTTTTAAGAACATAAGTTACTGTTTTCTCCATGACTCTCCCTGTAAATTGTTTTATTTTAGGATCCCATTCTTTTAACACAAGAACATCTCCTGGCTTGCATGCAAAATCAGCAAGGCGCAACTCAAAGGTTTTCGTCCCATCCAAGATTCTTTGGAAATATTCTGGCCAAATCTTCTTTTCAATCTTCATTTAACCTTCCACCACGGCCTTAATCCTTCTCACACCCGCAGCAATCCCCTCCTCCTTCACGATCTTAAGCCTCCCGATCTCCCGAGTGTTAGCAACATGTGGGCCTGTGCAAAACTCCTTGCTAAACCCTCCTTGTGAATCCTTGGAATCTTTAACAGTATAAACCGAAACTCGTTCAGGATACTTCGCACCAAATTCAGACTGCGCTCCTGCTTTCAAAGCATCCTGCAAAGCCATCTCCTCTCTCTTCACGACCAAACCAGCTTGAATCTTATCATTTACAAGCGCTTCAACTTTCTTAATCTCCTCTTCAGTTAATTTTCTCCCAAAATTAAAATCGAACCTTAATCGCTCTGGAGTAATATTTGATCCTTTCTGCCTTATTGCAGGATCAACAACCCTTCGAAGAGCCTCATTCAACAAATGCGTAGCAGTATGCAGCCTCGTAGTTCTTTCAGAAGTATCTGCAAGCCCTGAAGCAAACTTTCCCTTTGTCGCTGTTCGGGAAAGGTCTTGGTGCTGTTCATACTCTTTTTGATATCCTTCTTGATCTACTCTCAATCCTTTTTCCTTGCCCAATTCCAAAGTCACTTCCAACGGAAACCCATAGCTCTGATAGAGCAAAAAGGCGTCTTTCCCGGGAAGCTCTTCTTTCTTTTCCTTTTTCAGTCTCGCATCCATTTTTATAAATTCGCGAAGGCCAGATTCCAAAGTCTGCCTAAACTTGCTCTCCTCCTTTTCCAGCTCGTTCAAAATAAAATTTCTTTGAGAAATCAGCTCGGTATAATCTTGTCCATACGTTTCTAAGTACACTTCCACGATCTTCCGGGTAAAATTCTCTTTCAATCCCAAAACACCGCCGTACCGCACAGCCCGTCGTATGAGCCTGCGCAAAACATATCCTCGTTTAACATTGCTCGGCGCAACACCTGCTCCAAGAATAAACATTCCCGCCTTCAGATGATCTGCAATAATGCGCATTGCTTTTCTTTCTTCTTGACCAGTTGTTGAATATTTTTTCTTCGTCAATTTTTCGATCATCTGAATTGCGGGCAGAAAAGCATCTGTCAGATAATCGTCATCAATTTTGTTCAGAATTGCAATAGTCCTCTCCGCACCCATTCCAGTATCTACATTTTTTTGCTTTAAGGGAACAAACTTCCCATCTTCTTGTTTATGATATTGCATAAAAACATCATTCCAAATCTCTCTCCATTCATCAGGCGAATTTTCAGGATTAGACCCTTTATTCATCTTCTTCCCAACAAAGTAGAACATTTCGGTATCAGGCCCGCAAGGCCCGCTTTTTCCAGCAGGCCCCCACCAGTTATTTTCTTTTGGAAAAAATGCAATTCTCTCAAGAGGCAAACCTAAATCCATCCAGATCTGCGCAGATTCCATGTCTTTAGGCGCATCCATGTCTCCAAGAAAAACAGAAACCGCAAGTTTTTTCAGAGGGATTTTCAGCTCTTTTGTTAAAAACTCAAAACTCCACGCAATCGCATCTTTCTTGAAATAATCTCCCAAGCTCCAGTTTCCCAGCATCTCAAAAAAAGTATGGTGGTATTCATCCCCAACAGCATCAATATCCCCTGTCCTGATGCATTTCTGCACCGAAACCAATCTGTTTCCAGAAGGATGCTTCTGCCCCAAAAGAAATGGAACTAAAGGATGCATACCTGCTGTCGTAAACAGCACTGTCGGATCATTCTCAGGCACGAGGGAAGCTGAAGGAAGAATTGCGTGACCTTTTTTCACAAAAAAATCCAGATATTTTTGAATAAGCTCTTTTCGAGTTATTTGTTTTTTTATCATATCTCTTTATAGAACAGATGATTTAAAAAGATTAAGGTGGGCTTAATGTGCTAGATCAAGTTAATTTCATAATTCCCTTGTCAATGAACCGAGCAATATAAATTATAGTGGTTCTAGTCAACCAACAATTTCCCCTCTTGATTCCAAGGCAAATTCTGATGAATGACGTCCTCCTCACCCTAAAGGCGAGAAACTTTACTTCACAAAAATGAGCAAAAAAGAAGTGAAGTTTCGAGAGAGGTTTCCTGCGCATTTTGTCCTAAAAATGAACAGGGCGCACTTCATCTGCGGGCTGACGTCAAAAACCCTTGGTTTTTGATCGCACTCAGAAATACTTCTTGCATTTCTGATGAGCCAGCAGTTTTCGTGCTTGCACCCATGATACCGTAGAAATTATATAGTTTATATAATCATTATAAGTGCTAACTTGAGAGCAATAAAGTTTATTAGTCTTTCTTATACGCTTATTTTATGAAAAGTAATTTCAAAGCAAGGCTGGAGAATATTTTATTAGACGCAAATCTACCAAATGAATTAAGAAAATTAGAGGAGGAAGATTCTTTATTATGGGATGAAGATGCTATCGATTTGAGGTACAGTTATTATGCTAAATGGTATTTAGAAAAAGTAAACAGTGTGTTGGAACAAACAAGCTGTGTTAAAAGGGATATCTTAAGTTTTGATAGCGAATCTAAGTCCAATGTGAATTATCTAGACCCCTTAATTGTAAAAGTCTTAATTAGGAAGATTATTGCTTCAGGTAATAAGGTGATTAATAGATTAGAGCCTGGCACTTCTTCTGCCTCACGAGAAATTTTGGCTTCGAATATCGGAACTGCTTATTATGTACTGGCTCGTGATGTTGAGCGTATGGAATTTAAGGATCATCTGCTGTCGAAGGCGTCATTATTATATGAATATGCTTTAAGGAATGTTCGGATTCATGCAAAATTAAAAAATCCTCTTGCCTGCCTTTATCTTAATGGTAGGAAGATTTTTTCTGAGATCTATGCTATTAATAAAAATAGAAAAAAGAAAAGAGATTTAGTAAATCTTTTTAGAAGTATAATATGCGCGGAACTGTCTGAAAAGTATGGTAATAAAAATATGGCGAATTATCAGTTTATTGGAAGAAGATATTACGAATTGCAATATATCATTGAAAAAAATCGGGATAAGAGCGGATTAGAAGAAATTATTGATATATTATCTTATCAAGGTTTTGCCAAATATGGGGGAGGGATTAAAGAAATAGGAGAGAGTTTGGGGGGTAGTGATGTAAAAAAATTAAAAAATGCGCAATATATCGCATTAGAATTGGCATTAGATGGATTTAATAGTAGTCGGTCGCATGGTGACAACTCTCTTGATAATAAAAGCTATCGAGGTATGTGTTTGGTAGATATGGCCAAGCTTAATAATTATTTGAAAAAGATAGATGGGAAATCCTTAGAAAAAATACTTAGACTTGCAGACTCTTTATTAGAAGAAGTTTATCAAGAGAGATCTAAGATTGGAGTTGATGACTTTCATAAGGATTGCAGTAGGCTGGCTGAATGCGAGTTTAGACTTGCAGAGTTAGTTTGTGATAATGGTGAAAAGAGAAGCTTATATTTAGATAGCATATATCGTAATCTTGAGGCTATTAATCTATTGAGAGACAGAGGCCGTAAAATAATGCCGGAGATTTATAGTTTTGTGGCGAGTTGTTATTTTAAACTCGTTCAAGTGGCGAAAACTAATTCTGAGAGAAGAAACTTTTTTTTCCATGCTTTAAAATACTTTAGGGATGCTCAGGAGGCAGGAGATAATTCTGCTGTGTGTGAATGTAAAATTGGGAATTGCTACAGCAGGTTATTGAATATGAATTTTGATAAGGTAAAACATGGGGAAGTTGATTGGATTATAAGAAGCGCGAGGGATTCGCTTGAAAAGGCGCATGAAATAAATGAAAAAGAACGCGGTTATTATGTGTATCCTGATATTTTATTAGCTTTTTTATCTCGAAACATTAAGAGGGCTGGAGGCGATTTAGAGAAATATGATCTAAAGGCGTATGATAAATATGCAAAAACTGCTTTAGAGACAGCTAATAGAAATCCAAATTGGATGGTTGAAGATACTGGAAAGAGAAGTAAAAATTTTGTGTGTGTTTCATTAGACAATTATGGCCTCTTAGATGATTTTATGGTCTTAAAGAGAGGTAAATTTGGGAATATTGAAAAAGAGTCTGAAGTTTCTAAAGAGATTAATAATAAACTAGAGGATACATTTGGCAAGGATAGAAAATTTTTTGTTCCTTCTTCTTTTGACGTTATAGAACATTGGGATGAAGACAAAGAAATGTCCGGAACATATTATGTTATGTCCAGAGAAATGGGTATGACTCTGGAGGAGGTTCTTAATGACTCCATGATAGGGAGAAATGAGAAGTTTGATCTTTTAAAGGAGGTCATCAATTATTTATCCTTTATTCATGCTAATCTTAAACTGAAAGAAGATATAAAATTTGAGCATGAGAATTTTATAGAGGACAGGTTGAAGAAAGCAGGTGTTGGAAATGAAGTTATTAAGAAAATTGTTCTTAATTATACGCCTGTTAAAAGAGATCTTGAAGAAGGAAATTATGTATTTTATAAGGATGCTCATCCCAGAAATTGGCTTGTAAACCGTAAATCTAATAAGCTCATAGGTCTTGATTGGGAAGAGAAAGGTCATGTTCCTGCTGAGATTGATTTACAAGGTTTATTAGAATGCACGAATTTAACAATTGATGAGGAGTTTGAGCTTATTGAGGATTATAATAAATTTTATAGAGGTTATATCGGGAAAGGATTTTTGGGGAAGAATGCGTCATTTAGACGTTTTCTTAATGCTAGTGTGCCTAGAGCAATTCAAAAACTTAAGTGGGAAACTATATCAAATGGAGAAAAGATAGGGGCACTTAAAAATGCGATAATGAGCATAGGAGAAATAAAGAAATTAGATAATGAGTATTACATCAAATTTTACGATAATTATCAGGGTATTAAAGAAGGATTGGATGATTTGATTAAAAGTTTACATTGTCATTAATAGATTATTATTCATCATGAGTATATCTCCAGTTATTTCTATTAGGTAGGTATTAAGAAATATATTTTGTTCTTCTCTTTTTGAGTTTATGGCGAAGTTATTTTTGTTTGCTTCATAGAATTCTGCCCATTCTATCAGCTTCTCCTTCTTGATATCAAGGAAGAAATTTTTAAATAATACAAAGAATTCATTTGTTATCTTTATATTTTGAAGATCCTTTTTTGTTAAGTTTATTTTTTTTTCTGTAATTTTTTTTGCGATTTCTCGATATTTGTCTCCGATGCTTTCTAAGCAGAGGATTATTGAATATAGTAACGGACTTTCTTTTGATTTTCCAGATCCCTGTTTAGATAGTACTCTTATAGCATAATATGCCATTTTGTTGATTTCTTCATCTATTTCTATAATATGCTCAAGATTTTTTTGATTTTTCTCTAAAGATTCTAATAATTCAAAGCCCATAGACTCTATAATTAAGAAAATTCTTTTTATAATTTGAGACAGGTCTTGATTTGAAAATCTCGATAAGTCTTTGAAAGTTATAGAATTAGATGTTTGTTTTATTATTTCAAATCCTATAAGCTTATTTGCTATTCTTTCTTTTATTTTGTGGGGTTTGCTGAATTTTATCTCTAATTCGTCAACACCCTTTAAGTATTGGGATAATACAATTCTGTTTTGCATTATTCCGTAGTCGTCTAGGTTGATTATTTTTTTAATTTCTTCAGGCTCTTTTTGTATGGAAACAACAATCTTCTCTTCTTTTTCTTCAACTTCAATTTCATCGCCCTTTTTTATTCCATGTTGTCTGACCCATTTTATTGGCAAACTTATGACAATTGTCTGATTCGCCAACTGAATTGCTTTTCTTCTCATAAAAACCTAAGAAATAATAAGTATATAAATTTATCTATTTTTATATACTATAAGGTAATATATAAGGTTTAAGGATAAAGTATATAACTAAAAATGTCTTAGGAAATGTAATCTCAATCTCAGAAACCAAAGTTTCTGAAGTGCCCAAAAATAATTTTTTGATTTTTGACATTCTGTCATGAAAAAATAAGAAAAATGAAAATAAAAACTGGACTGTTAGGATTTGGAAATGTCGGACAAGGCGTCTGGAACTATTTGGCAAAAAGTAGTGATCCCGAAATAGAAGAGTACGAAATTGTTGCGATCGGCATTCGCAATACGAAAAACCCGAGATCAATTGCATCTTCTGAAAAGCAGAAACTGCCTAAGTTTACCTCAGAACCGTTGGAAGACATCATCGAAAACCCAGAGATCAAAATTGTAGTGAATACTATCGGTGGAAATGAAGAATACGACAAAATCTCTTTACAGTTGACGCAAAGAGCGCTTGAAAAAGGAAAACATGTGGTAATGTGTAATAAGAATAATCTCTCAACGCACCTTGAGCAGCTTACTTCATTAGCCAACGAGAACAGGGCAAACCTTCGGTATGGGGCATGTGTTGGTGGTGGAGTTCCAATCATCAATAACATTCAGGGATATTTAGGTAGTGACGAAATAATTAGCCTTAAATGTATTCTTAATGGAACTTCAAATTACATCTTAACGCAGATGCATGCGGGGAAGAGTTTTAGAGAAGCTATTGAAGAATCCCAGGACCTAGGCTATGCAGAAACTGATCCTGCAAGAGATATTAGCGGGGCAGATGCCTCAGAGAAATTAGCTCTTTTGGCGTCTTTTGCATTTAAGACCATTATTAAGCCATGCGATATAACTTTAGTTGAAGGGATTCAAGATATTAATAAAGATGATATCCACGCAGTTAAAGTTGAGATCAGTAGAAAGTTTGATCAAGAGTACATTATCAAGCCTCTTGCAATTGCAAAAAGGAGCGAAGACGGGCTTGAATTACGGGTGCATCCTGCATATATTTCAAAAAATCACCCTCTTGCAGGCGTTCATGGGGTAAAGAACGCTGTGCTTGTTGAGTGCAGGTATTCTGGGCAGCATCTCTTTATTGGAAACGGGGCAGGATCACAACCTACAGGATACGCAGTCGCTATGGACATTTTTCAAATTGGGAGAAATCTTAAGAAAGATGCCATAGAGAATTTCTCAAGCTTCAATCAAAAGTATGGATTAGCAGAAACATGCAGAACAGAGGGATATATTATCTCAACTTCTCCAGCAGATGAAGTAGGAGTCTTCGAAAAGAAGATTAGGGCCATAGCATCTCATAGAATCAACATTGAGGACATTCAAAATTTTCCTAGAAAATTAGCAGTCGGTTCAGAAATGTTATTGCCCGATATATTTATACTAACAGAAGTTGATGAGCGGAGAACAATGGAAGCGGCCAATGAAATAACAAAATTAGAATGTGTCCGGGGGAAAGCTCGTTATATCCGGGCAGATTATGTTTCAGAGGATCGTATAAGGCAGGCTCAAGAGCAATTCTCTATAAAACCGGAACCAAGTTAATTTCATAATCCTCTTATCAATAAACAGGGCAATATAAATTATAGTAGTTCAAGTTATAGATAAGATTTAATGGGAGACAAGTATGGAAAAGACCGTTTGCATAGGATTGATGGGGTATGGAAATGTGGGCAGAATAATTGCGCATTATCTGTTTACCTGGCCAGAAGAAAGAGCAAGGCATTGTAGACTTCTATATATTGGCACTCTTCATGATTATGGAAACAGAGAAATTGAGGGGTATGATAGTCACGAGGAGAATAAAGAAAAAATCATAAAAATTTGCAAAATCTCTGACTCCGCTATAAACCTCAGAATTCCCCCTTGGAATTCTGACGGTGCTCAAAAACCATCGGTTTTTGACATAGCGAAGTCTGTTCGGAGATTTTTCCACAGCAAATTTTTAAGACGTCAGAAATCGAAGATTTCTGAGCGCTCTCAAAGTCTGATGACTTTGAAGTCACAAAAAGCCTCCATTCATCTCCGCATTAAAAAGCGGAGTCTTCTGGTTTTTCCTGATAATCCTGCTGATATTTACAACCAATGTTTTGGAAGATATTATCAAAAATCCTGAGATAGAATTAGTAACCTGGTGGAAAACCTTCGAAAAAATCTAAAAATGCGCATCACAACTGTCAACAACCACGAAAAGAAAGAAACTCTTGCAAAGCCGTATGCACGATACAAAATAGACGGGGAAGTGCATGATAAAGGGGGCGCATATGCTGTAAAAATAGCTATCCTGAACCATATCAAAAATCGCAATTTAAATTGGAGGCTTATCAATTTCGTTCCAACTTCTAGGAATATTAGCGCGCTATTAGAGATTTCAGATTATACACAACTTAACATTGATATACCAGAACTTCTCCATGCTATAAACGAAAGCGGGAGACAACCCTCTAAACCGGCTTATCGGGCAAAACTAACTATAGAGCCTGTGCCATTTGAAGCATATGTAGAAAATGAAATTCGTCAGCAGTACGAAGAACAGCTCGATAAAAAAGAATGCTGTATTCAAGCGCTTACACAAACATGCGAAGAACAGCAAAAAAAAATTGGCGAAAAAGAAAAGCAGTATGGAAAACTGGAAGAGTCTTGCAAAGAACATCAACTATTTCTTGTAGGGAAAGACCAAAAGATCTCCTTTCTCGAATCTGAATTAGAAAAAACCCCTAAAGCAAAATTTAACAATTCATGGTCTGCTATTCTCGAAGGATATCTCGGAAATAACGAAACAGTCTACGAGGTCATTGAAGACTACAACCTACTTAAGAAAAATAGTGATGTTGAGGCTTTCATTCAAATTTCTCAAAAAGAAGCTCCTACACTTATAAGTTATATCAACGCAAAATTCTGTCTATATCTTTCCTCTGAACAAGAACTTTCAGAAAAGATAAAACAGGAAAACATCTCATGGTATCAAACTGAGCAAGGAAAAGAGCTCCTTGAATTAAAAAGGAGGCACAATAATGATCAATCCCTTATTAGCCTAGTAGAAATAAGCGGTGTAAGCGAAGAGATGATCTTTGCAATACGCTCTGTAACTGAACAGAAACTCCTTGAAAAAGTCAGCGCTGCCCTTGAGAGTTACCAGCAAGAACATGAAAACGAGCAGAAATTTTGCGTCCGGCTCAAGAAAAGCCAGGAAACCTATACATCTTTTCAGGAGGTTTATGAAAGATCTTTGGAAAGAAGAAAAAGAAATGCTGAAATTCCTTTGATAGTCAGGTCATCTTCATCACCTGTAACCTTTAAGATCTATGCGCCATGCATTGACAAAGAGTTCGGATTGCAGGAACCTCTTCAGGAAATGATGCAAAGAACTATTGGGCCCAGAATCAATGCTCCTCTTATTGCTAATCAATACAGCAATAGCGTTCTAGAATTTGTTCTCCCTCTGGAAACATTTCCTCAGTCAAGACCAACAAGAATACACAAAGAAATCTCTTCAATATATTCAAATAACCCTTTCTGGAGATCGTTAGGTGTAAAACTCAGGATAGATCATCTCTTAGGTAGCTACCCTTGATCCAACCTCTGCAGCCTCTCTTTAATCTCAGCCAGCTGCTCATCAACATTCTTTTTCAATGTTGCTTCCTTCTCCTTTTTTTTAACTTCTCTCACCCCTCTCTCCTCAGAAGATTTTTTTCTGAACTTTATTTTTGGCTTTTCTATTTCAGGAATCAACTCTAAAAGACTTCCCATCCCCAGTTTCATCTCGCGAAGCTTTTTCTTCAATTCGATGCGGTCTCGTACCTCTTGCTTCCGCAGCTTTTTATAAGCGCTGATTTTAAAAAGGATCTGAAGAAGCTCCATTTGCAGGGAAAGCACATCGCGTTTCGCAACCATAGCTTCCTCGGTCTCCAGCCTCACATATGCCTGCTGCTTTTTTTCCATGTTATCCTAACTTTCCAAAAAGATTTGCGTCAATGCTGTCAATCCTTGATTTGATTGAATTAATCTCTTTTTCCCATGCAGAAAGCTCAAGATCTTCCTTGGCATTTACCTGCCGCAAGCTCGTAAGGAGAGATTCCATCTCATCAATTTTTTTCTTAATGTCCTTAATTCCTTCAAGCGCTGACTCAAACTTATCAATCCTTACAAAAATCGGCTCATTCTTTTTCAAAACTGCAGATGGGATAGGGCTTTTCGCTATCTGCTTGCCGGGAGAACTTCTCGGTGTATCAGAGAACTTTCTATGCATCTCCACGCTCCTTTTGATTTCAGGCTCCATCTTTGGCAGAGAAATTGCCGGCTTAAATTGCTGCATATCCAGAGATTCCTTTGTGATTTCTTCAGTCATCTTTCCCGATGAGCTGGGAAAAGAAGGCAGATAATTTTTCTCCTTCTTCTGCTGAGCAGGCATAACTGAATCAATTTCAGGCAATTCGGGGAGACTCTCATCTTCTTCCTCTTTTTTTCGAAACCAAGCCATCTCCACCAAAACAGAAAATTATTTAAATATCTTTGTTTCAATTATTAAGTTACAACAAAATAATAGAAAGATATTTATGGAGAGAACTCCCCAGCGAAGGGCATCAAGTACCATGAAAAAAGAAAAAGAAAAGCCAAAAAGAGGAAAGCAGAATGAGACGCAGCAATTACTGATGCTCCTAGGCCATGCAATTCAGCAGGTAGCAGGGAAATCCGCAGTAGACCTTGCAGGAATCATCTACGGAAAAAGGGATTTGAATGAATTCATCATCGCCAAAAAGATCCGGCTCACTATTAACCAGACAAGAAATATTCTCTACAAGCTCTTGGAAGCAGGCATGGTTTCTTTCACAAGAAAAAAAGATAAAGACAAGGCGTGGTATACCTATTTTTGGACGCTTGATCCTCTCAAAGCACTAGGGTTTTCAGAGCAAATGCTTAAAAAAGAAGGCGAGAACTTCAGAAAGCAGGCTCATCTTCGGAAAACAAGAAGATTCTACATCTGTAAGAACTGCGGCATCGAGGTAAACGAGGAGACCGCGCTCATTAACGATTTCACCTGCACTGAATGTGGAAACGTTTACGAGCTCAATGAAGACAAAAAGCTGATTGATGAAATACAGGGCAAGATAAACCAGGTAGAAAAGAACATTGCCCAAGTCAGGGCGGAAATGGACAAGCTAAAAGCACAAGAGGTAAAAGAAGCAGGGAGACTAAAAGAAAAAAAGAAGCCGGTAAAAAAGAAAACATCCTCGAAGAAGAAAAAAGTAGGCTAGCTTCGCAGCCTTCAGCATCTTTTAAGCAATCCATTTTGTATACCTGTGCTCGTTAATTTCATTACCTTCCAAAATCTTCCAAGCCCTATAAAACCATAAAACAAAAAATTATGAAATACACCACCACGAATGTTCTCATTGCATGCAACGCCCTTTTTTTCCTAGCTTTCTTCATCCCTCTTCTTGCGAACAAGCAGATCATAGACGCTATTGCATTAAAGCCTGCGTCCATTCTCCAAGGAAAGTTTCTTTGGACATTCCTTACAAGCATGTTCATGCACGCTGACCTCATCCATCTCTTCGTCAATATGGTATCGCTTTTCTTTATCGGCAATCTCGTAGAAAAGCTAATAGGAAAGAGAAGGTATATCGGGCTTTATCTCATCTCAGGGCTTTTTGCAGGTATGTTCTTCGTCCTCACCGCATTTCTTTTTAATAATAATCTCAACGCCTATGCAGTAGGCGCCTCTGGAGCGATCTTTGGCCTTGGCGGAGTTCTGATGTTTCTCACACCTGATCTTCCTGTTTACCTCATGTTTATTCCTATCCCTATCAAAATGAAATATGCGATGCCCATTATGCTCCTGCTCCTTTGGATTCTTTCTTTCACTGCAGGGCTCCCCATAGGAAACACCGCTCATCTTGGCGGGCTTATCGTAGGCCTCTTTTACGGATTCTACCTTAGAGTAAAATATAAAAAGAAAGTCCTTTTAATGCAAAGATACTTTAATTAATTGTGTATAAATTATAGCCCTTTAAAATGTTGGGGGAAAATTTAACTTGAAACGAGGAAAATAAAAAATGAAATCAGGATTTTTGAAGAGAAATTACCAAGATTGCTGGGAATATATGAAAGATTCCAGGAAATATCTGGCAGCTGTAGCAATCCTTTTTGTCGCTGCTGTTCTTCTTGGTTTTTTTGCACCCATCTTCTTCGTCGATACTATCAGAAATTTGCTCAAAAATCTCGTTGACGAAACAAAAGACATGAATTTCCCCCAGATTTTTATCTTTATTTTCCAGAATAATCTTAAAACATCATTTCTGGGAATTCTCCTCGGATTTTTTCTTGGAGTCATTCCTCTTTTCTACGCTGTAACCAACGGTTATATCATTGGTTTTGTCGCGGCAATAACTGCTCAGGTTTTAGGCGGAAGCGTTCTTTTAAGGCTTCTCCCCCATGGAATTTTTGAGCTCCCCGCACTGGTGATAGCTCTAGGGGTAGGGCTGCGTTTAGGCACATTCTTCTTTACAGCAAGAAATAAGGGAAGAGGCCTGCTGGCATATTTCACAACAGGAGTCATCGCACTTATCATATTTCTTTTTGCTCTTGTTATTCTTTCACTCCTTGGGCCTATTTTCCAATCCACCGTCGGTCCTGAATCTTTCATGAAAACACCTGCATTCTCTGCAATTGCTGTCCTGCTTTTTGCCGTATCTTTTTTCGTTAGCCTCTTTATAGGGTTGAGCATTCTCGAACCAAAAGATAAAAACAAGGTAAAAGAAAATCTCAAAAAGAATTTTGCTTACTCGTTGAAAATATTTCTGTTTATCATTCTTCCTCTTCTCCTCATAGCAGCTTTCATCGAGGCAGGATTGATTGCTTTTTTTTAATGATTGCATCAAACAGCCTAAATCCTTAAAAAGAGAAAATCCAAAGCATATCGATGAATAGAAAAAAGAGAAGCTTTGAGCCATTACAGCCGCTCGATCTCGGAAAATGCCCAACCGTTGACAGTATTGTTCAGGGAATGAGCAAGTGTTCTTTTGGCGCGCGCATGCTTGGCGAGGCCACTTCCACAATTGAGCAGATGATTCGCCAGAGCAATCCTGTTCTTATTTACGACGGAAAATCAGACACGCCTCTAGCAACATTACTAAAAGAAATGGTTGAGAAAAGATGGTTCTCTGGAGTAAAACTGCCAGAAGAATATGCAAAAAAAAGGGGAAGCAAAAATATTATTGTCGTTGGAGGCTATTCTGAAAGACATGAAGAAGCCCTCTACAAAAAGTCAGAGAGAGCTGTATTCATTAATTCCTTCGAATTGGCAAAACCCGGACAAATACGAGACGGGTATTTTCCAGACGCGGTCTTTAATGACCCTCGCTTTATTATGCCTTTAATATCTGCTTCTCTCGATGAACGCTTAGAGGGCAAAAAAACAACAATCAATCAATTTATGGGAAGATTAGAAAAATATCAGGGACTTGCAGAATCAGTAGCCCGTGGGGCCCAAACGCTTTCAGCCATGGTAAATAATCCAGAATGCACGGTATTCTTAACCATCAGCGGAGCAATGACCATTGCCCAAATGGGGCTTGTAATCTGCGATATGATCGATAGCGATATGGTAGACTATATTTCGACAACAGGTGCCCTTATTGCTCATGGACTCATCGAAGGCGTCGGCCTTAAGCATTACAAGCATGATCCTCAGTATGATGATGCCTTTCTTGCAAAACATAAGATTAATCGGGTAACCGATACTTTAGAGCCAGAAACAAATTTTACTCACATTGTAAAAGTAATGGATCATGTTCTTGAGGGTTTCTCAGGGAAAACCTCGATAAGTCCAACTCTCCTTCATAAAAAAATAGGGGAATATGTAGCTAAAACATTTCCCCAGGAAAGAGGCATGCTTAAATCAGCCTACGAGAAAGAAATTCCTGTTTTCGCACCTGCTTTTTTCGATTCTGAAATTGGAAATGATCTCTATACACATAATCAGCTCAGGAGCAGGCAGGGTAAACCAAAAATCCGAATCGATATGGAAAAAGACAGCGCATCTCTTATTGAAATGATGACGCATGCAAAACGAGCAGGCATCTTCACTATCGGAGGAGGGGTTCCAAGAAACAACACGCAAAATGTAGCTCCGCTTATCGAAATCATGAATGATCGATTGGGAACTCGTCTGCCGGAAAATCAATTCTTCTACGGCTTGCGCATCTCTCCTGACCGTATGCATACCGGCCATCTTTCAGGATGCACCTATGATGAAAATAAGTCATGGAGGAAAATGGATGTTCATGGTAGATTTAGCGAAATAAAATCAGATGCGACCCAGATCTGGCCTTTTCTAGTGAAGTACGTGATGGAAAAAAAAGAACCGTCAGCATAAACCCTGCCTTTAGAAAATTTTTTCTTAATAAATAAATTGCCTAAAACCAAGAAAATATTAAAATATTTTCTGCGCCCCGAAAACTTATGTTTTCGCGGTTTCGCTATGTCAAAATTCTTCTGAATTTTGGGTACTCTCAGAAACCTCAGAACTCACAGAGTTCTGATGGCTATCAAAATCTAAAGATTTTGAAGTCAAAGATTTCTGAAGTCCCCTCAGCAAACTGAAGGGTATTCTCGCGAAATTTTTCGCTTCGCGACCAACAATTTCTGTCTCCAAGAAAAAATAGATATTTTTTCAGGGCCATTCAAAATTATAGACTTCAGAATTCATGGAATTCTGATAGCTATCAAAAGCACGGCTTTTGAAGTTTTGAAGGTTTAAAATCTGCCGCAGCAAGCTCCTGGGTATTAAACCCAGATTTGAAAATGAAGAAAATAGCATTGCACTTTTTCAGAGCCTAACATCAACTTGAATTAATGCTCAAAAGATCGTTGTTTAGTCCGAACAAACCACTATCTTTAAAAAGACATTCCTCGACAAAGAGGTATGTATCACAGAAATAACGATGGTCAGGAAGAAGTTGTTCGAGCAAAAATTCCGCATGGGAAAGAAGTGCTTGGAGTTCTCGAGCAAAGGTTAGGGGCATCAAGAATGATGGTCAGATGTTTCGACGGAAAATCAAGAAATTGCAGGATTCCGGGTAGGTTAAAAAAGAAGCTTTGGCTTAGAGAAGGTGATATTATTCTTGTCCAGCCTTGGGAATATGATGATGAAAAAGGAGATGTTCTCTTCAAATATACCCACGCCGCAGTACAGTGGCTGAAAAAAAAAGGGTACATTCAAGAAATTCCTGATCTTTGAGATGAAAATACCCATGTTTACCAAGAAAAAATTTCAGGAGATTCCGGGCCTCTAAGATGGAAATATTCATTTTGAACAATGCATCAAAAATAGCGAGGAACAAAAAGGTCCTGGAAAAAAAATTGAAGACCAGGATAATCATCGAAGGAAAGAAAATTACCCTCTTAGGAGATGGATTCAATCAATTTGTTGCTTCAAAAGTCATAGAAGCATTGGAAGCTAATTTTACTGTCCCTGCGGCAATGCTTCTCGCTGAGGAGGATTTTATCCTCGAGCATCTCAATATCAAAGAAATCAGCAGGAGAAACAGGAGGAGTGATGTTCGTGCCAGAGTTATCGGAAAAAAAGGCAGAACCATGGAGATCATAGGAGAATTATCAGATTGCTATATTACTCTCAACGATAACATCGTGTCAATCATTGGCCCGGCGGATAAGATTGAAATAGCGCTCCATGCTCTTAAAGCACTCATTAGAGGCTCAAAACAGTCTTCAGTCTACGCCTACCTTGAAAAAAAAAGAAAAATGCAACGAGATGATCAGGTATTCATCAAAGATGAAGAAGAGGACGAAGATGAATAAGAGCGCTAGATTTTTATGAGTTTTATGCAAAGCTCCAAAGGAGCAACAACTTTAAATAGCATTTTTCGCTCGAGAAGATATGCCCGTGTAGCTCAGCAGGTAGAGCAACTGACTGTTAATTCCTTAGAAATCAGTGGGTCGTTGGTTCGAGTCCAGCCGCGGGCGTATAACAACTCCGTTCGTTTTAGGGAGCTTTTAAATACCCCTATTTCATCGAATGGTTATGTATGAAAAGATCAGCATTCATCCTCGGAACGTCATGCACAGATTAGAAACCTTTCAGCAGATAAAGAAAATCTCCTCAGAAGACAAAAAGGACATGAAGGCTTTCCTTGATGATCTCGCTATCGGAAGAGTAAACAAGGGGAAGAGAATTTCAGATGCCCGAAGATTAAAGTATCTTGATATGCTTCGCATACCTTTCATTTTCTTCAATAAACCCATCAGCAGCTTAACATTGGGAGACATGAAACGGTTTGAGAACGCACTTCTTGTTGATATAATAAAAAAAGCAGACGGAAAGAATCCATTATCCGAAGAAACAAAAATAACCATCAAATGTATGCTCAAGGCATACATCAACTGGAAGCTCCCCAAGAAAAAAGCATTTGATCTTGTAAGCTGGATAGACACTCGCCTTCCCAAAAAGAAAACCGTTCCTTACCTCAAAGAAGAAGAGATTGAAAGGCTCATCAAAGGCTGTAAGACAAATAAGGAAAGATTTACTGTTACGATTTTATTTGATGCTGGAACAAGGGCTGAGGAATTTTTAAACATACGATTCGAGGATATTCAGGAAACGAATGAATATAATCCTTACTACAAGCTCACCCTTAAAGAGGAGTATTCTAAAACGAATGGAAGAACGATTTCTTTATATTGGAAAAAATCCTCTGAAATTGTCTCTGATTATCTAAAGGAAAGGAAACTTGAAGGAGCAAGATCACAAGACCCCCTTGTTGATTGGAGCTACCCTGCTCTTCGTATGTTCTTGAACAGACTGGGGAAGAGGATTCTCAAAAAAAGCATTCACCCGCATCTTTTTCGTCATTCAAGCGCCACATATTTCGCTTCAAGGTTGAACAGGCAGGAGCTATGCTACCGCTTCGGCTGGAAGTTCAGCTCTGATATGCCAGACATTTATATTTCTAGGGCGGGGATGGCTGAGAGCAAAGTTGATGAGAAACTACTGAATTACTCTTTAGATGAGCAGGCAAGAGTGATCTCAAAGCTCAAGGAGGAGAATAGAATATTTTCAGAGATGTTACAAAATGTGAAGATGCAACTGGAGAATATTGCAAAGAAAAAATGAAAAAGAAAATTTTACTTGTTATAATCTTTAGCATCGTTATAATAATCAGTATATATTTCATTTCAAACTCTTTTACCCAGACAAATTATAACTCTACAAATCCTCAAGATAACAATTCTTTAGAAAAAACCAAAATAGAAGAAAATAATTTGTCGGGTTTATACAAATCTCCGACCTCATTTGAGGGATACAGATATTGCAGTTTCGTAGTCGAGAAAGAAAATGTAAATTTATTCAATAGAAAAAGGGACTTCCAGCCATTATGCAACATTACAAAGGATTATCCAATAGTCCACGAATTTTTTTATGATACATATAAAATCGAAGTAGACCGTTTAGGTACATGGCAATTCGCCGCCGCTTATTTCGGTAATGGAACTTTGATTTTAAATGAATTATATCCCTCACCAGAGGCTTTGGCATTAACGCTGGCACATGAAATAACACATAGTGCAACAGAATCGTTAAATTTACCCCCTTGGTTGAATGAAGGTATAGCATCATATCTATCTCAAAGGTATCTGCATATTTCATATCTACAAGGAGGTTATTACTTTGATGGAATTCTTGAGTGGTCTCCAAACTTTAATTCAAAAACTGAAGAGATTGTAAGATTTTATACTCAAACTGCGTATGCAGTCCGCAAATTTACAGAGAAATATGGTGATGATTCACTAAAGAATTTGTTAATTGAACTTGATGGAAAAATATCTCGTGATGATGATATCAATACAAAAAACCAGAAAGTCCTTGAAACGATACAGAAGATAACAAATAATAACACAATTACGCTTAAAGACATAGTTAATCCAAAATGAATAAAAAACCAAAAGGGATTAAGGAAAGGCTAAAAGATTTATTTTCTTCTTCTGAAGATGATCTCGAAAAAGAAGAAGAAAAATACGTCGAAGAATTACAGAAGGAAAAAGGTGAAGAAAAATTAAAAGGAATTGGTGGATGGCTATTGTTTTTTGTTATCGGAACAATTCTTGGGGGTATTTTCGGTTTTGATGGGTCTTTATTAGATATGCTGAATCTTATTTTCTCTATTATTATTCTTGTTCTCATCTTTCGTCGCTCTAAAAAAGCACCTCGTGTTATCATAGTCATTCTTTCAATAAAGCTTTTAATTTCGTTTTTGAGCGTTATTCTAATAGTTCTGGATGGAAGCGCTTACGATCAATTTCAGATAGAGGGGGAGATGTTTCGTACGATAGTATACTCCGTCATTTGGATTGTGTACTTCCAAGAATCCAAACGTGTTAAAAACACCTTCACAGGAGAAAGACCGCAAAAACAAAAACCATTAAAGAAAGCCAAAGAGAAGTTAAGTATGTTCAAAGCATTTAAGGAAATCCGAAATCAATAACCCTCGCAGATTAGTTTTTTGAGAGATATTTTTTATCTTTTTTCATATTGTTTTTAATCAAATCTTTTATTTAAATCTTCTTTTTGTCAGCCAAAACTTCTTCAAAAGGCTTTATTCTTTCCATAAAATCATCAAGATTCATTTTTTTAATATCGCTTTCCCATAATCTTAATACTTTGAATCCTTTTTCTATAAGCTCTTTTGTTCTATCCTCATCAAGTTTTCTCTTTTGTTCTGCAGTTCTTCCAATTCTTCCACTTATTGCCTTTTTGAATACTATGTAAGCTTTAGGATTCAATGGATTAAAATGATAAGCCTCGCCGTCACATTCTATTACCAAGTTTAATGAAGGAATAAAAATATCGCATTGATAAGCATGTTCTATAGGCATATATTTATGTGTAAAAAATTCAATATTTAATTGTTTTAAGAAATTTTGAATTTTTATCTCTGGCTTAGAATCTTTAAAAGGGAAGACTTGTTTTGCTCTTCTTTCTTTTGCTATTTTCTGATATTCAGGTCTATTCCAAACCTCCTTTATTTTTCCTTTATGAACTTCAGAAAGTTTACTACCTTTTTTGAATTCGGTTTTTGGAGATGAATGAAATCCCTTATGAACCTCGCTTTGTCTTTTCCTAAATTCAGGAGTAGACATAATATCAATAATATTTTTTCTATACTGGGGATTAGCCCATTTTTTTTTACTAGCCCTGCTCATTTTTTGTCTATGTTCTGGACTGGCCATCACTTTTCTTTGTGCTTCTGCTCTTTTCTGTCTTGCTTCAGAATTAGACCAGTTTTTTCTATAGGATTCACTCATTTTTTTTCTTGTTTCTTCAGAAGGTTTCTTTCCTTTGTGAATCTCACCCATTTTTCTTTTAAATTCTTCAGAATGAGTTTTTCCATAAAATGGATTTTTCTCTCCAACCATCTTACCCTTTTTAGCTTCACTCATTTTTTTTCTTGTTTCTTCAGATGGAGAAATCCCCCTATTCCAAGCAACCTGTCCTTTATGAGATTCACCCATTCTTTTTCTAACTTCAGGATCAAGTAAAGTCTTTTTTCTGTTTTCTTTCATTTTTTCTATAGATTCTTTAGATTGTTTTTTACCTGACATTGGGTGCTTATGAGTCTGATAGTAATTCTTCATAAAATCAGAATGCTTTTTTCTATTTTCATCTGAAAAGACTCCCTTCTTGTCTTTTGTATCAGCCATATCTAAATCATATATTCGGGACTTAAAAAACTCTTCTTTTAGAAAAAGAAGGCATAAACTGATATTGAAGACCCACTACATAAAGGCTAGCTCTTTGAAGCATTGCTTTCCTCCTTGTTATTTTGAGGCGGATTTTGACCCACCCTTTTAATAATTGAATAATGGAGTCCATGTTCCCTGCAAACTGTTTCCTTAAGCTGATAGTTCTGCGTGTAATCCGAATAACAACTTTTCATCCACTCAAACACCTTTAAAGTTACGCTGTTGTTCTTCTCGTCAAAAAGCTTATGATGCTCTTGGCAAAGAGTTACAGCTTCCTCTTCATCATTAGTTTTTGTCTGCTTAAAAGGAATAATATGAGCAAATTGAACATTATCTCGAGAGCCACAGTAAACGCACTTCGTTCCATCTCGATGAAGCACATTTTCCCTTTGCTTGGAGTTATTGGCTCTTTTTCTCAGCGTTTCCTCAGAATCTTTCTTCCATTTATCTTCTAATTTCTCAAAGTCTTCTGGCTGGATTAGTCCCATCTTAAACGCCTGAATTGTGACGGCTCTCTCCGATCTTACTACACAACTTTTTCCTTCCGCCCTACTTTTTCTAAAAGAATTAATTTTGTCTGCTATTTCCTCAAAGAGCAATCCTTCTAAAAGAAATCTTTCGATGTATCTCTTTTCATAATCATACCATCTTATGTTATTCGGAGTAAATTTCATTCTTTCTCCTTCCAATAGTTTTCCCTAAGTTTTTAGCTTTTTGCATTCCACTTTTCACCTTCTCACTTTTTATTCTAGAATCCCATTCAGCAAACATTAAAGTAATCACAGATTTCATCCAACCCTGAGAGCTTGTTGCTTCTATTTCTCCTTCTCTCAAACTTACGAGATGTATTCCAAGCTCACCAAGCTCTCGAATCCACTGTAAGCCTAAAGAGAGATTTCTTGAAAACCTTGTCATGTCTTCAATATAGATTTCCCTTACATAATGTCTCCTGCAATCGTTTAGGAGTCGTTTAAAAGCAGGTCGTTGATTAATGTCTTCTGTAAAAGCAGACTTGGCATCATCAGCATAGACTTTCCATTTCTGAATACCTTTAAGCTTTAAGTGTTGGCTTATCACTTCTATTTGCCGATCAATGTCCTGTCTTCTTTCTCCATCCGACTTCTTCTTATCATCCGAAACTCTTGGATAAATTGCTGTTGATATTATTTCTTCTCCCATTGTTTTCAAAATAGATTATCCCCCAATAACTCTGCCGTTTTTGGCGATGCAGATGATTGATTGATACCTGCGGGCGCATGGTTATTATTCTTCACTCTTTTGAGGCAGCTTGGACAATTTACTAAGGAATATGCGCTTTTAGTATGCCATTTATGCCCACAATGAGTGCATTCTATATTAATTCCTAATATTTCTCCCTTCGGCAAATCTTTCTGGTGGAGCTGCTCAAGTTTTTTCTGGATTCTAAGATTCAAAGCTGTTGTGAATTCTGTTTTTTTCTTCTCATAAAGGTCAGCAAGTGACTGAGGAGGATGCACTATGTATATCAGTTTTAGTTTATGCGAAATATACTTGCTTTCTCCTTCTGGCTTGAAGACAACCTTAAGGTAATGGTGATAGAAGTCATCGAGTTTTGCGTTCCATTCCAAGAACAATGGCTTCACTACTGTTGTTCGTGCCTTCTCGTCCTTGCCCAGCACTTCAAACGAAGCATGAAAGAGTTTCCTGACGGATTTATCTAAATCCTCGAGGTGAGGATTACAAAAGAATACAATATATCCTCTATGGCGGAAAGTGCTTGCGAGCTGATAAAAGCATTTGTTGACTTCACTCTGAAAATTTTTGCTGTTGATTTCAACTTGTGGTTCTTCAATCAAAATCCTGCTTCCTCTTTTCACCTTTCCAGAATTGATAAGGCGCATGAGATCGAGAAAAGAGAAAACAACGTAATCTATAGTAAACTCGTCGTTGTAATATCGCTTGCCCCATTCCCAACAAAGACTTAAGGCAGTATAAGATTTTCCGATTCCTGTTCCTCCCCTGACGATGCACAAGAAGTTTTCATTGCGCTGCAGGATTCTTGCCGCTACATACCTTCCCCAAGAATCGGTTCTCAGTGTTGTGTTGTCTCTGTAAATAACCTTAGGCGAGCCCATTATTTTGTAGAACCTCCTCCTTCGGTGTACTGCTCTGCCGATTCGAAATAATCAATCCTATCCAAGAATAAGATAATCTCATTCAAGACTTTCTTCTTGATGTCCAGCTTTGACTGCACCCACTGATCTTTGCTTAATTTATTCTCCTTTGCTCTATTGAACTCGTCTTCTTCTTCCTTTCTTAGTTCTGCGAGCTTCTGTGCAAATGTCCCGTTATTATCCTTCGAGATGTAAGGAGCAATGAGCGCATAGAGGAAATCAACACCATTAATCACCGCCTGTCGTAAATCAGGATGATAGGTTTTGATGATGGAAACGCTATTACCTATCTGGATCGGTCTCTCATCCCAGTATCCAGATGTGTGCTCTTGCAAGTAGAGATCACCAAGCTTCCTAATATATCTATGCACCGTTTCTTTGATACTCCAGTTCTCTTTCTGATAGCTAAATTTCTCTTCGGCTACTTCAAATGCATCATTCATTTAATTAACTCCGATGATTTATCTGATTTTTGAAGGTCTCCTTGAACATAGAGGAGGGGAGATAATTGCAGCAAAAGACGAGCCCTCATCTTTTCCAGAACCTCAATTGCCTTATAATAATAGGGCAGTGGGATGAAATGTGGTTTTGGCTGATTCACTCTCTGAAAGAAGTTGAAAATATTTTCATCGATCTGGGTTTTTAGTTTTTGAATGATGTTTTGTGTACTAGCAAGGTATTCATGTGCAACCACTGATTGAACATCGTTGAGCATCGAATCAAAAATAGTCAAGACAAAACGGAAGTTCCTATATTGAATTTGCCCAAGATCAAGCGGGGAAGTTTCAAGAAGCTCGGGAACTGAGAAAAACCCGTCACGGGCTAGAGCTAAGCTCTCTTTGAGTGTGATAAGCTGGTTAAAAATATTCTGAAGCCATAGGCTGTTCACGTTTGTGATGTTAGGGTCGTTATTGTTTTCCATTTTTCCAAAAAAGCTTTTCACATTTCTTAGAGCAGAAGTGATACTTTGATAACTCAAATCCAAAAGAGTCATGATTCCTAAAGATTTTAGTACAATAAAAACAGGTATGATAAAACCATTTTTTCCTTCTATCTTTTAGAGATTGATTAATTTTTTTCTGACAGCTATCACAAAAAGAATATCGAAGGCAGAAATATTGAATCATAGTTTCTCCGCATTGAATACATTTTTCTATTCTGATCTTTTTGCAATCTTCCTTATCCTGTTCCTCCTGCTCCTTTTTGGCTTCTCTCAATTCTGATTCAAGATTTTCCCAAAATTTATTTTCAGTTGCCATTTCCTTCTCCGATAAGATTTTTTCTATTCAGCCACAGCGTCAATAGAATCCAGAAGATCATCACTAAAATTGCAATAGATGGGGGCGTCATTTTACTCCTTAAAACCTGTCTTCATTTTTAGTTCTTTTCTTAAGAGGAGAAAATCTCTATGCTTCTCCACAAGCCGATTAACTGTTTCTTCAACTTGCTTTAAATCTTCTGTGGTGCTGTGAACTT
>Ga0080064_1002295_pt1 | contig 33131 bp, 25 predicted proteins | sample Subgrocontami54m_FD_69260 | JGI IMG/M metagenome (GOLD analysis project Ga0080064, IMG submission 69260) | Subsurface groundwater microbial communities from S. Glens Falls, New York, USA - GMW46 contaminated, 5.4 m (SPADES assembly) (version 2) ...
GGGCTTCGGGCTCTCGCGGGTCGGGGCGGCCCTGGCGGGGGGACAGCTGCTGCGCGAGAACGCGGCCTTCTGGCGCTGGTTCGAGCGGCCGGCCGAGGCCGCCCGCCTGGATCCGGCCGCCGTCTACTGACCGGATCCCGACGCCGCGAAATAGGCGGGCTCGTTGCCGGCCCGCCATTTGATGTTGCAGCCGATGCTCGCCTTCTGCGGGGCCGGGACCGGCCGGCCGGCCAGCGCGGCGTCGGTGGCCGCGCGCAGGTCCTTTCCGGTGACCGGCTTGCCGTTCCCCGGCCGGCTGTCATCGAGCTGGCCGCGGTAGACCAGGCGTTTGGCCCCGTCGAAGACGAAAAAATCGGGCGTGCACGCCGCGCGATAGGCCTGGGCGGCCGCCTGGCTTTCGTCGTAGCAGAACGGGAACCCGAACCCGAGCCGGCGGGCCATCGCGGCGAGCTTGTCCGGGGCGTCTTCCGGGTGGGTCGTCACGTCGTTCGAGCTGACCGCCAGGATCCCCAGCCCCTTCCCCTCGTAGTCCTTCCCGAACCGCGCCAATTCCTCCTGCACGTGTTGGACGTAGGGACAATGCCGGCAGATGAACATCACGAGCAGGGCTTTTCTTTCAGCGAACGAAGCGAGCGTGATCCGCTTGCCGGTCACGACGTCCGGCAGATCGAAAGCCGGGGCCGGCGTGCCGAGCGGAAGCATCGTGGAGGGGGTCAGGACCATGGCTTGGAGCCTCCTTTACAGTTCGATGACGATGTTCTCGGGGGAGCAGGCTTCCGTGCGCTCGTCCACGGTGACCGTCAATTCCTCGATCCGTTCCGGAGGCAGCGCGTACATCACGTCGTTGGGCGGAAGCCCCATGCTGAACGCCCCCGGCCAGGCATGCTGGACCGCCTCTTCCACTTTCACGCTGAACCAGACACGGATGAACGAACCCTTCTTCACCTCGAACGCCGTCGGAAAATCGCGCTTGCCGGTGATCGTGATCACCTCGTCGGCGTCCTGCCCGTCGAAGTCGATCTTCTCGACGACCTCCCCCATCTGGGCGCCGTCCCAGGTCGGCGAGTCCTCGCGGAAGAGCGTGATCTGGTCGCCCAGTTCGGAAGCCTTCGCCGCGGGCCCGCCGATCGTCGAACGGCCTCCCGCTTTCGAGTTGTTGGACTTGATCCGTCCCGCGAACGTCACGGTCTCGGACAACACGATCCGGTAATTGATGTAATTGCCCGGCGGGACCCGGCCGGTATTGTTGAAGAACGAGATCGAAGCCTCCTCGTCGACGAGGTCCACGCGGCGGTCGGGCTCGATCACCGTGATCCACTGGCCCGTGTTGTTCTTGAGCTGGACGCTCTGAATGGTGATGATGAACTTGGCGGTTTCGCCCGCCGAAGCGGGCGCGGGACCGGCCGCAAACCCGCCGGCGCAGAGGGCCGGGGCCAGGAACGACAGGAGCAAAAAACGCTTACGCCAGCCGTTTGCCCGTGAGGCGCTTGTAGACGTCCTTGTATGCACGCGAGGTCTTCTCCAGTATGTCGGCGGGAAGAACGGGGCCGGGCGGTGTCTGGCTCCAGCCCGAAGCCAGCAGAAAATTGCGCACGATCTGTTTGTCGAGGCTCGGCTGGTCCTGACCGACCGCGTAACTCGCCTTCGGCCAGAAACGGGAGCTGTCGGGAGTGAGCACCTCGTCGATCAGGATCAGCTTACCGTCCAACAGGCCGAACTCGAACTTCGTGTCGGCGATCAGGATGCCCCGGGTCTTCGCGTAGCGCACGCCGGCGCGGTAGATCGCCACCGACAGGTCGCGCGCGAGCGCGGCGGTCCGGGCGCCCACCAGACCGGCGGCGGCCTTGAAATTGATGTTCATGTCGTGCCCGACCGTGGCCTTCGTGGCAGGCGTGAAGAGAGGTTTGGAAAGTTCCTGGCACTGGCGCAGGCCCTTGGGGAGCTTGTGACCGCAGACCGCGCCCGTCTTCTGGTAGTCCTTCCAGCCCGAGCCGGCCAGGAATCCGCGCACCACGCACTCGATCGGCAAAGGCTGGGCACGCCGCACGAGCACCGAGCGGCCGCGCAGCGCGGCCCCGTGCTCACGCAGAAAAGCGCGGTCGAAGCCCATGCGGGCCGGGTCGTCGGTGAGGATGTGATTGGGAACAAGCTTCTTGAAACGGGCGAACCAGAAAAGCGAGATCTGGTTGAGCACCCGGCCTTTGTCGGGGACCGGGGTCGGGAGCACCACGTCGAAAGCCGAGAGCCGGTCGGTGGTGACGATCAGCAGTTTGTCGTCGCCCACCGCGTAGATGTCGCGCACTTTCCCGCGATTGACCCGCTCGAGCGGCAGATCGGTCTCCCAAACGGTACGGCGGTCCATGCTTTTCACGGTCATTCGGCCTCCCTCTTTTTCAAGCGACGCGGGACTTTCGACCCCGCCGCGGCGCGCTCCAAACGGTCCATGATCGCCAGCCCCAGCCCTCGGCGGGGCACCCGTTCGGCGACGATCAAATCGAGACCCATTCTATCAAGTTTGCGCATGACGTGGAAGAGCCGCGCGGCGGCTTCGGCGAGCCGCCGCTTCGGGCTCAAGACCTCGCAGGCGGCGAACGGCCCGAGCGGGACGCGGCGGCCGCCGAAGGCCAGAAGGCCCACGCGCGCGCGCCGGTCCGGCCGGACCGCCGCCAGCGCGCGCGCGAACGCCGCGCGGGACCGGTCCAGCAGCACCAGAGGGGTACGGGGCGCGTAATGGCCTTTCAGGAGACCCGGAGAGGCCGGGGCCCCGGCGGAGCGGCCTCGGCGGACCGCCGCGGGAGCGCGCCCGACGCGCACGCGGCGTTTCAGAGCTTCCAGCGTCACGCCGCCGGGGCGCAGCAGCCTGAAGGCCCCGTTCTTCCACTCGAGGACCGTCGACTCCACGCCGACACGGCAGGCCCCCCCGTCCAGGATCACGTCGATCCCCCGCCCGAACTCCTCGGCGACCATCCGGGCCGTGGTCGGGCTCGTGCGTCCGAACCGGTTGGCGCTCGGCGCGGCGATGGGCCCGCCGAACGCGCGCAGAAGCCGCAGGGCGACCGGGTGAGCGGGCACCCGTACGGCCACCGTCGGCAGTCCGGCCGTCACGACACCGGGCACGATCCTTTTTTTCGGCAGCACGAGCGTCAGGGGCCCGGGCCAGAACACATCGCCCAGCTTCCGGGCCGCCGGCGGGACCGCGCGGCACAGCGCGAAAGCGCTGGCGGCGTCCGGGGCGTGGACGATCAGCGGATCGAAGAAAGGGCGGGATTTGAGCGCGAAGATCCGGCGGACCGCGCGGGCGCTCCGCGCGTCGGCGCCGAGACCGTAGACCGTTTCGGTCGGGAACGCCACGAGTTTTCCGCGCCGCAGCGCCGCGGCGGCGCGGCGCACGCCGCGCGCGTCGGCGCGGACCGGGGGGCGGCTCATGACGCCAGACCCATCTCCTGGAGCCTCTCGAGCAGCCGGGAGAACGGGAAAAAACGGCCGGGGCAGGCGGTGTGCTTGCCCTTGATGTCGCCGTGACGGCGCACGCGGCTCAACGGGACACGGTATTCCTTGCAGAGCGCGGCCAGCAGATTCGCCAGCGAATTGAACTGCGCGTCGGAAACCCCGTGGCGGCTGAAATCCCCGACCAGGCAGATCTGGATGTCGTAGGGGCGGTTGGCCTTCACCTGACGCTGCCAGCGCCATCCGACCTCGATCTGACCGTCACGCGTGTAAGAACCGTTCCCGATCACGAAATGGTAGAACAAGCCGCCCATATGGCGGCGCGTGTGGTCGCGGTGGAAATTCTTGGCGCTGCCTTTTTCGGTGGCGCTATGATGGAGCGTGATCGTGCGCCAGTCGGAATAGGCGCGGCGGGGCCCGATCAGGCGCCGCGCGTCGTCCAGGCTCACGGGTTCGGGTCCGCGGACCGCGTAGGGCTTGACCGGACCGCCGACACCGGGGATCCGGAGCCTCTGGCCCACTTCGAGCTGGGACGGGTCCTTGATCCCGTTGACGAGCATCAGCTCGTCCACGGTCACGTTGTAGTTCTTCGCGATGCGGTAGAGGGTCTGCCCGCGCAGGACGGTATGGATCAACGGGCCGGGCTCCGTCGGGGGAAACGGCGCGATCGTCGACGCGGGGATCTGGGACTTTCGCGGCGCGCGAGCGCAACCGCCGAACGTCAGCGTCAGGGCGCACAGGATGGCCAGCGCGGCCGTCCCGAGCCGGCGGAGAGCGACGGGCATCCTAGGAACTCGCCAGTACCTGCGTGCGGGCGGTATCTTCCTTACGCTGCCGGGTGAGAAGTTCCTCGATCCGTTCCAAACGTTCGTCGATCGTCTTCAATCGCTGGTCCATCTGTTTGAATTTGCCGTACATATATTCGTCGAAGGGGATCGGGGCGACGATCCCGTTGCGTTTCTCGATGGGCATGTCCTCGGGCACCCGGAACGTGAGCCCCTCGGGGGTCGTCACGCTTTGATATTGGAAATTCGCCCGGTCCTCGTCCTTCGATCCGTCCGGCGCGGCCGCGCGGGCGGCGGGCGGAAGACAGGTCACCGCCAGAACGAGAAAAAACAACCTCCGTATCACCGATCCGTCCCTCCCTATCTTCATGCGAGCGCCCATTCTAAAGCAAATCACGGGGCATTGCAACTTCCCGGGGCCTCCGAAGCGCCGGGAGCCGTATGTTAAGTATTGATAGTTGTTTGACAACAATGTATGTTTTTTAGTACGATGTTCCAGATGAAACGCATCGTCGCCTTGGCTGGTCTGATCGCCCTCTTGTGCTCCTGTCAGGGGGCTCCCTTGGCCGCCCCGACCGATACGTCCCCGGCCGTCCGGCCCTCCTCCGCGCCTTCCGCTCCCGGCGAGATCTTCGGCCGGCCCGTCTCCCGCGAGGAATTCGACTTCGCCTACAAGACCACCGGGATCTTCTCGCTGAACGAAGCGGGCAGCGCCAACGAGGATGCCCGCCGTAACGAGGCTTGGAAACACCTGATCTTCCTGCGGGAAGCCCAGCGGCGGCAGGTCTCGGTCCCGCGCGCCGAGCTCGAGGCGGAGCTCAAGCGCCTGTTGACCGAGAAACAGGTCGAGTACGGCAGTTACCGCTACCACCAATGGGTCCAGGAGACGTTCCAGGAAGAACCCAAGGTCTTCGAAAAGCGCCTCGAGGAACTCATGCGAGTGAAAAAGCTCCTCGACGGCATCATGCACCCCCCGGACCCCGTGATCACCGACGAGCAGTGCCGCCAGAAATTCCTCAACCAGTACAATTCGATGGAGACCGAGTACGTCCATTTCGAGAAGAAAGAGGACGCCGTCGCTTTCCATAAGAGGCTCACCCGAAAGAAATGGGACGCCGAGAAAGCCCGCAACAAGGACTTCTCGAAGCCGATGAGCCACATGGCACTCGAGGCGATCATCGACCTCTGGCAGGTCCCCACCGAGGACGCCTACCGGATCCACGCGATGCAGATCGGCGAGATCGCCGCGCCCGCGAAAATGCACAAGGGCTGGGGCATCTTCCGCCTGAAAGACAAGAAGACCGCCAACCTCAAGGAATACACCGACCAGAAAAAAGAAGAGTACCGCAAGGTCCTGACCCAGGTGTATTATTACAACAACTCGCAGAAGATCATCCAGGACCTCTTCAACGAAGCGGCGCTGCGCGACTACGAGCGCGACAAGATCATCGTCATCGAGACCAGCCAGGGCACATTCGAGCTCCAGCTCTGGCCGAAGATCGCGCCGAAGGCCTGCGAGAACCTGATCGGTCTGGCGGAAAAAGGTTACTACAATGGGACGGTCTTCCACCGCGTGATCAAAGGTTTCATGATCCAGGGCGGTGACCCGACCGGCACCGGCCGGGGCGGCGGGTCCCTCTGGGGGGAACCGTTCGCGGATGAAGTGGGCAAGGACGTGCAGTTCGAGAGCGCGTGGATCCTGGCGATGGCCAACAGCGGGCCCAACACCAACGGCAGCCAGTTCTTCATCACCCTGGCCCCCACACCCCACCTGAACATGAAGCACACGATCTTCGGAAAGGTGTCCAGCGGCTATGAAACGGTGCAGAAGATCGGCCAGACACCGGTGGACGGCGAGGACCGCCCAAAAGAGGAGCAAAAGATCGTCCGGATGTCCCTGAAAAAATGGCCCTCATGAGAACCCGCGCGCTCCGGCTCGGCCTTCTTCTCGCCCTGAGCCTCTTGCTGATCGCGGCTCCACGGACCGCGCACGCCGGCGCCGAGGCGAACAAACACATCCAGAAAGGCAACGAGGCGGTCCAGAAGAAGGACTTCCGGAAAGCGATCAAGGAATACGAGGCGGCGGTCAAGACCGATCCGGCCAATGCCAAAGCGCACCTGCTCCTCGGCCTGACCTACGCGGCCAGCGGTGACCTGGACAAAGCGGTCCAGTTCAGCGAGTCGTCGATCAAGATCGAGCCCTCCTATTCGGCCTACCACAATCTAGGGCTGATCTACGCCAACCGGGCGGATTATCCGAAAGCGGTCCAGGCCTATGAAAAGGCCGTGGGTTTGAGCCCGAACGCGTTCCGCACCTGGTACCAGATGGGCCTGGTCTGCGCGGCCAGCGGCGACTTCAGCAAAGCGATCGACGCCTATCGCAAAGCGGTCGAGCTGAACCCCCGCTTCTACGAGGGGTACCTCGGCCTCGGAAGCGCCTACTACAATTCCGGCAACAAAGCCTCCGCGATGGAGCAGGTCGCGCGGCTCAAGCTGCTGGAGGCCAACGCACAGGCCTCCGGTCTCGAATCCTGGATCCAGAACCGCGAGCGCAAGAAGCTCGGCGGTCAGCCCGCACCTGCCGCGGAGGCCCCCGCCGCGGCCCCTGTCTCCCCCGCTCCGGCTCCCGTCGCGAAAGTTACCGCCCCCGCCTCTTCCGCCGCCCCCGCTTCGTCCGCTTCGACCCCCGCCTCCAAAACAGCTTCCTGAAGTTTCCGCCCTTCGTTTGATCCGTGACACAGATGGGATATGCCCGCGCCCTGTTTGACACGAGGCATTGCGGCCCGTTACGAAGTTTCCCTAAGGCGCGAGGGAAACGGCGCGGTGACCCCGCATTGGGGTCAGCGACGCCGAGAGCTCCCCAGCTTTAGGGAAACGAGTGGGCCGCGCGCCGAGCGGCAAACAGGGCGCGGGTACGAGTACGGAGCCGAACTACGACAGGACGGTCTTGGAGATGGTAGCCGAGCAACGGGCGATGCTGGACTCGCGGCTCTTGGGTTGGATGTCGAACTTCTCGATCTTCAGCAGTTTCGTCGAACTCTCGATCGCGTGGAAGAACACGGCCACCTGCTCCATCTGCGATTCGCATTCGAGCGTGGCCAGGTACTTGCGGGTCCCGGCGGTCTTCTCCGGGGCCGAGCCGGGCTTCACGTACAAGAGGCTCACGGACGAGCGGTCGGCGATCGCTTCGATCTCCCGCAAAAGTCCCGTCATCTCGGCCTCGGGGTCCTGCGCCTCCACCGAAAAGGCCATGAACGCCTTGCTCTCCTCAAGGATCTTCGGCTTCCGCACGAGCACGCTCAAGCTCCGCTTGATCGCGATCTCCTCGTCCTGGATCTGGCGGCTCAAGCCCCCCAGCCGTTCGACCACGCTCTGGACGATCAGGCGGTCCACGAAAAGACCCACGAGGATGGCCGCGGTTCCGTAGAGGATCAGGCGTTCCCGTTTGGAAAGTTTCTGGTAGATCGCCGGGAGTTTTTTCAGCATGGTCGCCGGGGTCCCTAACGCGCCGGTTTCTTGGCCGCGATCGAGGCCAGGATCTCGAAATCCGCCACGTCCAGGCCGTTCTCGTTGCGCGTGGTCACGTACTTGGTCTTCACACTCTTGAACTTGTTGGATTTCTCGAGGTTCGCGACGAACGCGAACACGGAAGCCATCGTCGTGGAGGTCCCCTTCACCGAGAAGCGTTCCCCGTCCTCATACTTGATCCCCGAGAGCCGCACGTCCTTGGGCAGGGTTTCGTAGAGTTCGACGAGCGTTCCGAGCGACTCCCCGCGGCCGGCCAGGTAGTCTTTCACCACCTGGGACTTCTCGTCCAGCTGCTCCAGATGACGGGCGTCCTCGCGGACCGGGTTGTAGCGGGCGCGCAGGCGTTCCAGGTACTCGTTCTTGAAATAGATCTTCTCCAGGCACACCGCGAACACCAGCGTCAGGACGAGCATCATGAGCACCCCGGTCTTCACCATCTGGCGCCCGCGTTCCTCGATCTGCAGCTGCAGGCGCCTCTCCTCCGGGATCAGGTTCACCCGCATCTGGTCGAACAGGAGCAGCGGGGCCGCCACGTCGAAGAAGGACACGCGCTTGGCCGCCGAGGCGGTCTGCCGCGCCGGGCCCGAGATCGAGAAGTGGTTGAAGTAGGCCTGGTGCTTGAGCGGGATGTGCAGGGTCTCCTGGAAGATCTCGTCGAGGTCCGTCACGTCGGCGATCACGCCGGTCAGGAGCAAGGTCGAGGGCATCGGCCCGAGTTCCTCGGCGAGATACGAATCCAGCGACTTCTGGAGTTCGTCCACGAAACGGTCGACGTGGAGCTCCCGCTCGTCGAACAGGTGATTGGCACCGACGGCGATCCCCCGGATAAAGAGGATCCGGCCGCGCTGGACCACCTCGAGCGTCGTGAATCCCGCGTCCATGTGCACGATGCCGGTGACCGTGTCGTTCGATTCGTTGCCGAGTATCTTCGAGCAGGCCTGGCAGATCCCCTCGGGAGAGAAGAACACTTTCTCGAGCGGCAGGCCGAGCTTCTCGAGGATGCGGGTCTGGCGAACGACCGCGTCCTTGGGAACGATCACCAGCAACACCTTCGTGTAGCTGTCCCTCACGACCCCGAGGTTCAGCATGTCGACGATGATCTCCGACCGGGCGTAGGGGGTGTGGCGGCTCGCCTGGAGGTTCACGATCTCGCGGATCTCGGAAAGATCGCGCGAGGGGATCTCGATCGTGCGGGTGATCACGACGTGCAGCGGCACCGTGAGAAAGGTCCGGACGGGGCCCAGGCGCAGCGCCGAAAGGGTCTTCTGGAGAACGGCGGCGATATCGTCGTCCGTCAGGCCGTGCACTTCCTGGCTCGCCAGCTGGACGACCTCGCGTTTGAGCTTTGAAACGCGGGCATGCACGACCTTCAGGTTCTCGTCGTTGATGTCGATCCCGAGGAGGTCCTGCGCGCCCGACCGGCGCGGCAGGTTCAGCTTGACGCTCTTGAGGGCCATCGGACTCCGGATGATCGCCAGTACAGGACTCGGCCGCTCCGCTCGAAGGCCGCCTCGACCTCGAGGAACGGTCCGGCCGGGGAACCGTTATCGTCGACGGAAAGATATCCCCGGCTGCGGGCCTGGAACACGCTGGACTGCGCGCCGAGCCGTTCGGCGTTGATGAGCTCCTCCATCTTCGAACGCTCGGCCCCGTCGAGAGGCGGGACCGCCCGGTCCATGGCCGAGAGGATCGTGCCCGCCTGCGCGAAGATCTCGTCATCCGCGGTGCCGGCCAGGCCGTCCGCCCCCGCTCGGAACGCGAGGACCTTCGCCACGGCCCCGCGGCTCAACCCCAGCGCCAGCAGGGTCTCCGGCGGGGCGGTGTTCAGGTTCACCGAACCCGTCCCCCAGAATGTCACGAACGGACGCATCTTGTTGAAAATATCACGTTTCATGCCTTTAATCAGCAATAATTCCTCGGGCGCGCCGATCGGAGCGTCCTTGCAGGCGTAAGGCTCGGACAGATCGTCGTATTCACTGTCCTCGAAGCCGTAATTCGGGTGCTGGAACTGCGAATCCTGGTCGCGCCAGTCGACGATGCACTGGGCCAGCTCGGCCGCCTCGTCGGAACCGAGCGTCGTGACCTCCTGGAGGAGGCGGGCGATCGAGCCGGCATCGGCGGTATTGAGATTGAGACGGCTTTCGGCGTCGAGCGCGCCGTAGCGGACCGCAGCCGGGGTCTTTCCTTTGGGGTCCGGAACCTCGTAAAAGACCGTGAAAAAACCATCTCCGGCGGAGATGGAACGGAAAAAGGTCCCTCCGGTCCACGAGTCCGTCAGCGTGTCGAGGTCGGGGGTCAGGTCCTCCAGCACGGCGTCGCGGGCGCGCTCGATCCCGCAGGCGCCGATCGTGAGCAGCCGGTCGGCGGTCTCCAGGCGGGCCAGGAGGGACGCGCGGGCGCGGGCGCTGTACCCGATGCTGACGGCGAAGACCGCGAAAAGCGAAAGGGACCAGAGCGCCAGGATGAGCAGGCTCCCGCGCTCGGAACAGCGGCGCACGACTTTCTATCCTCCCGCGCCGACCGGGAAGGTCCGCGAGAAGGGCCGGCGTTCCCCTCCGCGCTCGATCTCGAGATCAAACCGCACCGCCAGCGGCAGGAATATCTTGTCGTCCGCCGACCACGCCTCCACCCAGATATACCCCTGGCCCAGCGGATCCTTGATGAAGTAGCTCACCGCGCATGCGGTCACGTCGGCGAGCGCGACCGCGCGGCGCCCGGAGCGGTCCTTGTGGATCTGGCTGATGTTCCGGTCGTCGCGAAAGAGCGCACGGCGGGACGGGTCGAACGAGTAGGAGACCTGGCCGATCCCGAGCTCCCCTCCGAGTGTGGACGGGGCGATGACCGGAGCGCCGAACTGGAGCCGGTCGGGCTCGCCTTCGAACGGCCTGGTGGACGAACGGAACGCGTTGGACAGATCCGCGGCCGCTTTGTGGCAAAAGACCGCCAGGTCCTCTTCGGGAACTTCGCGGTTCGTGGCCTTCCAGAGCTGGAAACCGGAGTTGAAGTTCGCGTAGACGGCGAAGGACACGATGGGCACGAGCGTCATGACCAGAAGAAGTTCCATCAGCGTGAACCCTCGACGCGTGGATCGTCGCTCGTGGATCGTGGATCGCAAAGAACGGGAAAAGATCAGCATTTTCGATTCACGAATCACGATTCACGATGCACGGTTTCGGTTTCACAGAGTTTTCGGGCGGGCCGCATAGGCCTCTCGCGTCAGATGGAGGTCCCGGTCGCCTTCGTGCCAAGCCACGTCGACGCGGACCGCGAACAGGTTCACGCCGAGCTGGCGCGTCTCGAAATGCCAGGAGAAGCTCTTGCCTCCGGACAGGAACCGGCCGTCCTGGACGGCGACCTCGGGCGAGGGCGCGTACTGGACGCCCTCGCGGCCTTCCCAGAGCTTCGCATCGGCCCAGAGCATGGCGCGCAGGGTATTGGCGTAGCGGCCGTAGAGTCCCGCGGCGCGCAGGAACCCCTCCTGGATCATCAGCGTACCGATGGAAAGGAAGACGACCGTGACCATCACCTCGATGAGGGTGAAACCTCGACACGTGCGTCGTGGCGCGTGGATCGTGGATCGTAAAGAGCGGGCAAGTTTCAGCATTTTCGATTCACGCTTCACGATCCACTGGTTTATGACCAGTTCTTCACGTCGTCCTGGCTCTCGACGCCGTCACGCCCGACCGAATACAGGTCGTAGTCGTACGTGCGGTGAGCTCCGGGGCTCTTGTACCGGTACTCGCGGCCCCACGGGTCGACCGGTTTTTTCTCCAGATAGGGACCGTTCCAGTTCGGCGCGTTGGAAGGCTTGGAAAGGAGGGCCCCCAATCCGCCGTCCGAGTCGCTCGGGTAAGCGCCGTTGTCGAGTTCATACATCTTGAGAGCGGTCGCGATATTCGCGCTGATGTCGGCCTGCGCGGCCCCCGCCTTGGCCTGCTCGGAGCGTCCGGCCAGGCGCGGCATCACCATGGCGACCAGCGCGCCGATGATGATCACGACGAGCATCAGCTCGATCAGGGTGAAGCCTCTGCGGTCCTTCGGATCAAAATGGAACATGGTGTCGTTCTCCTCTCTGGGGGTCATGTCCTCGCGTAGACCTCGAGCTCGTCGGTAACGGGCTGGCCCATCACGTCCTTCTTCCACTGCTCCTGAAGATCCCATTGCGTTTCGATGCGATAAGTCGTCCGCAGCGCCTCCTCGAGCGATTTGCCGTCGCGCAGGGCGCGGCAGAACTCAGTGAACGTCTTCCCGCCCGCCTTACGGATCAGGTAATCCACGAGCGAAATGGCCTGCATGTAGTAGTGCTGGACGACCTCGGGGTCCGTCTCGGCGCGCGGATCCTTGGCGGTCAGGTCCTGGAGCAGGAGGTCCTTGTCCGTGTGGATGAGCCAGCGCGCCACCTTGATCGCCAGCGCGCGTTTGGCCGGTTCCTCCCACTGTGCCACCCCCTCGTCGATCCAGATCGGGACCCGTCCGGTCAGTCCCACGAAATCCCTGAAGATCAGATGCGTGATCTCGTGGGGCAGAATGCCGTCGAGAAAACCATCGCTCGATTGATACGTGCGGATCTCTTTCTTCGAGTACATCGCCACGCCGTGCGACCATTCGGCTTCTCCGGTGCCCTTGCGGAAGGCCTCGACGGTCCCGTAGATATAGATCTTCACGCGGTTGTCCCATTGCCAGAAATTCGAATACCGGGGATACCCGAGGTCGTCGGCGATCCGCCCGTAGTAGGTTTCCGCCGAATGGACCACCTGCTTGGCGAAGGCCTCGTCCTTCTCATAGTACACGATGAAGTGGTCCCCTTTCAGCTCGTTCCAGGAGGCGGCATGAAGTAAACTGCCGGTAACTGGTGATTGGTAACTGGTGAATAAAAGCAATAAAACCCAGAATCTTTTTTTGATCTTCCAGTTACCAGTTACCATTTACCAATTACCGTTCTATTTCACCATCATATTGAGTTCGAACATCGGCAAAAGCATCGCGATCACGATGAAACCGACGATCAGGCCCATCACGAGGATCATCAGCGGCTCGAGAAGCGACGTCATGATCTTGATCGCCTCGTCGGTCTCGCGCTCGTAGAAGATCGCGATCTCGGAAAGCGCCTCGTCGATCTTGCCCGATTCCTCACCCACCGCCAGAAGGTTCGTCATGAAGGGCGGGAAGATGCCGCTTTCCCGGAGTGAGCCCCCGAGGGATCCGCCGCCTTGCACCTCGTCGCGCGTGCGCTGGAACTCCGCGCGAAGCACCGTGTTGTCCAGGACCGGCGTGGTCACCTCGATCGCCCGAAGGATCGGGATCCCGGACTTGATCAGAAGCTCGAGCGTCCGCGCGAACCGGGCGATCTCGGCCTTCATCGTGAACGGCCCGAAAACGGGCAGTTTGAGGCTGACCGCGCTCCAAAGCGCCAGAGCGCGCGGGCCCTGGGCGCGCAGGACCAGCGTCACGGCGGCCGCGATCGCGACGAGGGCGCCCCAGAAGAGTTTCTGCTGGAAGACCGAGCTGACCGACATCAGGATGCGCGTGGGCAGCGGCAGATCGCCGCCCATCGTCGCGAAGAGCCCCGAGAGCCTCGGGATCACGAAAGTCAGCATGAACGCGACCGTGCCGATCCCGACCAGCGCCATCAGGATGGGGTACGCCATCGCCGTGCGGATGCGCGATCGTATCTCCTCCTGACGCTGGCGGTAATCGGAGATCCGGTAGAGCGCCTCCTGCAGGGTGCCGCTGTCCTCCCCCGCCCGCACCATCGCGATGGCGATCGGGGGGAACAGTTTGGGATATTGGGTGAGCACGGAGGAAAGCGTGCTGCCGTTGCGGACCTCGTCCTGCGCGCGCTCGAGCACTTCCCGGAAAGCCGGGTTTGGGGTCTGGTCCGAGATGATCATCAGCGCCCGCAGGATCGGCACGCCCGACCGGATCAGCGTGGCAAGCTGACGGCTGAAGATCGTTACCTCGGCGGAACGCACCCCCGAGAACAGGCCCCGCCGCCGGACCGCCGGGGTCTTCGCGGAGGGCGCGGGCGGCGCGGCGGCAGGCGGAGGCGTTTTGGCCGGAGGCGGCGCGGTCTCGGGACCGCGCGGCGCGGCGGCGGAGCGCACGCTGACCTTGGCCGCCGTCTCGGCCGATATCTCGTCGAGACGGACCGGCAGGAGCCCTTGTTCGCCGAGGCGCTCGATCGCCTCGTCGAACGTCGCCGCTTCGATCGTGCCGTCCTGGGTCTCATCGGGTCCGCGTTTGGCGTGGTAAATGAAATGGGGCATGCGGGCTCCGGGGTTACCTCGCGGACTCGCGTTCGATGTACTTCTCGAGACGCGAGCGCATCGCCGTCGAGAGGTCGAGGAAACACACCGCCGTCTCCCAGAGGCGCTTGTCGCCCAGCTCCTGGTGGCGCAGGACCTTCGCCAGGCATTCGACCGCCTCCTCGTCGCCGGGGAGCTCGACCTTGACCTCGAGGATCGCGCCGGCCGGCAGGCGTTCGTGCGCGATGAAAAGGAGCCCTCCGGCGCTGATGTTCTTCGTGACCGAATATTCGGCCGGCGGCGCCGCGCGCAGGACGTCCTCGGTGAATTCCGGGGTCTTGACGATCCGGTAACTGACGTTCACCGTCTGGGACAGACGCATGAACAGACGGCCGTCCTCTTTCGAGCGCGGGCGGCCGGCGGGAACGTTCTTGACGGCCGGGACATAGGCGCCGCCGCCTTTCCTCGCCAGCGCCGCCGCGGCGGCCGTTTCCTCGTCGGAGACCTCGGAAGCGGACGGAGCCTCCTCGTCGTTCGGGGTCGCCTCGAGGATCTCGCCCGGCGCGGTCAGGCCGTCGGCGACCTTCTGCCACCCGTCCTGCCGCAGGGTGCGCATCCCGTGGGCCACCGCGTAGCGCTTGATGTCGCTCGCCGAGGCCTTCTTCATCACCAGGTCCTTCACGCCCTCGTCCAACAGCAGGATCTCGTAGATCGCCAGGCGCCCCCAGAACCCGGTCCGGTTGCATTTGTCGCAGCCGCGGCCGCGCCAGACCTTGAACGGCTGGTGCCGGAGTCCCAGTTCCGAGGCGATACGGGATTTAAGCTCCGGGGCGATCTCGGTGTCCTCCTCCTTGCAGTGCGGGCAGATCCGGCGCACGAGGCGCTGGGCGATGAACGCCTCCACGCTCGAGGCCACCATGTAGGGCGCGATCCCGATGTCCACCAGGCGCGTGATGCCGCTGGCGGCGTCGTTGGTATGGAGGGTCGAGAAGACCAGGTGCCCGGTCAGCGCCACGCGGATCGCCATCTCGGCGGTCTCCAGGTCGCGGACCTCGCCGACCATCATGACGTCTGGATCGTGGCGGAGCATGCTGCGCAGGCCCTTGGCGAAATCCAGGCCGATCGAGGAGACCACCTGGATCTGGGTGGCGCCCTCCATCTCGTACTCGACCGGATCCTCGATCGTGATGATCTTCCGCTCGTCGGTGTTGATACGGTTGAGGCAGGCGTACAGCGTCGTGCTTTTGCCGCTGCCCGTGGGCCCGGTGATGAACAGGATGCCGTGAGGCTTGTTGATCAGCGTCTCGAAGATCTCCCGCTGTTTCTTGTTGAGCCCCAGCTTGTCGAGGTCGAACACCCGGTTCATCGGCAGCATGCGGATCACGATGCTCTCGCCGTAGGGCGTCGGGATGGACGAGACGCGCAGGTCCAGCTGCGTGTCCTCGACCTTCACGATCGCGCGGCCGTCCTGCGGCAGGCGCCGCTCGACGATGTTCAAGTTCGACATGATCTTGATGCGCGAGAGGACCGGCTGGATGAACCGCACCATCTCCGGCTGGATGTTCGAGTTGTAGAGGATGCCGTCAATGCGGTACCGGAGCTTCACTTTGCCGCGGTAGGGCTCGATGTGGATGTCGGTCGCGCGCTTGCGGTAGGCTTCGAGGATGATCTGGTTGACGAGCTTGGCGATCGAGGCGTCGCCGGCGAGCTGTTCGATGTTCTCGATCTTCTCGTAAGCGGCCTCGGAGGCCGCGGGGGCGGCGGCGGCCGCGGGCGTCTGCTGGGCCATCATTTCGCCGATCGTGCCCGCGGCGAAGCCGTAGAAGCGGCGGATCGCCTCCAGCACGTCCTTTTCGCGGGCCAGGACCGTCACGATCTCATAACCCAGATGCGCGCGGATGTCGTCCTGCGTCCGCAGATCGAAGGGCGCGGAGATCGCGGCCGTGAGCTTGCGGTGGTCGATCTTGAGAGGGGCCATTTTGTAGTATTCGGCGATCTTGAGTGGGACCTTCTCGATCACGCCGGGTTCGCTGATCAGGTCCGGCCCGCCCAGGAACGGGACGCGCAGGACCTCCGAGAGGGTCAACAGGAGCGTCTCCTCCGGCAGCGCCTCCTGCTTCAGGAGCAGCGCGAACAGCCCCTCCTTCGATTTGGCGGCCTCGTCGAGGAAGGGTTGCAGCGCGTCCTCGCCGATCCGCTTCTTTTCCACGAGCGCCTTGGCGAGCTGGGTTTCGGTGCGCGAGATCATGGCCTCACTCCGAGAAAAGCTTCTTGATGCGCGCGGAGACGTTCTCTTTGTAGATCTTCAGCGCGTCCTGGAGCTGGGCCGCCGCCGCCAGCGCCGGGCGGATCGGCACGCCCTTGGCCTGTTCCTGCGCCATGCTGATGGCCTGTGCGTCGAGGGGATTGGTGATCGCCACGACGATGCCGTTCTCGTCCTGGCGGATCGGCAGACACTGGTGATCCACGACGAGCGACGGGGTAAAGCGCATCGCCAGCTTCCAGTCGATCGGCTGTGTCCCCAGGTCGATGCAGGGCATGTGGAACTGCTCGGAAAGCACCTTGAGGAGATCCTGCTCGCGGATGAAGCGCCGACGGACGAGGATGGAACCGAGGAAATCCCTGGAAAGTTTCTGCTCCTCGAGCGCGGAGTCGAGCTGTTCCTGCGTCAGGAGCTTTTTCTGGATAAGGAGCTCGCCTAGGAGCATTTTTTTATTTTACCTTTTTGGACGGTCATTGCAAGGCCCCGATCATGTAGAACTCCTGCTCCCCGCGGCGGTCCATCTTGCCCGAGATGACGCGCTCGACCCCGTCCAGCGTCTCGAGGATGGAGACGTGCTCCCCCTTCTTGCCGGTGTAGCGTTCGGCGACCGCGAACGGCTGGGTCAGGAAGAACTGCAGTTTGCGCGCGCGTTCGTAGAGCGTGCGATCGGCTTTCGAGAGTTCCTCGATGCCGATGACCATGACGATCCGGCGCAATTCCTCGTATTTCTGGAAGATGCGGATGACCTCCTGCGACACGTCGTAGTGGCGCTGGCCGACGACGTCGGGATCCAGGTTCGACGAGGACGATTGCAGCGGATCGATCGCCGGGTACAGGCCCATCTGCACGCGTTCGCGGGAAAGCACCATCAGGGAGTTGAGGAACGTGAAGATCGCGACGACCGCCGGATCGGTCAGGTCGTCGGCCGGCACGTAGACGGCCTCGATCGAGGTGATGGACCCGCCGGCGCCCTGCGACTGGCGGATGCGTTCGTGGAACTCGCTCGACTCGGAGATCAGCGTCGGCTGGTAGCCGGTCTCGGAGGGCACCCGCCCCAGCAGGGTCGAGATCTCGGCCCCGGCCTGGATGAAACGGAACACGTTGTCGGCGAAAAAGATCACGTCCTTGTTCTGGCGCTGGACGGCCTCGGCCATCGTGATGCCGGTCATCGCCACGCCGTAACGGGCGCCCGGCGGATCGTTCATCTGGCCGAACACAAGCATGGTCTTGGTGTGCAGATTGTGCTCGCGCAGTTCGTAGTAGAGCTCGTTGCCCTCGCGCAGGCGTTCGCCGATGCCCGCGAACACGCAGCTGCCCTGGTGCTTCTGCACGACGTGGTGGATGATCTCCAGCGTGATGACCGACTTGCCCAGGCCGGCGCCGCCGAGGATGCCGGTCTTCGTGCCCTTCACGAGCGGGTACAGAAGATCGATGATCTTGATGCCTGTCTCGAGCACCTCGTCCTCCTGGAGCTTCTCGTGCGCGAAATCGGGCACGCGCGTGCCCAACTCGCCCTTGCGGATGGGGCTCGTGCGGTCCGAGACGATCGGCCCCTGCTTGTCCAGCGGCTCGCCGATCATGTTGATCACGCGCGAGTACAGGCAGTCCCCCACCGGGATCTCGACGGGCCGCCCGGTCGGCCGGGCCGCCGTGTGGCGCTGGAGATTGTTCGTCGATTGCACGGAGATGCAACGCGCGATGTTGTCCGGCAGGTGCTCGGCGACCTCCAGGACAAGGTCGCGGCCGTCCACGGTCCGGACCCCGATCACGTTGTAGATGTCGGGGACGTCTGCGGCGGTGGAAAATTTCACATCGACGACCGGCCCCTGGACGCTCACCACCCGTCCGGGGTTCAGGGTCTTACCGCTGGCCTGTCCGTTCTTCTCGATCGCCATGTGTCCTCTTTTGGGCCCCTACTTTTTTGAAAAAACGCTCCGCGCCGAGAAAAGTTCGCGCATGTTCGCGTCGATGATCTCGTGGCGGCGGCGGAAATACTGCAGCAGAAGCTTCTTGTTCATCTCGCCGATCTTGTTGCAGCTCTCTTCGAGGTGCAGGAAGCGCGCGGCCTGCTCGCAGACCCGGCTCATGCCGAAGATCTCGTACAGGCGCTGGCCGAGGACCAGATACACCAGGTACTCGACGACCTCGTCGGGAGTGGACTCGAGGATCATCGGTTCCTTGCCGTGCGCGGCCGGGACCTCCCCCTCGGAACGGGTGAACGGCAGGAGCGTGACGGTCTCGACGCGGTGCAGAACGAACGACACCGCGCGCGGAAAGACGACCTTGATGCCGCCGGCTTCGCCGGCGACCACCCGCTGGGTGAGATAGTTGCGCATCTCGTAGGCCTGGGCGAGACGTTTGGAGTCGACGACCCCCGGATAGTGGACAAACGGGACCTGCATGTCCTGCGCGTAGATCAACCCCCTCTCCCCCATCACGACCAGGTGCCCCCCTTCCGCGTGCACGATCTCGACCGCGCGCGTGATCACCTGCATGTTGATGCCGCCCAAAAGTCCCCCGTCGGACGTGATCGCCAGCACGATCGGGGAACCGGAGGCCGCCACGAACGGGTGGCGCACCACCCGCAGATCGACCGCGTCGAAGAACTCGGCGAGGATCTCCTTGAGGCGCTCGAACGACCGCAGGCGCCGCTCGAGCGAGTGGTACTCGGAGACCGCCACGAGCTTCAGCACCTCCAGGAGCGCGCGGAAGTTCTTGTTGAAATCGATCGTCCGCTTGATGTAGACCGCGGGTTGCATTAGACGAGCGCCTCCTCGAAATACCGTCGCAGCGCATCGAGCAGTTTGGGGCGTATCTCGTCGTCCATCTTTTGAGTTTGCTCCAGTTTGGCGATCGCCTCGGGCTGGGCCTTCTTGGCGAACGCGAAGATCTCCTGCTTGAACTGCCGGATCTGGGTGACCGGGAGCGCGTCCAGCGCGCCTTTCGAGAGCGCCAGAAGATAGAAGATCTGTTCGGCGACCGGCACGGGGCGGTTCTTCGTCTGCATGAGAAGCTGGGAAAGGGCCTCGCCGCGCTTGAGTTTGGCCTCGGAGTCCTTCGACAGGCCGCCGGAACGCAGCTGCGTCATCGCCAGGAGCTCCTGATACTGCAGGTACTCGAGGCGCAGGCTCTTCGAGACGTCCCTCATCGCGGGCCACTGGCCCTTGTTGCCGATACGCGAGACCGACAGGCCGAAATCGACGGCGGGCTTGAAACCTTTGTTGAAGAGCGTGGTGCTGAAATACAGCTGGCCGTCCGTGATCGAGATGAGGTTGGTCGGGATGTAACCGGTCACGTCGCCCTGCAGGACCTCGACGACCGGCAGGAACGTCATCGTGCCGCCGCTGAGCTCCGCAGTGAGACGTCCCGCGCGCTCCAGAAGCTGGGAGTGGATGTAGAAGATGTCGCCCGGGTACGCCTCGCGTCCGGGCGGCCGTTCGAGAAGCAGCGAGATCTGGCGGTACACCCAGGCGTGCTTGGTCAGGTCGTCGAACGCGACGAGAACGTGCTTGCCCTGCCGCATGAAATATTCCCCGAGCATCGCCGCGGTGTAGGGGGCCACGTACTGCTCGCCCGCCGAGGTCGAAGCAACGGCCGAGACGACGATCGTGTACGGCATGGCCCCGCGCTCGTGCAGGAGGCTCAAGATGCGCAGCAGGCTCGAATAGGGCTTGCCCACGCAGCAATAGATGCAGACGACGTCCTTGCCCTTCTGGTTCAGGATCGCGTCGAGGACGACCGTGGTCTTGCCGGTGCCGCGGTCGCCGATCAGGAGCTGTCTTTGTCCCCGCGCGATCGGGATGCCCGCGTCGACCGCCAACGTGCCCGTCTCCAGGGACTGGGAAAGCTGTTCGCGGTCGAGCACCGCCGGAGCGTCCTGGAACACCGGGAGCTCGGCGTCCGCGCGGATCGGCCCCAGGCCGTCGGCCGGTTCGCAGAGAGCCGTCACGACCCGCCCGAGAAAGGCCTCGCCCGCGGGCAGATGGAACGATTCCCCGTGGTTGTAGATCTCGTCGTGGCTGCGGATGCCCCGGGCGGAGCCCAGCACGAGCGTCTGGATGTTGTCCTCGGTGAAGCCCATCACGAGCCCCTTCTGGCCCCGCTGGAATTCGAGCACCTGTCCGTTGATGCACGAATTCAGATTCGACGCCATCGCGATGAACTGCTTGATCGAGCGGACCTGGCCGACCTCGCGCGTCTCGGCGCGGGCGGCCGGAGCCGGATCACCCGGCCGGACTTTGAGCATGCCGCACCGCCTCCTTGATCTTGTGTTCCAGGCTCCCGTCGATCACGACGCTGCCCAGGGTCACCCGGAAACCCGCGATCAATCCCGGCTCCACGCGGTCGACGATCTCGAGGTCCCGGTGGACCTTTTCCTTCAGGACCCGCGCGAGCGATCTGCGCTGCTCGGCCGTCAGAGGGTGCGCCGAGCGCACTTCGGCCTTCGAAATTTCGGGAGGAACGTGCAGGCGTCCCAGATCGCCCAGACCGCTCTTCAGCAGCTCGTCCACCCAGCGCGCGTGGATCTCGACGGTCACCTCCCCGGGCAGCACCGCCTGCGCCAGCTCCGCTCCGCGCGCGACCGCCCCCTCTTCGATGCGCTGTTCGATCTCCTGGAGCATCAGGTCCCGCGCGCGATTGGCCTGCGCCAGGATGTCCTCGCTCTGCTTGCGGCTCTGCGCCACGAGCGTTTCGGCGGTGGTCTGGGCCTCCTTGATGATCTGGACCTTGGTCTTTTCCGCCTCGGCCTTGGCCTTCAGGATGGTCTCGTCGTAGTATTTGTCGGCTTCCTGCATGCGCTTGCGCGCTTCGTCGATCTTCTGCGCGTAGTCCTCGTTCAGCGAGTGCAGATGCGTGGTGGCGCGCGTGATGTTCCGCGACAGGATCACCCGCAGAAAGAGAACAAGCACCGCGAAAAGCCCGAGTTGGAGCACGACAAGCCACAGGAAGAGCATCGACACACCCCTTGTTTTGGTGTCGGGAAACGTGGGTTCCCGTTACAAAACCTTATAGTACTTAATATTATTAATCAAATCTTATCATAAATTAACTATATTTTCAAGCGGTCGGCGTAAAAAATGAGGCGGGTATATTTCTTATAAGTCTTTTATTTAAATAGACTTATATCAAGGAGCGTAGATCTGGAAGAGAATGAGGAGCGCGATGATCGAGATCGCGGCGCCGAAGATGAGCATCATGATCATCGCGGTGAAGATCTTGGGCGCGGCGGAAGGGTTGCGGCCGAGCGCCTGGATGCTCGCGTGCCCGGCGACGGCGAGGATCAGCGCGGGGCCCAGGATCGAGAGCGCGAAGATCAGGAGGATCGTGACATCACGGCCGGTCATGCAGCCTCTTCCACGACCACCGTGACCTTGTTGAGGCTCGCCTTCATGACCCCGCGGCGGATCGGCAGGGCCTGGCCGTCGACGATGAGCTTGCCGCCCAGAAGACGCGAGAGGATCGGTTTATGGAAAGCCAGGACCTCGAAGACGCCGCTCTCCCCCGGGCAGATCACGCTGGAGGCGGGACCCTCGTAGAGGATGCGCTCCGGCGTGGAGACCAGCACCTGGAGCTTCGGCGCGTCGGCCATTTAGCGGGGTTTCTTTTCGCCCTCTCCCTCGGAAAGGGGCGGTGATTTCAGCTCCGAGAACGTGACGTCCTTCTCCCGGGTGAAGATGTTCTGCGTCACGCGCGCCTGGCCCTGCCAGGTGAAGTAGAACGCGCCGCCGAGGATCGAAATAAAGATCAGGATGATGAAGATCAGGACCCAGGTGGTCTTCGTGTTCGGTGATTTGAGATTGGCGTCGGTCTGCTCCATCAAGTCGACGTTCGGCGGGCCGCCCACGGTCACCAGGATCTTCTCGAGCCGCTCGATGTCGGCGACGACCGCTTCGAGCACCTTCAAGTTGTCGCGATGGTAAGCGATGTGCTGCTGGCGCGAGACGGTCTGGTCGCTCTGCGAGCGGCCGATCTCCTCGAGGCGGCCGAGGATGGTCTTGGCCAGGAGATCTGCCTGGGCGAAATAAGGGGTGTCCCGGAGCTTGTCGATGACCGTCTCGGTCCGCTTGGTCAAGGCGCCGAGCTTGTCCTCGGGCACCATCCAGACGTCGTTCAGGACGATCTCGAAGGTCTTGGTCTCGGAGGGTGAGAGCTCCACTTCCTTGTTCACGTAGAGCATCCCCTGCTCGGAGTCGTAGTCGATCTCGAGCCCGCCCGAGTCGATCACGTCCTTGAGCGTGACCTCCTTCGGCAGATAGTTCTTGATGAGTTTGGTCTGCGTCTTCGTCGTGGATGGGTTCACGACGACCATGCGCATCTTGACGGTCGCGGCGGACGCGTCGGCGGCGAAAGCTGTCAGGGCGACGGTCAGCGCGGCGATCATGGACAGTTGCTTGGCTTTCATGCTCTCCCCTTTCCCACCCGTTTTATCACGTCTCGAAGAACGTGGCGACCACAGGTTCGTCCACCCCGCCCAATTTCTTCTCGACCACAGCGCCCAGCACTTCCAGGCTTTCCACGATCACGTCGGAACGACCGCGGATCTCCTGGATCGAGGCGTTCTCGTCGATCGCACTGCCGATCATCTGCGAAAAGTCCAGACCCTCGCTGCCCGCCAGTTTCTGCAGGCGCTCGGAGATCTCGTTCACGGTCGAACGGATGCGCTTGGTGTCTCCTCCGGAGACCTTGGCGACCTCCTGCGGAAGTTCGTTCACCGATTTCTGCAGACTCTTCAGGGCGCTGCGCATGTCGCCGCCCTTGGCCATGGTCGCCTCCAGCTCGCGGATCGCCTCGACGGCCTGTTTGGCGGCCTTCTCGGCGGCAGGCGCCGAGGAAGCCAAGCCCGCGACCGCGGTCAATGAGATCGACTCAACGAAGCCCGAACCGGCCACCAGGCCGCCCGTGATGTCTTCGGTCACGATATAAGTATACGCCTGACCCGGATCGAAGTCACCTGAACTGGCCTTGAACTTGAAGTTGTAATTGCCCGGACGGTCGGGGTCCTCTTCCATGATGCCGTTGGCGATGACCTGCCGGTTCTTGTGGTTATAGATGCTCAGGTAGGGGCTCAAACCCGAGGGCCCCTGGGACTGCAGGAGGATCTCGTCGCCGGAAAGCGCCGGGTTGGGGGCGACGACGGCCTTCCAGGAGAACTTGAGCGCGGTGTCTTCGAGAGTTTGGGCGGATTCGAGCGACAGTTCGGCCGCCGATTCCAGGGCCACGATTGAGCTTTGGATCGTCGCCTCGAAGGAGTCCAGCTTCTGCTGGATCAGCACCGTCTGGGCGTCGAGCTTCGTCGTGAGGGTCGCCGTTTGCGCGGTCAGCGTGGCCTGAAGCTCCGAGTTGACCTGCGAGAGCGGCTTGTCGAGGTTCGCGAGCACGGTGTTCTGCACGTCCTTCAGCGTCTTCGGCGTCGTGATCTCGAACGTCGCCGGCGTCGTATACCACACGTTCGCGGCGACCTGGCTCGCCAGTTGCATGTAGCACTTGGCCACGTAGGTCTTGCCGGAGGCGAGGCTGAACGGCGCGCTCGTCGAGTTGTTGATGCTCGCCTGCCAGATGCCGGCGCCGGCGCCCGACAACTGCGTCAGCGTGACCGGCGCGCCGCTCAAGAGCGTCGAGCCCTCGTAAAGCTCGACCTTCGCGTTCACGACGCCGGTCAGCAAGCTGCCGTCGCGCGTCAGGAACGCGTTGATGTCGAGGCGGTTCGTCACCGGGTCAAACGTGTAGGTCGATTCGGCGAGGTACAGGTGGATGACGGTGGTCTCCATGAGCAGATCGTAGGTCGGGTCGAGCGTCGCCTGGTTCTTGTCGACGGTGACGACCTGCACGAGGTCGCCGTAACCCGTCTTCGACCACGTCGCCACCCATTGCCCCGCGGGCGTCGGTTGGACGCGCGTGATCGGCGGCGACTGGGACGCGGCGCCGATGCCGGCCTCCTGCCACTGCACGTAATTCGGGTCGGTCGACTTCACCATCTTGACCGAAAGTTCACTGAGCAGCAGATAAGTCGACAGGTCGCGGACGATCCACGTCACCTGATAGTAGTCGATGTTGAACGTCGCGTTCGAGTCGTCGTACACGGTGCCGTCGTTCACGTCCGAGACGCGCACCTTGACCGGGTTCGGGCCGGTGTAGTTGCCGCTGCCGTCCTTCAGCACGGCATCGGGGATCGTCCAGACGTAGCTTCCGGTGTTCGGCGTCGTCGCGATCATGGTGTTCACGTCGGCCGCGAAGTTGTCTTTCGAGAACTGCAGTTTTACGTTGGGGATGGTGCCGTTCGTCGTCCAAGTCACCGTCTGCGTGTCGTTGGTCACCCAGCGTTGGCCGCCGTTCGGCGCGGTGAGCGCGAACGAGCCGCGGATCTTGAAGTTCGCGTCCGACGTGTCGGACGTCGTGGCGTCGTTCACGTCCTCGATCCTCACGCGGACGGTCGACGAAATGTTGTTGGGGATCGTCCAGGCGTAGCTCGCGCTTCCGCCGCCGCCTGCTCCGTTAGACGCCGCCGCGTTGATCACATTAGGATAGGTGACGCCGGCGTCGGTCGAATACGAAAGCTTGACGGTCGGAATCGTGCCGCCCCAGGTCCACGCGATGTTTTGGCTGGTGCCGACGATCCACGCCTCGCCGCCGTTCGGGGCAGTGATCGTGAACACGCCCTGGATGCGGAAGTTCGCGTTCGAATCGTCGAGCACCGTCGCGTCCGCCACGTTCTCGACGCGCACGCGCGCGGTGGCACTGGCCGTATCGGGCACGGTCCAAGCGTACGTGTTCGTGTTCGCGACGGATGCGACGATCACGTTCGGATACGTGAGGCCGGAGTCCGTCGAGTAATAGAGTTTCGCATTGGCGATCGTTCCCGTCGTGATCCAGGTGATATTGTTGATCTGGCCGATCCTCCACGCTTCGGTGCCGTTCGGCGCCGTGACCTGGAACTTGCCACGGATCTTGAAGTTGGCGTTCGAATCATCGTACGCATCGGTATCGGTTGCGCTCTGCGCGCGCACACGCACGGCGGTGGAGATCGAGTCGGGGACGGTCCAGGCGTACGTGCCCACATTGGCCGTCGATGCAATGATCGTGGTCGGGAATGTCGCGCCGCTGTCGGTGGAATAAAGGAGTTTCACGTTCGCCACGGTCCCCGTATTCGTCCAGGTGACGTTGTTCACATCTGCGACCGTCCAGACTTCGGCGCCGTTGGGGGCGGTGAGGGTGAAGCTGGCCTTGATCTTGAAGTTCGCGTCTGATGTGTCGTTGGCCGTGGCGTCGCTCACGTCCGAGAGGCGCACGCGGCACGTTGCCGAGATCGCGTCCGGGACCGTCCAGGAGTACGTGCCGCTGTTCGGCGTCGTGCCGATCACGGAAAGCCACGTGCCGCCCGCGTCGGTCGAGTATTCGATCTTGGCGTTGGCCACGGTACCCGTCTTCGTCCAGGTGATGTTTTGCGCGCTAGCCACGGTCCACTGCTCGGCTCCGTTCGGCGCCGTGACCGTGAAATCGCCCGTGATGCGGAAGTCCGCGTTGGAATCATCGTAGGCGCCTATGTCATTGGGATCGGACACGCGCACGCGCACGGTGTTGGAAATCGCATCGGGGATCGTCCAGGCGTAGGTCCCGGTGCTCGGCGCAGCTGCATTGATCACGACATTCTCGATGACGAATCCGTCGCGCGAATACGCGAGTTTGGTGGAAGCGATCGTCCCGTTCCTGGACCACGTGATGTTCCTCGACTGGGCGACCCTCCATTGCTCGGCGCCGTTCGGAGACGCCACGACGAAGACTGCGCGGATACGGACGTCGCTGCTCGTTGCGAACGCCTCGGCGTCCGTGGTCTGGGAGACGCGCACGCGCACGGTACCGGAGACGCTGTCGGGCACCGTCCACGCGTAAGTGCCGGTATTCGCGACGGAACTCGTGATCAGGTTCGGAAACGTCGCGCCGCTGTCCGTCGAATAATCGAGCTTCACGAAGGACACTGTGCCGCTCGTCGTCCAGGTGATGTTCTGCGAATTTCCGACGTTCAAGACCGACCCGCCGACCGGCGCCGTCACGTTGAATCCGGCCTGGATCTTGAAATTCGCGTCGGATATGTCGTTCACGGTGGCGTCGTTCGTGTCGGAAACGCGCACGCGGCAGGTCGTCGAAATGTTATCGGGGATGGTCCAGGCGTAGCTCCCCGTATTCGCGGTGGAGGCGACGATCGGCGCGAAGAGGGCGCCGCCGTCGGTCGAGAATTCGAGTTTCACGTTCGCGATCGACCCGACCCGGTTCCACGTGATGGTACGCGGCGAGCTGACTGTCCATTTTTCGCCGCCGTTCGGGGCGGTGACCTGCAGGGAACCCTGGATCTTGAAGTTCGTGTTCGAGGTGTCAAACGCGGTCGAGTCGTTCACGTCGGAGACGCGAACTTTCGCGTTCATCGTGATCGTGTCGGGGATCAGCCAGGCGTACGTGCCCGTATTGGCCGTCGTCGCCGCGATGACAACGGGGTACGTCAATCCGCCGTCGGTCGAATACTCGAGCTTGATGTTGGGGATCGTGCCGGCGGTGGTCCAGGTGATGTTCTGGGTGGTCGCGACCGTCCACGCCTCGCCGCCGTTCGGCGCCGTGACGGTGAAGCCCCCTCGGATCTTGAAATTGGCGTTCGAAACGTCGAGCGCGTCGGCATCCGTCGCGTCCGCGATGCGCACGCGCACCGTCGCCGAGATCGCGTTGGGAACCGTCCAGGAGAACGTGCCCGTATTCGAAGTGGACGCGGTGATGACGTTCGGATACGTGGAGCCTCCGTCGGTCGAGTATTCGAGTTTGGCCGTCGAGACCGTGCCCGTAGTCGTCCACGTGATGCTGCGGCTCTCGCCGACCACCCAGACTTCCCCGCCGTCGGGGGCCGAAATCGTGAAGCCTCCCATGATCTTGAAGTTCGCGTCGGACGCGTCGAACGTGCCGAGGTCGGTCGCGTTCAGCACGCGGACGCGGCAGGTAGACGCGATCGAATTCGGCACACTCCAGTTGTAAGCGCCGCTATTGGCGACCGAGGGCGTGATAACCGTCGGATAGGTCGCACCGCCATCCGTCGAGAAGTCGATCTTCACGTTCGGCATCGTGCCGAATGAGGTCCAGGTGATCGTCCGGGTGGTGCCGACCGTCCATTTGTCGGTCGCGCCGTTCGGTGACGTGACTGTGAACGAGCCGCGGATGGTGAAATTCGCGTTTGATTCGTCGCTCACCGTCGGGTCGTTCAGTTCCGTGATCTTCACCTTCACGGTCGTAAAGATCGAATCGGGGACGGTCCAGGCGAACGTCCCGGCACTGGCCGCTACGGAAGCGGCGATGAGGTTGCCGGCCGGATAGGTGGAGCCACCGTCGGTCGAGTACTCGAGCTTCACGTTCGCCATGGTGCCGGTCTTCGTCCACGTAATGCTTTGAGCGGAGGCAACGGTCCAAATCTCCGCGCCGTTCGGCGCGGTGAGGGCCAGAGACCCGCGGATCTTGAAGTTCGCATTGGACGTGTCGTTGGCGTCGGGATCCAAAACGTCCTCGATCTTCACGCGCAACGTCGTGCCGATCGTGTCGGGGATCGTCCAGGCATATGTGCCGGTGTTCGGCGTCGTGGCCGCAATTGTGTTCGGGTACGTGGTGCCGCCGTCGATCGAATAGCTGAGCTTCGCGTTTGCCATGCTGCCGACGCTCGTCCAGGTGATGCTTTGGCTGCCTCCGACCACCCACACCTCGCCGCCGTTCGGAGCCGAGAGCGTGAATCCGCCCGTCACCTTGAAGTTCGCGTTCGAGGTGTCGAACGTCGTCGCGTCGGCGACCTCCGTGATGCGCACGCGGAACTGCGTGCTTGTCGTGGAACCCAGTGTCCAGTTAAAGCTGAGCGCCGAGGAGGCCACGGTGGCGACGATCAGGTTGGGATACGTCGCGCCGCCGTCTGTGGAGTATTCGAGCTTGGCGTTGCCCATCGTGCCGGTCTTCGTCCACGTGATCGTCTGACTCGAGCCGGCCGGCCAGATCTCGCCGCCATTCGGGACGCCGATCGTGAAAGAACCCGCGATCTTGAAGTTGTTATCCGAGGCGTCGAACACCGCCGAGTCGGCAAGGTCCGTGATCTTTACCTTCACCGTCGAACTTATCTGGTCGGGAACCGTCCAGGCAAGGCTCAGGTTGGAAACCGGCACCGACGTCGTAATAACGTTCGGGTAGCTCACGCCGCCGTCGGTCGAATAATCGATGCGCGCGTTGACAAGCGAGCCGGTCTTCGTCCATGTGATGAAGCGGTTGGACCCCACGGTCCACACCTCGCTGCCGTTGGGCGAGGTCAGGGTGATCGAGCCGGAGATCTTGAAATTCGCGTTCGAAGCGTCGTTCACGGTGGCGTCGTCGAGGCTCGTGACCTTCACACGGACCGTCGCCGAGATGGCATCGGGAATCGTCCAGGCGTACGTGAGCGCGGAAGCCGCCACGGAAGCGGTGATCACGCTCGGATACGTCGTCCCGCCGTCGGTCGAGTATTCGAGCTTGGCGTTGCCCAAGGTGCCGGTTTTTGCCCACGTGACGTTCTGGCTGCCCCCCACCACCCACACTTCGCCGCCGTTGGGAGCATTCAGCGTAAGCGACCCTTTTACGGAGAAATTCGCGGCGGACGCATCGACCACGGCGGCGTCGGCGGCGTCGGTAGCGCGGACTTTGAGTGTGGTGCCTATCGCGTCAGGGATCGTCCAGGCGTAACTGAGGAGCGAGGCCGTCGTCGAGGCCGTGATAACGTTTGGATATGTCGCGCCGCCGTCGGTGGAATACTCGAGCTTCACGTTCGCGAAAGAACCCGTGCGCGTCCAGGTGACGTTCTGGATCGCGCCGACGATCCAGATTTCGCCGCCGTTGGGCGCCGTGAGATTGATCGAGCCGCGGATTATAAAATCGGCGTTGGAGGCGTCGGTCACCGCGCTGTCCGTCGTGTCGGTGACTCTAACCCGCAGCGTGGCGGAAATCGCATCGGGGATCGTCCAGGCGTACGAAAGCAAGGCGGCCGAAGTCGAAGCGACGATCACGTTCGGATACGTGGATCCGCTGTTCGTCGAATATTCGAGCTTGGCGTTTGCGATCGACCCCACCTTCGTCCAGGTGATGTTCTGGCTCGCGCCGACGACCCACGCTTCCGAGCCGTTGGGAGCGGTCAAAGTGAACGAACCGTGGATGCGGAAATTCGCGTTCGAGGCATCCAGCACCGTCGCGTCGGACGCGTTGGTGATGCGCACGCGGGCCGCCGTGCCCGGAGTGTCCGGAATCGTCCAGGCGTAAGAACCGCTGCCATCTACCGGAGCTGGGTCGGCGGGGGTCGAGGCGACGATCAAATTTGGATAGGTGGAGCCGCCGTCCGTGGAATACTCGAGCTTGGCGTTGGCGATGGAGCCGGTGAGGGTCCACGCGATGCTTTGCGAACTGCCGATCAGCCATCCTTCGGAGCCGTTCGGGGCGGTCAGCGTGAACGAGCCTGCGATCTTGAAGTTCGCGTTCGATTCATCGTTGACCGTCGCGTCGGCCACGTTTGTGATCTTCACACGCGCAGTCGTCGAAATCGCGTCGGGGATCGTCCACGAGTAGCTGCCCGCGGAGGCTGCGGTCGAGGCGACGATCACGTTCGGATACGTGGCGCCGCCGTCGGTCGAATACTCGAGTTTCGCGTTCGCGATGGAGCCCACGCGCGCCCATGTGATGGGCTGGCTCGAACCGACGATCCAGACCTCCGAGCCGTTCGGCGCGCTCACGGCGAGCGAGCCCTTGATCGAGAAGTTGGCATCCGAAGCGTCAGAGACGGACGTATCCGTGAGGTTCGTGACCTTCACGCGGACTGTATTCGAAATGGCGTCGGGGACGGTCCAGGCGTAAGGGGTGCCGGTTGTCGCGTTCACCGACGCGATGATCGTGCTGGGATACGTCGCGCCGCCGTCGGTGGAGTATTCCAGCTTCACGTTCGTGAACGTGCCGGTCTTGGACCATGTGATGTTGCGCGATTCGTTCACGATCCACGTTTCCGCGCCGTTCGGAGCGCCGAGCGTAAGCGAGCCCTTGACGTTGAAATTGGCGTCGGAAGTGTCGAACACGCTCGCGTCGCCTGTGTCGGTGATGCGCACGCGCACGCTGCCGGAGATGTCGTCAGGGATCGTCCACGTATAGCTCAGGAGGCTCGCACCGGTCGAGGCGATGATCACCTTGCTCGGGTCCGGCCACGTTGTGCCGCCGTCGGTCGAGTACTGGAGCTTCACGTTGGAAATACCGCCGAATTTCGTCCACGTGATGTTGTAGGAGGAGCCGACGATCCAGCTCTCGCCTCCGTTCGGAGCGGTGATGAAGAGCGAACCCTTGATCGAGAAATTTGCGTTCGACGCGTCGAGCACCGTCGAGTCGGACACGTCCGTGACGCGCACGCGTACGGTCGTACTGACGTTGTCGGGGATCGTCCAGGCGTACTGCCCGTTGTCGGTGCCCGCCGGCGGGTCGGTGTTGGCCGGCGTCGAGGCGATGATGAGGCTCGGATACGTCGTCCCGCCGTCGGTCGAATACTCGAGCTTCACGTTTGCGATTGAGCCCGTGCGGTTCCAGACGATGTTCTGCACGGTGTTGATCGCCCATCCTTCGGTACCGTTCGGCGCCGTCAGAAGGAGGTCGCCGCGGATCTTAAAATTAAAATCAGACGTATCGAACGCGTTTGCATTGCCCGTATCGCTCACCTTTACTTTGACGGTCGTGGAGATCGCATCGGGGATCGTCCAGCCGAACGTACCGGTATTGCCCGTAGAGGCGGCGATCACATTTGGATACGTCGTGCCGCCGTCGGTGGAGTATTCGAGCTTCACGTTTGCGACCGTGCCGACCGAGGTCCACGTAATATTCTGCGAGGCATTAACGACCCATACTTCGCCGTTATTGGGCGCGGTGATCGTGAAGCCGGCGCGGATCGTGAAATTCGCGTTTGAGACGTCATTCACGGTCGCGTCGGATGCATCTGAGATCCGAACCCTGCGGGTGGTGCCGATCGAATCAGGGACGGTCCAAGCGTAGGCGCCCGAACCGGCTGCGGTCGAGGCGATGATGAGGTTCGGGTACGTCGTGCCGCCGTCGGTCGAGTATTCGAGTTTCGCGTTGGCGATTGCCCCGGTCTTGGTCCACGAGATCGTCTGCGACGAGTTCACGATCCACGACTCGGCCCCATTCGGCGCCGTAAGCGTGAATGAGCCGGCGATCTTGAAGTTCGCATCTGAACTGTCGACGACGGCTGTATCAGAAAGATTCGTGATGCGGACGCGCACGGTCGCGCTGATCGCGTCAGGGACCGTCCAGGCATAGATGCCGGCATTGTCGGTCGGGAGCGGATCGGCGGGCGTCGAGGCGATGATCACGGTCGTCTGGAGTTCATCTGCGAAAGCATTCGTCGAGTACTCGAGCTTCACGTTGGCAAACGTGCCGGTCCGGGTCCAGGTGATATTCTGGCTCGCGCCGACCACCCACACTTCCGCTCCGTTAGGCGCGGTGAGCGTAAGCGAGCCCTTGATCTCGAAGTTCGCGTTGGAAGTGTCGGTTACCCCCGCGTCACCCGTGTGCGTGATGCGGACACGCACGGCCGCGCCGATCGCATCGGGGACTGTCCACGCGTATGAAAGAGGCGCAGCCGCCGTCGAGGCGATGATCAGGTTCGGGTAGGTCACGCCGGCGTCCGTGGAATACTCAAGTTTCACGTTCGCGATCGTGCCCGTCTTGGTCCAGGTGATATTACGGCTCTCGCCCACCTTCCAGAGCTCGGCCCCATTGGGCGCCGTGAGGGTGAGCGAGCCTTTGATCTCAAAGTTAGCGTTAGACGTATCCGAAACCGTTGTATTGGCCGTATCCGTAATCCTCACACGAAGCGCGGCTCCTATGGAATCGGGGATGGTCCAGGCGTAGGGCGAGACGGATGTCACCGACGCGACGATGAGGTTGGGATAAGTGACGCCGGCATCCGTGGAGTACTCGAGCTTAACGTTCGGGAAAGACCCTGTCTTCGTCCAGGCGATGTTCTGCGAAGCGCCCACGATCCAGACTTCACCGCCGTTTGGCGCGGTGACCGTAACCGAACCCTTGATCTCGAAATTAGCATCCGAAGCATCTGTCACGGTCGCATCGGCGGTGTCGGTGATCTTAACGCGCACCTGCGTGGAAATATCGTCAGGGGTCGTCCAGGAATACGTGCCCGCCGCCGCGCCGGTCGAGGCGATGATGATCTTGCCGGCAGGATACGTTGCTCCGCCGTCATTTGAGTAGCGCAGCTCCACGTTCGTGATGTTGCCGAGCTTGGTCCACGTGATGTTCTGCGTGGCGCCGACGACCCACGACTGTCCGCCGTTCGGGGAGGTGATCGTGAGCGATCCCTTGATCGAGAAATTCGCGTTCGAAGTGTCGAATACGGTCGCGTCGGACGCGTCGGAGACGCGGACCTTCACGGTAGCCGACGGCGCATCGGGAATCGTCCAGGCGTAGGTGAGCGGCGCGCCGGAAGTGGAGGCCACGATGACCGTGGTCTGGAGCTCGTCGGCAAAAGCATTCGTGGAATATTCGAGCTTCACGTTCGCCACCGTGCCGACACGCGTCCAGGTGATGTTTTGCACCGTTGCGATGGGCCAGCCTTCGGCGCCGTTGGGGGCGGTGAGTGTGAGCGCGCCGCGGATCTTAAAGTTCGCCGCAGAGTTCCCTGAGGCGCTCGCATTAGCAACGTCAGAAACCTTGACGCGCGCGAGCGTCGTGATCGTGTCGGGGATGGTCCAGCTGTAGGTGCCGGTGTTGGCGGTGGTCGCGATGATGGCGTTGGGGTAGGTCGGGCCCCCGGCGGTCGAG
>Ga0080064_1002296_pt1 | contig 33126 bp, 40 predicted proteins | sample Subgrocontami54m_FD_69260 | JGI IMG/M metagenome (GOLD analysis project Ga0080064, IMG submission 69260) | Subsurface groundwater microbial communities from S. Glens Falls, New York, USA - GMW46 contaminated, 5.4 m (SPADES assembly) (version 2) ...
TAGCGCGGCACGTCTGAGAAGGGGATCTTCCCCACGAGCCGGACGCCGGGATACCGTTGCTGGATCTCGCGCGCGGCCCAGCCCGCCGGCTCCGTTCCGACGAGCGCCAGCACGATGTCGGGGCGCCGGAGGCGCGCGACGGCATCGCAGAGGTCCAAGACACCCTTGTAGCCCCGTGGCGTCCCGAGGAACATGACGAGCCGGCCCTTCCCCACCGCTAGCTGGCTGCGAACCGTGGTCGGATCGGCGCCACCCGGCCGCCAGGCCTCCGTGTCCCTCACGTGGGGGATGAGCGTGCCCCCGAATCGCTGCTGGAGGAATCGGGATGCCACCGTGATGCCGTCGGCGGTCCCAGACAAGCGCTCCATGAGCCAAGTCCATGGAAGCCCGGCGGGATTGGCCAGGTTGAGCGCCCGCCCCACCGTGCCCCAGAAGCCCGAGCGCACGAAGAAACCAACCTCCCAGTCATCGATGTCGAGCAGGAGCGGCTTGCCGGCGGCGAAGTGCTTGAGGTAACCGATCCCCGCGCTGGCGAGCCTCGGCTTGGAGGCATAGACGAGATCGCCGTCGGCCAGCTTCGAGAGCGCGGGGATCGCCGCCGCAAATCGCGGGAACTTCCTCGCAGGCAGGGTGCGGTGGGGAATCTGTTCCGCACGCGCCGGTTCCCACACCGCTTCCGTGGAGCACGGGCCCACCACCTCCACCCTCGCGAGGGGCTCGAGCAGCCGGGCCAGGAGGATGGCCCGCGCGACTGCGTTGTCGCCGAGATCGAAGCAGAGCACCGATATCTTCACGCGGCTCCCCGTGGGCTCTCTACACCGCGCTCTGCCCGCGTCTTGCCGGACCAGGGGCACAGGGCCAGAACCGGACAGCGAGGGCAATCGGGCTTACGCGCGCCACAGGTACGCCGCCCGTGGATGATCAGGAGATGCGTCGCTCGCGTCCACTTCGGCTTCGGGATGAGCGCGCAAAGATCGTCGTGGATCTTCTCGGGCTCGTCGGCCCGCGTGAGCGCGAGCCGCTGTGATACACGGGTGACGTGGGTGTCCACGGCCAGGGCCGGAATGCCGAAGGCGTTTCCGAGGACGACGTTGGCCGTCTTCCGGCCCACGCCCGGCAGCGCCGTCAGCTCGTCGACGGTCCGCGGCACGTCGCCGCCGTGGCGCTCCACCAGGGCCCGGCCCATCCCGACGAGCGAGCGCGCCTTGGCCTTGAAGAAACCCGTCGAGTGGATCTCCCGCTCGAGCGTGGGCGCATGCGCCCCGGCGAAGTCCTCCGCCTTGCGATAGCGGTCGAAGAGCGTGGCCGTCACGGCATTGACCCGCTCGTCGGTGCACTGCGCCGAGAGAATGGTCGCCGCCAGAAGCTCGAGCGGAGTCCTGAATCGCAGCTCGATCCCGGCGTCGGGATATGCCTTCCCTAACCGCACCAGGATCTTGGCGGTCCTTGCCCTTTTCGCCTGCGCCGGCTCGGCCACGGTGGCGCGCTCTATTCCAGCGCTGCGCGGATCTGGGCGAGCGCCGCGCGGATCAGCGCGACGTGCCGCGCGACCTCGTCAGTCGGAAGCGGCTTGGGGTCGTGGGGCACGCGCCACACCGGCCAGTGGGGTTCGGGGTCATCCGGAAGGCGCGGCACCAAGTGCCAGTGGATGTGCGGCACTTGGTTGCCGAGCAGCTCGTAGTTCATCTTCACGGGCCGGTAGACCCGCGCCAGCGCCTGCGCCACGCGGTTCACGTCCTCGATGAGTGCCGCCCGCTCGCCGGCCTCGAGGTCGTACAGCTCGACGGCGTGGCGCGTGAGCACGACGAAGACCCAGCCGGGGAAGAACTGGTCTTCGTTGAGATAGGCGCGGCTCGTTTCGAGGTCGGCGATGAAGAGCGGGCCTTCGGCGGCGACGCGCGCACACATGACACACTCGGCAGCCGTCATGGCCGCCGCTCTCGCAGGTACCGCCCGATCCGTTCGACGGCTTCCTCGATACGCGCGAGCGAGTTGGAGTAGGAGAAACGGAGGAACCCCTCCGCGCGGCTGCCGAAGTCCACCCCGGGCGTTACCCCTACGTGCGCGTGCTCCAGGATGTCGAAGGCGAGGGTCTTGGAGTCCGCTCCGAAGCGCTTAGCATTGGCCAGGACGTAGAACGCGCCCGTCGGCGGCACCGCGACGCCGAGCCCGATGCGCCTGAGCCCTGCCACCATCGCCTGCCGCCGCTGGTCGAAGATCTTGCGGAAGCGCGCGGTGTCCTCGCCGGCCTCCGTCAGCGCCGCCAGCGCCGCCCACTGGACGAACTCGTTGGTGGAGATGAAGAAGTTGCCGTGCGCCGTCTGGAGCGCGCGCATGAACTCGCGCGGCGCGATGACATACCCGAGGCGCCAGCCCGTCATGGCGTAGGCCTTCGAAAACCCGTTGAGCACGAAGGCGTGGTCCGTGTACTCGAGGATGGTGTGCTCGGCTCCCTCGTAGGTCAGGCCATGGTAGATCTCGTCGGAGACGACCCAGGGACCGAGCCCCGCCACCGCCTTGAGGGTCTCGGCGGTCATCACCGCGCCCGTGGGGTTGGCGGGCGAGTTGATGAGGACGGCCCGCGTCCGCGGCGACAGGCGGGACGCGAACTCGGCGGGCCGGCACTGGAAGCCGTCCTCCTCCCAGGTCGGCGCCTCGACGCACTCGCCGCCGGGATAGCGGACCAGGTTCGGATAGACGGCGTATCGCGGGTCGGTGAGCAGCACCTGGTCGCCAGGGTCGAGCAAGCTCGAGAAGAGCAGCAGCATGGCGGGCGAGGTCCCGGCGGTCACGAGCACCTGCTCCGGCGAGACCGTGACGCCGTAGCGCGCGCGGTAGTGCTCCGCGATGGCCTCCCGCAGCGGGACGAGTCCCAGGCTGTGCGCGTAGCGCGTCCGGCCGTCCTTGAGCGCCTTCTCGGCCGCTTCGCGGATCACCGGCGGGGTGTCGAAGTCGGGCTCGCCGAACTCGAGGTGGATGATGTCCGTGCCCTGGCGCTCCAATTCCTGCGCCCGCTGGAAGACCTCGACGGCGAGAAACGGCTCGATGACCTGTGAGCGCTTCGACGTCACTGCCGCGTCTCCCCGGTCCGCGCCAGCCGAAGGCGAGCGGCCAGGACCTGCATCACCATGCGAGGGCCGTCAGTGAGCACGCCGACCTTCGAGCCCGGCTGGTCGACCCAGTTGATGGCGACCTCCGTCACCCGATAGCCGCGCCGGCGCGCCAGCAGGAGCAGCTCCACATCGAAGGCGAAACCCTCCGTCCGCAGCTCCCCGAACAGCGTCTCGGCGGCGGCGCCCCGGAAGAGCTTGAAACCGCACTGCGTGTCGCTGACCTCGGGGACGCCCAGCCGTCTCACCAGGAAGTTGAAGACGTCGCCCGAGAGCTTCCGGTGCAGCCGCACGTGCCGGCTCACCGACGGGTCGGCCAGCGCGCGCGAGCCGATGGCGACATCGGCGCCCGCGTGAATCGCCGCCTCGAGGCGCTTGACCTCGCCGATGGGCGTGGCGCCGTCGGCATCGGCCATGAGCCGGAGCTTGCCGCGCGCGGCGCGCATACCCGCCCGGACGGCGAAGCCCTTGCCGTGATTCGCGGCGAGACGGTGCAGCGTCACCGAGGCATGCGCAGCCTGCGCTTCGAGCACTCGCGCGGCCGTCTCATCGCGGCTGCCGTCGTCCACCACCAGGATCTCGTACGGCTCGTCGCGCCCGTCGAAGTAGGCGACGACCTCGCCGAGGTACGCGGGCAGGCGCAGCGCCTCGTTGTAGGCGGGGATGATCACTGACCAGCGGAGCTCGCCGCCTGCGGGCACGGCGCTCAGGACCAGATGGGCGAGTCGGCACGCGCGCGGCGGCGGGCGACGCCGGTCCGCTGCGCCGCGCGGGCGACCTCGCTCGCCACGGCCGGGGCAACCTTCTTGTTGAACACGCTGGGAATGATGTACTCGGGCCCGAGCTCCTGCTTGGCCACGCAGGAGGCGATGGCATGCGCCGCCGCGAGCTTCATCTCGTCGTTGACGAGCCGGGCGCGGATGTCGAGGAGCCCGCGGAAGAAGCCGGGGAAGCAGAGCACGTTGTTGATCTGGTTCGGGTAGTCGCTGCGCCCGGTGGCCATGACCCGCACGTGACGCAGCGCCGCCTCGGGCTGGATCTCGGGCACCGGGTTGGCCATCGCGAAGACGATGCGGTCGCGCGCCATGCGCTTGAGGTCGCGCAGGCTCAAGGCGCCGGGCACCGAGAGGCCGATGAAGACATCCGCGCCCCGCGTCGCGTCGGCCATCTTGCCCTTGACCTGCCGGGGGTTGGTCGCCTCGCCGACCCAGGTCTTCATGAAGTCCATGCCCACGGTGCGGCCGCGGTAGATCGTCCCGTGCTCGTCCACGCCGATGATGTGCCTGACGCCGTGCGCCAGCAACATCTTGATCACGGCCGTGCCGGCCGCGCCCACGCCGCAGACGACGACCTTGAGGCGCTTCGGGTCCTTGCGGACGATCTTGAGCGCGTTCAGGAGCGCCGCCATCACGACCACGGCCGTGCCGTGCTGGTCGTCGTGGAAGACAGGGATGTCGAGCTCCTTGCGCAGCCGTGCCTCGACCTCGAAGCAGCGGGGGGCCGAGATGTCCTCGAGGTTGATGCCGCCGAAGGCGGGGGCGATGAGCTTCACGGTCTCGACGATCTTGTCGGGGTCCTTGGTGTCGAGGCAGATGGGGAAAGCGTCGACCCCGGCCAGCTCCTTGAAGAGCATGGCCTTGCCCTCCATGACCGGCATGGCCGCCGCGGGACCGATGTCGCCGAGCCCGAGCACCGCGGTGCCGTCGGTGACGATGGCCACGGTGTTCTGCTTGATGGTCAGCGAGAAGGCGCGCTGCGGGTCCTCCTTGATCGCCAGGCACACGCGGGCCACGCCCGGCGTATAGGCCATGGAAAGGTCGTCGCGCGTCCTGATCGGCACCTTGCCGCGCACCTCGATCTTGCCGCCGAGATGCATGAGGAAGGTGCGGTCCGAGATGTTGGCGATCTTGACGCCATTGAGGCGGCGCAGCTTGTCGATGATGCGCTGGCCGTGCTCGCTGTCCCGCGCCTTGATCGTGATGTCGCGGAAGACGCGGTCGCGCGTCATCTCGACCAGGTCCACCGCGCCGATGTCACCGCCGGTCTTGCCGATGACCATCGTGACCCGTCCCAGCATGCCGGTGCGGTTCAGGATCGCCAGGCGGACGGTGAAGCTGTGGGAAGCGCTCGGCGCGACGGCCATCAGTCCAACTCACGCAAATATGCGGTCATATGTGCGTTTTTCACGATAGGACCCTTCCTTGGGCCGTGTCAACCAAATTCCCGGATCCGGCCCGTCCCTCCCGATTGACCCGTGCGGCGCGGCCGTGCTATCCACGCCCATGCGCTGGAAAGCAGCCCTCGTGTGGCTCGTCCTTCTAGTACCGCTGGGACCGTCCCCGGCTTTCGCCGAGCCGGCCCGCTGGATGTCGGTCCGAGGACAGAGCCTCGTATCCTTCGACGCGGGCTTCCCGCCGGCCGACTTCAGCGGCTTCGGCCGCGACCTTCTGGGCGAGTTCGAGGCGGACGCCGCCGATCTGAGCCAGGGCGTCAGCGGCAGCCTGACCGTGCAAGTGCTCGGCATCAGCACGGGCAACGAGGGGCGCGACAAGGAGATGTGGAAGGCGCTGGCTGCCGGCCGCCACCCGACCATGTACTTCGTGATCCAGACCATCAAGGCGCCGTCGTTTCCCCCGGGCGCCGCGGAGCACACCGACACGCTGCTGACCATCCAGGGGCGGCTGTCCATCGCGGGGGTCGAGCGCGTGAAGCGCTTCTCGGGACGCGTCCGCCTCAAGCAGGGGCAGCTCTGGGTGCGAGGCGAGAGCCGCTTCAAGATGAGCGACTTCGGCATCAAGCCTCCGCAGTATCTACTCCTTCCGGTCAAGGACGAAGTCGGCGTAGGCTTCGATCTCCTTCTCGAGCGCCAACCCTAGCCCACGCAGAAGCGGTCGCCGCGAAAGGCCGAGCGCGAGGGGGACGAACTCGCGGGCGATGACGGCCGAGTTCGCGTAAACGATCTGTCCGATAGGAACGTCCTAACCTACCACGCGGCCGAGAATAAAGCCCGGCTGGGCACCGTCGACAACGAAAACCGGGGATTTCGGAACGCCGGCGCGGCCGCGGGAGTTTCATTCCCGTGGGGGAATCTTGCAACCGGCGGGCGTTCGTAAGCATCTAAAACACCAGAGGAGATCATAGGAACATGACGTTTAGAGAAGTTGGCGATACAGAATCCCCTGAGGCCATCCATTCGGAGGCGGCCCTCGCTCAGCCAAAGTCCAGGCTGCGGAAGGGCGCCCTGCCCAGGGTTGACGTTGAGCCGTCCGGGGTCGAGATCGAGGACGAGGAGAAGGCCGCAGCCGTCGTCCTCGAGGAAACCCCTGCCCTGTCCGAGGAAGCCCTGCGCCCCAGCGCGGCCCCGGCCGAGGATCCCGTCCGCCTCTACCTGAAGGAAATCGGCAAGGTCCATCTGCTGACGGCCCAGCAGGAAGTCAGCCTCGGCCGCCGGATCGAAGCGGGCCAGATCCAGCTCCGCCGAGCGCTGGCGGGCATTCCCGTCGAGACAACCCAGCTGCTGGCCCTGGTGGACCGGATCCGGCACGCCGAGCTCGGACTCGACGAGGTCATCGTGCTGCCCGAGGGCGGAGAGCCCAAGCCCGACGAGATCAAGCCCCTGCTGGCGGTCTTCACGCGCATCCGGCGGCTCGAGCGCGAGATCGAACGGCTGCAGGAGTCGCTCCGCGACAAGCGTCGCGGGAAGACCACGCGCGCGAACTACCACAAGTGGGTCGCGCAGAACCGGGCCGCGATCCAGACCGCGGTCGAGAAGCTCCCGCTCAAGCCCGCGCTCGTCGACCGGCTGGTCGGCGACGTCCGCCGCCAGGCGAAGCGCCTTGCCGAGCTCCGGAGACCCAAGGACATCCGCGCCCTCGAGAGCGAGATCGGGCTGGGCAAGAAGGCGCTCCAGGCCGCGCTCCACGAGATCGAAGGGCACGACCGCATCGTGCGCCAGGCCAAGCGCGAGCTGATGGAGGCCAACCTGCGGCTGGTCGTCTCGGTCGCCAAGCGCTACCTCGGCAGCGAGCTGACGCTCCTCGACCTGGTCCAGGAAGGCAACATCGGCCTCATGAAGGCGGTGGACCGCTTCCAGTACCGGCGCGGGTTCAAGTTCTCGACCTATGCGACCTGGTGGATTCGCCAGGCCATCACGCGCGCCATCGCCGACCATTCGCGCACCATCCGTATCCCGGTGCACATGGTCGAGACGCTGAACCGCATCTCGCGTGTCAACCGTGCCTTGGTCAACGAGATGGGCCGCGAGCCGACGCCGGAAGAGCTCGCCAAGAGGACCGGCGTGCCCGCGCGCAAGGTCCGCCTGATCCTCGAGTCCTCGCGCAAGCCGCTCTCGCTCGAGACGCCGATCGGCGAGGACTCGGAGCTGGGAGACTTCCTCGAGGACAAGAGCACCGAGTCGCCGAACGACACTCTGATCAGCCAGGACCTGACGAACCAGGTGGAGCGGGCCCTCGGCATGCTCTCGCCCAAGGAGAAAGAGATCCTGCGCCTACGCTTCGGCATCGGCGAGGAAGGCGAGCACACGCTGGAGGAAGTCGGCAAGCGCTTCTCGGTCACCCGCGAGCGCATCCGCCAGATCGAGACCAAGGCGCTCCGCAAGCTGCGCCACCCGCTTCGCGGCCGGGCGCTCAAGGCCTTCGTCGAGAACTGATTCTCCTACCCGCCGCCCGTGGAGTACCCGCGGGCGGCGGGCGCTGACCCCCACCGGCACAGGCGCGCGAGCGGCGCCGGCACCCACCAGTTCCATCGCCCCATCAGCCGCATCGTCGCGGGCACCAGCAGGGCCCGCGTCACCTCTTCCCGGAACGCGCGATCGGTGGCGCGCAGCGTGGGGCTGCTGAATATCAGGTCGAAGGAGACGGGCTGCCCGGGCATTGGACTTTGCTTCCATCTGCCGCTAGACTGCCGTCGACCGCGGTACACCAGACCACCCAGGAGGATTCCATGCACATCGGCGTTTGCATCTTCGCCACCGACTACGCGATCCCGATCGACGAGCTGGCCCGGGAGGCCGAGGCGCGCGGCTTCGAGTCGCTCTTCGTCCCCGAGCACACTCACATCCCGGTGAGCCGGCGCACCCCCTTCCCGAGCGGCGGCCAGCTGCCCAAGGAGTACTCACACACCTTCGACCCGTTCGTGTCGCTCATGGCCGCCGCGGCGGCTACCAAGCGCATCCGGATCGGCACCGGCGTCTGTCTCATCATCGAGCGCGATACGATCACCACGGCCAAGGAGGTCGCGAGTCTCGACGTGCTCTCGGGCGGGCGCTTCGAGTTCGGCGTCGGCGGCGGCTGGAACGTGGAGGAGATGGAGAACCACGGCACCGTCTTCGCGTCCCGATTCAAGCGTCTGGTCGAGCAGGTGCGGGCGATGAAGGAGATCTGGACCAAGGACGAGGCGGAGTTCCACGGCCAGCACGTCAACTTCGACAAGGTCTGGTGCTGGCCGAAGCCCGCGCAGAAGCCGTACCCGCCCGTCCTCCTGGGCGGCGAGAGCGTCCACACGCTCCAGCGCGTGGTGGACTTCTGCGACGGCTGGTTCCCGCGCGGCCGCGCGGCCGAGGTCATCCTGCCGGCGCTCAAGGACCTCCGGGCTCGCGCCGCCAAGGCCGGGCGCGACATGAAGACCATCTCGACGTCGGTGTTTGGCGCCAAACCGGAGGAGGCGATGCTCGAGTCCTACGCGGCTGCCGGCATCACGCGGGCCATCCTCAGGCTGCCTTCCGAGGGGCGCGAGGGAGTGCTGCCGCTCCTCGACCAGTGGGCCAAGCTGATCAAGAAGTAACGCGGGCGGTCTATACCGGCATCACTCCGTGCTTCTTCCAGGGCCGGTCGACCTTCTTGGTGGCGGCCATCTCGAGGGCGCGGATCAGGACGGGGCGGGTCTCTCGCGGGTCGATGACGTCGTCGATGAAGGCGCCGGCGGCCGCGATATAGGGGTTGATGAGCTTGCGGAACTCCTCGACCCGGCTCGCGCGCTCTTCGTCGGGGTTGGCGGCGGCGGCGATCTCCTTGCGGAAGATGATGTTGGTGCCGCCCTCGGGGCCCATCACTGAGATCTCCGCTGTAGGCCACGCGACGATCAGGTCAGGCTCGTACGCTTTACCGCACATGACGAAGTAGCCCGCGCCGTACGCCTTGCGCACCACGACCGTGACCTTCGGCACCGTCGCCTCGCTGACGGCGTAGAGCATCTTGGCGCCGTGGCGGATGATGCCCTGCTTCTCGACCTTGGAGCCGACCATGAAGCCCGGGACGTCCTGGAGGAACACCAGGGGGATGTGGAAGGCGTCGCAGAGCATGATGAAGCGCGCGGCCTTGTCGGCAGAGTCCACATCCAGCGCCCCGCCCAGCACCATGGGCTGGTTGGCGACGATGCCGGCGGGGCGTCCGCCCAGGCGGGCGAAGCAGGTGATCAGGTTCTTCGCCCAGCCCGGCTTGATCTCGAAGAAGTGCCCGTGGTCCACGATGGCCGCGATGACCTTCTTCATGTCATAGGCCCGGCGCGCGCTGTCGGGCACGATGGAGAGCAGCACCTCGTCCATCCGGTCGGCGGGGTCGTCGCTCGGCAGCATCGGCGGCTGCTCGAGGTTGGACCCCGGGAAGTAGGACAGGTACTCCTTGATCGCGTCGATGCACGCGGCGTCGTCGGCCACTTCAAGGTCGGCCACGCCGGAGACCTCCGTGTGGACCTTGGACCCGCCCAGCTCCTCCGCGGTAATATCCTCGCCGACGATGGCCTTGACGAGCGGCGGGCCGCCCAAGGCCATGTGGCTCGTGCCCTTGACCATGGGCACGAAGTCCGACAGCGCCGGGATGTAGGCCGTGCCTGCCGCGCCCGGGCCCATCATGGCCGAGACCATCGGCACGACGCCCGACATGATGGATTCTTCCCTGAAGAGGAACCCCGACTGGGCGAAGGTGGAGCCGATGGCCTCCTGGATGCGCGCCCCCGCCGAGTCGATGAGCCAGATCATCGGCATGCGCTTGGAGAGCGCGATCTCGCGCGCGCGGTTGCACTTGACCTCGGCCGTGCGCCCCATGGAGCCCGCCATCACCGTGAAGTCGTAGGCGATCAGCGAAGCCGGCCGGCCGTTGATCTTGCCGAAGCCCGTCACGACGCCGTCGGCCGGCGTCTCCTTGCCCTTCATGGCCGGCGAGATGTTGGCGTGGGTCGCGAGGAGGCCGATCTCATAGAAGGAGCCCGCGTCGAAGAGCCGGTCGATCCGCTCGCGGACCGTCAGCTTGCCCTCGGCGTGCTGCTTGGCGATCGCTTCCGCCCCGCCCATGGCGAGCGCGCGCGCGCGCCGCGCCTTGAGGTCCTCGACCAGGTCCTTCATGCCCATAGCGGCTTCAGGCCTTGGGCAGACGGTAGTAGAGGACCATGTCGGTCGGCGCCGGCGAACCCTTGGTCATGGTCACCATGGTCGCGACCTCGCTGCGGTGATGGGTCGCGTGGTTGACCACGTGCTGGAGGAGCTGCCAGAGGGGTTGACTGAAGGGCTTGCCGTCCGTCGCCTTGTAGTCCAGCGTCCGCTTGAGGTCCGCCGTGCCGAGGGCCGTGATGAAGGCCTTCTGCTCGGCCTCGAGGGCATCCCAGCTCTTCCTGAGATCGGCCAGGCTCGCGAAATCGGCGTCGCCGTAGAGCTTGGTCGGCGACTCGCCCTTCCAGCGATCGAGCCATATCCGGTCGGCGCCGTAGATGTGGCCGAGCATACCCTTGAGCGTCGGAAAGCTGAACTGCTTGCCGATTTCCTTCCTGGCCGTGTCTTCGCCCAGCGCGGCTACCTCGTCGAAGTGCTTGCGGTTGCCCCACCAGTGATAGTCCCAGATGCCCCGAATCAGCTCGAGCTCCATGGTCCGCCTCCTAGTCCAGGACGGCGACGGTGTCGCCTTCCTGGACGGTCTGCCCCTCGGCCACCTTGATCTCCTTCACCGTGCCGGCCCGCGGCGCCTCCACCGGGATCTCCATCTTCATGGACTCCAGCACGATCACGGGGTCGCCCGCGGCCAGCGAGTCTCCGACCTTGCTCGTGATCTGGAAGACCACGCCCGTGATGTGCGCCTTGACGTCTTCAGCCATTGAACGCTCCTTGTTCGACCATCTGGGTATGGGTGCGTCCCTCGCGGAACGCCGCGCTTCGCATCACGCGCAGGTGGAAGGGAATGGCGGTCTTGGGCCCCTCGACGACGAAGGCTTTCAACGCCGCCTCCATGCGGGCGATCGCGACTTCACGCGTCGCGCCCGTGGCTACCAGCTTGGCCAGCAGCGGATCGTAGTGTACCGAAACCTGGCAGCCTTCGGCGACCCCGCTTTCGAGGCGGATGCCGGGACCTTGGGGCGCGCTCCAGCGAGTTATCGTTCCAGGCGAGGGCATGAAGTTCCTGGCCGGGTCTTCGGCGTAGATGCGGCACTCGATGGCGGCGCCGCGCTGGACAATGTCCTCCTGGCGCCACGGCAGGGCCTCCCCGGACGCCACCTTTAACTGGGCCTGGACGAGGTCGACGCCCGTCACCTCTTCCGTCACGGGGTGCTCGACCTGGAGCCGCGTGTTCATCTCGAGGAAGTAGAACTCCTCGCCCTGGACGATGAACTCCATCGTCCCGGCATTGACGTAGCCGACCGACGTGGCGCCCTTGACGGCGGCCGCCGTCAGTCGCTCCTTGAGGCCCTGCGATAAGCGAGGCGCCGGGCTCTCCTCGACCAGCTTCTGGTGACGGCGCTGGATCGAGCACTCTCTCTCGTGCAGGTGCACCACCTGCCCGCTGCCGTCGCCGAAGACCTGTACCTCGACGTGGCGCGGCTCGGTGAGATAGCGCTCCACGAAGAGCGCAGCCGAGCCGAAGGCCGCCTGCGCGCGGCGCTCGGCCGTCGCATGCGCCTGCGCGAGCGTGGTCTCGTCTGCGACCTTGACCATGCCGATGCCGCCGCCGCCTGCAGCGGCTTTCAGCATCACCGGGTAGCCGATCTCCCCCGCGATCTGCCGGGCCTCGTCGATCGAGGCGACGGGTCCTTCGCTGCCGGGCACGACGGGCACGCCCGCCCAGAGCATCTGTCGCCTCGCGCCGACCTTGTCGCCCATCTGCTGGATCACGCGCCACGAAGGCCCGACGAAAACGATGCCGGCCTCCTCGCACGCCTTGGCGAAGCGCCAGTTCTCGGAGAGGAAGCCGTAGCCGGGATGGATCGCCCGGGCGCCCGTCCTGCGGGCGGCCTCGAGCACGCGCTCGACGCTGAGATAGCTCTCGCGGGCGGGCGCGGGGCCGATCAGGACGGCTTCGTCGGCTTCGCGCGCGTGGGGCCAGTCGGCATCGGCCTCGGAGTAGACGGCGATCGTGCGGATGCCGAGGGCTCTCAAGGCGCGGAAGATGCGCCGTGCGATCTCCCCCCGGTTGGCGACGAGGACGCTCTCGAGCACGCTCAGACGGGCTTGGACTGGTCTATCGTGACCAGATCGAGGGCACCGACCCGCCAGCCGCTCTCGCCCTGCTCCCAGCGGGCGTTGAGCGTGGCGGTGCCGCGCGCGCCCTCGAGACGATACTTCACGATGCGATGGCGGCCCAACTTCGCGAAGGCGGCCAGCTGGTGCCGCGCGAGACGGACATCCTTGAGGGCCGGCAGCAGGGCCGCGTCGGGCGCTGCGTCGAGGAACCGGCCCAGCCGGACGCCGTCGCCGGCAACGAGCGCGTCGCCGAACGCGCCTACCCGCGTCTCGAGGTCCTCCGGGATGGACCACTTCTCGCCGGCGTGCTCGAGACGGATGAACTCGCTCGCGTCGTCCGATATGGGCGCCGTCGCGCTCGCGTGCGTGCCCGCGGTCGGAGGCACCCCCTGCCCCGTCACGCCTCGAGCGGTCTCGAGCATCCCCGCAAGCTTCACCTGCCAGGCCGCGACGCGCGCCTGCACGTCGGAGGCGGCGGCAAGATGGCGGAGGATGGTCTCGCCGGCTCCGATGTGGCGCCGCTCGTCCTCGATGCAGCGCGCGAGGATCCTGCACGTGGGCGGCTCGTAGACCGGGTTGGCGCTCTCGAAGTGCTTCACGTAGACAGCGAGCAGATGCGGCTTGAGCACGCGGTAGATGCCGGCCAGCCGCTCGACGGACTGGTCCGGCGCCTCGGGGGCCTCGATGGCATCCATGAACCCGACGAAGACGTCGTTGGCCGGCTCAGATTCTTGGGCGTGTGCGCGCAGCTCTGGCAGCCGTCTTCCCCAGGCATCCGCGTGCTGGGCATTGTCCCAGACGTGGCGGCCGAGCAGGAGCTTGGCCGAGAGCTCAGGCGTCAGCGCGATCCAACCGGCCATGATGCGCGTCATGCGCTCGGCCGCGTAGCGGTAGTTGCGGCAGAGGCGGGCGGAGTCGTCCACCGAAAAGTACCCTTCGAGAATTTGCATTGGATCAGTGCCCTGGGGGCTCAGTAGACCGGGGAGCGCTGCGTCGTCTTGATCAGGCGCTCGATCTCCTCGTCGGTGAAACCCGCGAGCTTCCGCGCCTCAATCGCGATGGAGATGGGCACCACCTCGTGGTCACCGAGCTGCCTGGCACCGCCGAGGTTGAAGCGTTCGTCGATGGTCTCCTGGAACTCGATCGCCTTGCGCCGGCGCTCCGGGTCGCCCTCGGTCAGCTTCGTCAGCCACTTCGAGCCCATGCGCACGTGGGTGATCTCGTCAGCCAGCACGAAGTCCACGGCGCGCTCGAGGATGGGATCGCCCATCTTCCTGCCGATGTAGACCAGTTGGTTGAAGACGTCGCAGGCCAGGCCTTCGAGGCCCCGGTTGACGCCGGCCACGCGCGCGGCGGCGTCCTCTGCGCAGGCGCAGCGCCAGAGGATGGTCGTCTCCGGGTACTCGCCGATGTAGCCGCCGAGGTGCTCGAGGAGGCGGATATAGATCTCGACGTGGCGGGACTCGTCCCAGACCTGGCGCGCCATGTCCATGGTGAACTCCCACGGCGCGTCGGGGAAGTCGTAGACGCTGCGGCCGGCGCCCTCCATGGCCTGCATCTCGCCGACCAGGATGCCGTGGGCGCGCTCCTTGATCGACTCGCGGCTCGTCAGCTCGGGAAAAGGCGTGAGCCCCTGGGAGACCTTGCTCTCCGCGACCTCTCGGGCCCGCATGCGGACGAAACGGTCCTCGCGGGCCAGCTTGTCATACGCGATCTGGCGCTCCATCGTGCCTCCCGGCGCTCAATGAACGACTGTTCAGCAGAAGCTTAGCCGAACCAGCCGACGAAGGCAAATCAAAGGCTTAGACGCGTTCCTTGAACTCCTTGCCGAGGAGGCCTTCGGGGCGAATGAGCAGGACCACGATGATGATGACGAAGGCGAGGGTGTTCTTGAACTGGATGCTCAGGTACGCCCCGGTCAGGCTCTCGGCCACGCCGAGGATGAGCGCGCCCAGGACGGCGCCGGGCAGGCTGTTGAGACCGCCCAGCACCGCGGCGGCAAAACCCTTCAGGAACGGGTCGAGCATGAAGAACGGGTCGAGCAGGAGCGCGGGCGCGAGAAAGATGCCCGCCACGACGCCGAGGGCGGACGCCACCCCCCAAGAGACGGACAGGACCATCCGGGTCGGGATGCCCAGAGTCTGGGCGGCCATGACGTTCTCGGAGGTCGCGCGCATGGCCAGGCCGAGCCGCGTTCTCTGCACGAGGAGGTAGAGCAGCAGGCTGCCGACGAGCCCCGCGGCCATGGTCGCCAGCGACAGCTGGCTCACCACCACCGCCCCCATCTTGTACGTCTTCGTGTCGGAGATCGGAAACGGCAGCGCGACGGGCTCGGCGCCCCAGTTCCAGACCACCAGCCCCTGGATAATGAGCGCCAGCCCCAGGGTCAGGATGATCATGCCGAGGAGGTTCGCCCCCCGCCGCTGCGCCTTCACCAGCACCACGAAGTAGAAGGTGATGCCCACCGCCGCGCCGGCCGCCAGCGAGAGCACCAGCGCCACCGGAAAGGAGAACTTGCTGGAAAGCAGCGAAAACGCGACGAAGGTCCCGAGCGTCGCGACATCGCCGTGCGCGAAGTTCAGCACGCGGGTCGAGCGGTAGATGAGCACGACGCCGAGCGCCACGAGAGCGTAGAGGCTCCCCGCGGAGAGACCGGTCAGCGAGTACTGGAGGAACTTGTCCACGCGCCTACCTGAAAGGCCAGAGCTGGAAATACAGGCGGGTCTTGAGCCAGCGGCCGAAGAGACCGAGCGGCTCGAAGATCAGCACGACCAGGATGGTCAGGCCGAAGACCACCGGCACGAGCTCGCGGAAGTTGGAGAGCACCTTGGGCACGAGCGTGACGAAGGCCGCGCCGAGGATGGCGCCTTCGATCGAGGCGCCGCCGCCGATGATGACGGCCACGAAGAGGGTGATGGACTCGGAGATGTTGAAGATCTGCGGCTCGATGTGCCCCAGGACCTGGGCGTAGAGGGCGCCGTGGACTCCCGTGTAGAACGACGAGATGGCAAAGGCCAGGAGCTTGTAGCGCGTGAGGTTGACGCCGTTGACCTCCGCGGCGATGTCCGAGTCGCGGATGGCGATGAAGGCGCGGCCGACGTAGGACGAGATCAGGTTGTAGGCGGCGAGCGTGAAGAGGGCGAGCAGCAGGACGTAGAGGTAGTACTCGTACCGCGTGGTAGACATCCCGAACATCGGCTTGAGCTTGGCGATGGCCAGCCCCGAGCGCCCGCCCGAGAGCACCTCCCAGTTGACGAACACCTGGTAGACCGCCACGCCGAAGCCGAGCGTCGCGATGGACAGATACGGTCCCTTCAGTCGGAGCGACGGAAAGCCGACCAGCACGCCGGCGAGCGCCGCAGCGAGGCCGGCGCCGAGCAGCGCCGCCGGGAAGGGCGCGCCCCAGATTCGCAGGTGGCCGAAGCCGAAGGCGCCGATGGCGAGGAAGCCCGCCTGGCCGAACGAGATCTGCCCCGTGTATCCGATCAGGATGTTCTGGCCCATGACGCCGATGGAGTACAGCGCCACGAGCGTCGCCAGGAAGACCATCCAGTCGGGCGCCACCAGCGGGAACACCGCGAGCGCCAGGAGCAGGAGCCCGAGGAGGGCCCGTGTGACGCGCTTGCGCGCGAACCGGAGGTCTTCGGCGTACGACTCGACGAGGTCCATGCTTACGTGTAGAGGCTCTCGATGAGATCACCGTAGCGCGTCTCGAGCGAGCGGCGCTTGACCTTCTTGGTCGGCGTCACGTCCCCCTCCTCCTCGTAGAAGCGCCGGGGCAGGAGCGCGACCTTCTTGATCCCCTCGACCTGCGACAGCGTCTTGTTGACCTTGTCCACCTCGCCCTCGATGAGCCGGACGATCTGGGGGCTCTGCGTCAGATCCTGGAAGGTCGTGAACGGGACGCGCTGGTCCTGGGCGAACTTGGTGACGTTGTCCTCCTCGATGAGGATCAGGGCGACCAGGTACTTGCGCCGGTCGCCGATCACCACCGCGTCCTGGATGTAGGGGCTCCACTTGAGCTTGTTTTCGATGTAGGCCGGCGTGATGTTCTTGCCCCCCGCCGTGATGATGATGTCCTTCTTGCGGTCCATGATCTTGAGGTAGCCGTCGTCCCAGGCGCCCACGTCGCCCGTGTGGAGCCACCCGTCCCGGTCGATGGTCTGCGCCGTCAGCTCGGGCTCCTTGAAGTAGCCCTTGAAGACGTGCGGTCCCCGCGTGAGAATCTCGCCGTCCTCGTCCAGCCTGACCTCGACACCCGGCAGCGGGATGCCCACGGTCCCGACCCGGGGCCGGGCGACGGGGTTGATCGAAATGACCCCCGTGGACTCCGTCATTCCGTATCCCTCGATCAGCGGGATGCCGAGGGCGTGGTAGAACTCGAAGAGCTCGGGCGAGGCCGGCGCCGCGCCGCAGACGGCGAGCCGGATCCTGTCGAAGCCGAGCCGGCGCTTCAAGTGGGCAAGCACCAGCCAGTAGGCCGCGGCGTAGAGCGCCCGGAGCCCGAGGGGCGCGCCGCCCGGCCGATACTTGACGCGCGCGTAGCGGCGCCCGACACCGACGGCCCAGCGGTAGAGCGTCCGCTTGACCCAGGTCGAGTCGTCCATCCTGAGATCGACCGTCGAGGCCAGCTTCTCCCAGATGCGCGGCACGCTGGCGAAGTAGGTCGGCGAGATCTCCCGCACGTTCTGGAAGAGCGTGTCCATGCTCTCGACGAAGTTGACGACGTAGCCGGCGCGCACGCCCCCGAAGACCGAGATCAGGTTCTCGTAGACGTGGGCGAACGGGAGATACGAGACGACCTCGTCGTCCTCGGTGACCGGGTTGAGCTGCTGGGCCGACGCCGTACCCCACAGGATCGAGGCGTGGGACAGCATGGCGCCCTTGGGCGGCCCCGTCGTGCCAGAGGTGTAGATGATCATGGCCGTGTCGCCGGGCTCTCCCTGCTCGCGGCGCTCCAGGACGGCTCGCGGGTGGGCGTCAGCGAAGGTCTTCCCCTGCTTGAGGAAGTCGTCGAAAAATATCACTCGATCGTCGGTGAAGCCCCAGAGCCCCTTGGCGTCCCAGACGACGACCCGCTCGACGCGCGTCTCGCCGACGACCGCGAGTACCTTGTCGAGCTGCTCCTCGTTGTCGACGAAGAGGAGGCGCGCCTCCGAATGATTGAGCAGGTACTTGATCTGCTCGGGCGCAGACGTCGGGTAGATGCCGCAGGTGGCGCCGCCCGCCGCCTGGATGCCCAGGTGGCAGTAGAGCCACTCGGGACGGTTTTCGCCGAGCACCGCCACGTTCTCCTGGCCCGCAAGCCCGAAGGCCAGGAGCGACGCGGCGACGCGGTCGACTTCCTCGCCGTACTGGCGCCAGGTGACCCGGTGCCAGATGCCGAAGTCCTTGAAGCGGATGGCCAGGCGGTCCCCCAGCCGGGCAACCTGCTGGGCGAAGAGCTGCGGCAGCGTCCGGGGCTCGGGCATTACCATCTCCTCCGTTTGCGGTAGAGCCGCCATCCCTTGGGCGAGGCGTCCGCGACGCCGACGCCCAGGTACACCTCGCGCACGTCCTCGTTGGCCTCGATCTCTGCCGAGGTCCCTTCCAGCACCACGCGGCCCGCCTCGAAGATGGCGCCCCGCTGGGCCGCGCGGAGCGCCAGCCGGGCGTTCTGCTCCACGAGCAGGATGGTGGTGCCGGTGCGGCTGATGGTGCCGAGCGCCTCGTAGACGGTCTTCGCCACCCGCGGCGCGAGCCCCAGCGAGGGCTCGTCGAGCATCAGGAGCCGCGGGCGCCTCAACATCGCGCGCCCGAGCGCCAGCATCTGCTGCTCGCCTCCCGAGAGCGTCTCCGCCTCCTGCGTCGCCCGCTCCTTCAGGATCGGGAACATGCCGTAGACGAAGTCGAGGTCCTTCTTGATGCCATCGTCGCGCCGGCCCCACAGGCCCAGATCGAGATTCTCCTCCACGCTGAGCTCGCGGAAGAGACCGCGGTCCTCGGGCACGTAGACGATGCCGAGGCGCGCGACGGCCTCGGGTTGCCAGCCGTCGATGCGCCGGCCGGCGAAGTGGATCTCGCCCTTCTTGGGCTGGTCCTTGAGGAGACCCGCGATCGTTCTCAACAGGGTCGTCTTGCCGGCGCCGTTCGGACCCAGCACGGTGAAGATCTCACCTTCCTCGATCTCGAGCGAGACACCGAAGAGAGCGTAGATCCTGTCGAAGTACAGGGTCTCGATGCTGGAGACGCGGAGCAGCGCAGTCATTCGCCCAGGTACGCCTTGATCACTTCGGGATGGCGCTGGACCTCGGCCGGGGAGCCTTCCGCTATCTTCACGCCGTGATCGAGGACGACCATCCTGGTGGCGAGCCGCGAGGCGATGCGCAGGTCGTGCTCGACCAGGAGCACGGTGATGGCGAAGCGCCCGCGGATCTCGTGGATCCAGTACGCGAACTCGTCCTTCTCCTCCTGGTTCAGCCCGGAGACCGGCTCGTCGAGCAGCAGGAGCCTGGGCTCCGTCGCCAGCGCCCGGCCCATCTCGACACGCTTCTGGAGGCCGTAGGAGCAGTCGGCGACGCGGCTCTTCCGGACCGCTTCCAGGTTGAGGAACTCGATGATCTCCTCGCAACGGCGCCTGTGCCTGATCTCCTCACCGCGGAGGCGCAGCAGCACCGCCGCGAAGTTCTTCCTGAAGTGCAGGTGCCGGCCGACCATGATGTTGTCGAGGACGGTCATGTTGTGGAAGAGGCGCAGGTTCTGGAAGGTGCGGGCGATGCCCCGCCGCGTGACCTCGTCGGGCGAGAGCCCGAGGATCGACTCCCCGAGCAAGCGGATGGCGCCGGAGGTCGGGCGGTAGATCCCGGTGACGCAGTTGAACAGCGACGTCTTGCCGGAGCCGTTCGGACCGATCACGGCGAGGGTCTCGCCCTCCGCGATGGCCACCCCCACGCCCTGAAGGGCCGTGATGCCGCCGAACTGGAGCGAGAGGTCTCGGACCTCGAGCAGGTCCGCCATCCCTAGAACAGCGGCTTGAAGACCTGGTCCGGCGTGACCTGGACGTACGGCTGGACGGCCGCCGCTCCGGCGGCGGGCGCGACGGCCGCGACCGCGCCGACGCCGAAGCGGACGAGGCCCATCATTAGAAGAGAGGCTTGAAGACCTGCCACGGAAGCACTTCCACGAACGAGTTGTCGGCGGCCTTGTTGGCGCGCAGGAACCGCACGGCGTTGAGGCCGTGGTGCTGGTTCGGGCCGAAGGTGACGGGTGCCGTGAGACCCATGGTCGTGAAGCCCTTGATGCCCTCCATCGCCTCGACGTAGCTCTCGCGTGTGAGGTTGCGTCCCGCCTTCTTGAGCCCTTCCACGGCGATGATGATCCCCACCGCGCCGGTCAGCGCCGTGTTCTCCTTGCCGACCAGCTTGGGCTCGTACTTGGTCAGGATGTCCACGATGGCTTTGCCCGCCGGGTCGGCGGCCGCGGCGTTCAGCCCGGCGAAGTGCGCGCCCTCCCACAGCTCGCCCAGGAGACGGTACATGATCGTGTGGTCGCCCAGCGGGAACGAGGCGACGATCTTGGGCCGGTAGCCCGCCTTGGCCATCTCCTTGATCACGTTCGCGCCGTGCGTGATCGTCGAGTAGATGATGACGGCGTCGGCGCCCGACTCCTTGAGCTTGAGCGCGTGCGTGCCGAGCTCCCGGTCCGTCACCTCGTACGCCACCGCGCCGGCGAGGCTGCCCTTGCCGCCGAGCCCCTTGATCCCCCGGTTGACGCCTTCGAGCCCGCCCTTGCCGTAGTCGTCGTTCTGGTAGAACACGGCAACCTTCTTGGCGTCCAGGCGCTCGACCGATTGCCTGACGAGGAACTCGCCCTCGTCGTTGTAGTCGGGGTAGTTCACGAACACGTAGCGGAGCTTGTCCTTCGGCTGCTTCGCCCAGATGGCGGGGTTGCCGTAGGGGTTGACCGTCAGGAGCTTGTACTCGGCGACGTCGTCCTTGGCGGCGTTCAGCACGGCGGAGCCGAGGAGACCCACGTTCATGAACACCGAGTCCTTCATCTCCTTGAGGTTGGCGACGGCGCGGCCCGGGTTGTAGCCGTCGTCCTTCAGCTCGACCTTGAACTTCCGGCCGTTGATGCCGCCCTGGTCGTTGAGGTAGCGGGTCCAGGCTTCCATGGCGACGGCCGTGTTGCCCCAGGCGGCCGCGGGACCTGACAGCGGGGTGGTCAGCCCGATCGTGATCTCGGTGTCGGTGACGCCGGGTACCCGGCCTTGTGACTGCGCCGGCCCGGCGGTGAATGCAACGGCGAGCAGTGCGACGGCGAGCGTCTTGAGTCTCATGAGCGAGCCTCCTCGATTCGCGGGCTGTGTGCGTCCTGCGTACGCGGGTGCGCGGAGCGGTGGAAAAGTGAGGCGAGTATAGGAACCGGCCCGGGCAAAGTCAACGGCCTTGCCCGCCGGGCGTCTCCCCCCGCCCCCGCGGCCGGCGGCCCATCAGGCTCGCCGGCCGAACGGTCGTTTCGCCGAAGCGCGCCGCGAGTCGGTCCACCGCCCTGGCGAGGCGCTCCCTACGCAGTGCGTCAGGGTCGAGGAGCGAGAGCTGCCCCGCGCCCGCAAGCCCCAGTCCGGACACCGAGAGACCAATGAGCCTCACGGCTTGCGCCAACCTCACGCGGCCGAAGAGGGCGTCCGCCCGGCGGAAGATGGCGAGGCCGTCCTGCGTCGGATCGTCCGTGTGGGCGCGGGTGATGGTGGAGAAGTCCGCGAAGCGGAGCTTGAGCGTCACCGTCCGGCCCGCATAACCCTCGACCCGGAGCTCCCGCGCGACCCGCTCGCTCTGCCCGCGCAGGGTCGCCCGCAGGAGATCCAGGTCGCGCGTGTCGCGCTCGAAGGTCTCCTCGGCGCCCATCGATTTCGGCGCAGCGCCGGGCTCGACTGGGCGGTCGTCGAGGCCGTGGGCCAGCGCCAGAAGATCGGATCCGTGCTTGCCGAAGCGGGCGAGGAGGTTGGAGTCAGGCGTCAGCGCGAGCTGGCCAATCGTCCGGATGCCCATGCTCTCGAGCTCCTCGCCGGTGACCCTGCCCACGCCCCAGAGCCGGGAAACCGGCAGCTTTGCCAAGAACGCGGCCTCGCCGCCGCGGTTGACGACGACGAGCCCGTCGGGCTTGCGCAGATCCGAGGCGACCTTGGCGACGAACTTGTTCGAGGCTACGCCCACGGAGGCTGGGAGGCTCACGCTCGCCCTGATCTGCGCCTTGATCGCGCGCGCGATGGTCGCGCCGTCTCCGTGGAGCGCGCGACTCGCGGTGACGTCGAGGAACGCCTCGTCGATCGACAGCGGCTCCACGAGCGGCGTGAAGCCGGCGAGGACGGCCATGATCTCGCGCGAGACGCCCGCGTACTTGTCCATGTCCACGGGGAGGAAAACGCCCTCGGGACAGAGGCGGAACGCCCGACCGATGGGCATGGCGGAGTGGACGCCGAAGCGGCGCGCCTCGTAGGAAGCGGCGGAGACGACACCGCGTCCTCGCGGGTCGGCGCCGACGATGACGGGGCGGCCTCGGGTCTCCGGCCGGTCGCGCTGCTCTATCGACGCGTAGAACGCGTCCATGTCGACATGGACGATCGTTCGGGGCGCGACCTCCTGGCCCACGGCAGGACTACGCTGCGGGTCCCGCGAGACCGATACTCGGCGCCACCTTCACCAGGGCGCCGATCACGAAGCCGATATGCTCGTCGAGGTCCGCGCCCAGCTCCTCGGCGCCGCGGTAGACGTCCCGGCGATTGACGGTGCGGGCGAAGCCCTTGTCCTTGAGCTTCTTCTTGACCGAGCCCGGCTCGAGCCCCGCGATGGCGCGCCCGGGACGCACCAGGGCGCAGGCGGTGATGAAGCCCGAGAGCTCGTCGCAGGCATAGAGCCCGCGGTCGAGAAGGGAGACCCGCGGGTACCCCGAGTAGTCGGCGTGGGCGAGGACCGCGTGGACGATCCCGGCCGGCACGCCCCGCGCCAGCAGGATCTCGGCCCCCTTCATCGGATGCTGCGGCGCCGCCGGGTGCATCTCGTAGTCGAAGTCGTGGAGCAAGGCGGCCGCGCCCCACGTCGCGGGATCCTCGCCGTAGCGCGACGCGTAGGCCCGCATGGCGGCCTCGACGGCCAACGCGTGCTTGCGGAGGCTGTCGGACTGGGTGAACTCCGTCAGCAGGAGCCAGGCACGGTCGCGGTCCATCAGGCCCGGCTACGCGTGCGCCATTTGTCTATCGACTTCTTGGAGAATACCCACTGGCCGTCCTGCTCGAGCGCCGGGATGCGCCGTTCAGCCGCCATACGCTTGAGCGTCTCGACATCCATGGAGAGATACGTCGACGCCTCAGTGACCGTCATGGTGTCCTTGGGGATCACGTCCCTGACGCCTCCTTGAGTGACTTCTTGAGCGACTCGACCTCGCCCTCGAGGTCGCGGATCCTGTCCACGAGCTGCTCGAGCGCGCGCGCCACGGGATCGGGCAGGTCGGTCTGGTTGAGGTCGATGCCGCCGACCCGCTCCCCGTCCCGGAATGTCACACGGCCCGGCACGCCCACGACAACCGAGTTCGCCGGCACCTCGCGCACCACCACCGACCCGGCGCCGATCCGGCTCCCGCTGCCGATGGTGAAGCCGCCGAGGATCTTGGCGCCGGCCCCGACGACCACGTTGTCGCCGAGCGTCGGGTGACGCTTCTCGCGCTTGAGGCTCGTGCCGCCGAGCGTGACGCCTTGGAGCAGCGTGACGTTCTCGCCGACCTCGGACGTCTCGCCGATGACAACACCCATGCCGTGATCGATGAAGAGCCCCGGCCCGAGACGCGCTGCGGGGTGGATCTCGATGCCCGTCATGAAGCGGCTCACGTGGGACACCCAGCGGGCCAGGGTCTGCCAGCCCGCGCCCCAGAGCGCGTGGCCGATGCGGTGGAACCAGATCGCGTGCACGCCCGGGTAGCAGAGGACGACCTCGAGGGCGGAGCGCGCCGCGGGGTCCCGCTCCCTCACCGTCCGGACATCCCGTCGCATCCGATCGAACATGACGGCTCCTAGTGTACCGCGCGCCTCGCCATCGCGTCGCGCGCCGCCGCGCGGAGGGCCAGGGCCACGACTTCCGCCGCGTGCCGGCGCTCGGGCGGCAGGCCGCCCACCGCCGCCTCGATCCGCCCGTCTTCGATCTCCGCCAGCGCCTCGAGCGCGGTCCCCGCCGCCACCTCGGTGCCGGCGCTGCACGCCGCCAGGGTCGGCCCGCAGCCGTAAGCCTGGAAGCGCGCCTCCTCGACCCGTCCGTCGCGCACGCGCAGGTAGAAGCGCGCCAGGTCCATGCACTGCGCGTACTCGCCCTCGCCCACCCCGTCCGGCGCTCGCATCATCCCCGAGTTGCGCGGGTTCCGAAAGTGGTCGATGAGCGTGTCGCTGTAGCGCACTAGACTTTGGAAGAGCCCACTGCTGGCGAAGAACCCACGACTGGTAAAGATCCCGCTACCGGCGACAGGGTCTTGAGCTTGGCCACGAGCGGCACCACGCTCTCGATGACGTACTCGATGTCCTCGGCCGTCGTGTCGCGCCCGAGCGAGCAGCGCACGGAGCCCATCGCCCAGTCGAGCGGCAGCCCCATGGCCACGAGGACGTAGGATGGCTCGACGTTGCCCGAGGTGCACGCGGAGCCGGCCGAGACTCCGATGCCCTTGAGGTCGAGGCCCAGAACGATGGATTCGGATTCGATATTGTGGAAGCACACGTTGCACGTGCCCGGAAGCCGCTCCGTCGGGTGCCCGTTGAGACGCACCTCCGCCACGCCGGCCCGCACACCCTCCCACAGTCGGTCGCGCAGCGCGGTCAGGCGGGCGCCCTCCACCGCCATGTCGCGGCCGCGGATCTCGACGGCCTTGCCCAGGCCCACGATGCCCGCCACGTTCTCCGTGCCGGCCCGCCGGCGCCGCTCGTGCTCGCCACCATGCTGGATCGAGGCCATCTTGGTGCCTTTACGGATATAGAGGCCGGCTACTCCCTTTGGACCGTAGATCTTGTGCCCGGAGAAGGAGAGCAGGTCTATGCCGAAACCGCCCACGTCGATCGGCACCTTGCCGACCGTCTGGACGCCGTCCACGTGGAGCGGCACGCCCGCCTCGCGCGTGATGCGTCCGATCTCCCGGATCGGCTGGAGCGTGCCGACCTCGGAATTGGCGCCCATCAGCGAGACGAGGATCGTGTCGGCCCGCAGAGCCTTCTTGACATCGTCGGGGTTGACCATGCCGTCGCCGTCGACCGGCAGGTACGTCGCCGTGAAGCCCTGCTCTTCCAGGGTCTGGACGGTTCGAAGCACCGCGTGATGCTCGATCTGCGAGGTGATGATGTGGCCCGAGCCCCGCGCGGCTGCCAGCCCCTTGATGCCGAGGTTGTCGGACTCCGTGCCGCCCGAGGTGAAGACGATCTCGTCCTTGGACACCTTGAGGAAGTCCGCGATCTGCTCGCGGGCTGTCTCCATGCCGTCGCGCGCCTCGCGCCCGAAGCCGTGGACGCTCGATGGATTGCCGAAGCGCTCGCTGAAGTACGGCAGCATGGCCTGGAGCACTTCAGGGTGCACCGGCGTCGACGCGTTATGATCGAGATACACTCGGCGCTTCATTGACGCTCCTCTCTCTGGGTGCTACGCTCGGCCCCGTCATGGAGCTGACGAAGCGCAAGCTCGGTCTCATGGTGTCGACGGCCCCCGAGCATCCGAATCTCGACACGGCCGTCGGGCTCGGCCGCGCGGCGCTCGACCGCGGCGCCGAGGTGTACCTCTACCTGATCGACGACGGCGTCGCCGGCGTCGAGGACCCGCGGGTGCAGGCTTTGGCCGATCGAGGCGCCAGGCTCTTCGTCTGCGCGTACGGCTGTCAGAAGCGGCGCCTGCCCCTGTCCGACAAGGCGACCAACTGCGGCCTCGTCGTGCTGGCGGACATCGTCAACGCCACCGACCGATTCCTCGCGCTCAACTAGCGTGGCCGAGCGGCAGCTGGTCCTCGTCCTGATCTCCGAAGATCCCCGCGCCTCCCACCGCGCGAACGAGGCCATGCGCATCGCGCTCGGCCTCGTCGCCGGCGAAACGCCCGTGGACATCGTCCTGGCCGGACCGGCCGTCCACCTCCTCGACGAGGACACGGACGACCTTGTGGACGGCGACGACATCGCGAAGTTCCGCGCCGCGCTCAAGAAGCTCGCCGTCCCCTTCCACGTCGAGGAGGGCGCACGGCCGGCCGGCCCGTCCTGGAATGCCGACGGGCATCCGGTGGCGCCCATCACGCCGGACGGGATCGCCGCCCTCGTTGCCAAGGCCAGGCGCTTCCTCGTGTTCTGATGCAGAGCTTCCTCCATCTCGTCAAGGGCGACTCGCCGCCCCTCGCCAACGCCGTGATCGAACGGAACCTGCGAGAGCCGGGCGCCCACGTGACCGTCGTGCTGCTCGACGGGGCCCACACAGCCCTGCCCGCCGGCGCCGCGGTCAAACGCCTCGGCCCCGACCTCGACTACAATGCCCTGCTCGATCTGATCTTCGCAAGCGATCACGTGGTGACCTGGTAGCTACCTGTCCCGGTACTCTTCGTGCCACTTCATCTGGATCGTCTCCAGAATCCCTTCGTTGGAGCCCCTCGGATCATCGCTGAAGCCCGGCAGCGCGACCACCCACTTGTGAAGATCCGTGAAACGCACCGTCAACGGGTCCGTATCCGGATGCGCTTCCATGAGGGCCAGCGCGATGTCCTCGGCGTCCTTCCATGTCATACGCACCCTCTTGGCCAGGTCATACGGATCCCCCCGGTTACTTCGGTATCTCGACCACGACGTCGCCGCGCACGATCGCCTGACAGCCGAGCCGCGAGTGGAGCGTCAACCCTTCCGCGGTGTCGAGGCGGTCCTCTTCGTCCTGCTCGATGGGCGAGAGGTTCTGCTCCCCCTCCCTCACGATGACGTGGCAGGTGGTGCAGGCGCAGCTGCCGCCGCAGTTGTGCTCGAGGCGGACGCCGTTGGACAGCGCAATGTCGAGCAGCGAGCCCGGCCTGCCGTGGTCGGCCAGCGGGTACTTCGCGTCGTCCACCTCGACCGTGACATGGAGCGGCAGGAACGTGACCGTGTGGGTTGCCATCACTTCCGCTCCAGGATCTGGTCCGCGCGCTTCGAGGTGATCGCTCCCCGGATGGCGGCGTCCATCATCACCTCGGCCAGAGGCTCCGTCGCCTTGTTGAGATCGATCGTCCGCTCGCGGATGGCATCGCGGTCGGTGCCGCACTCGACGGCCCGCAGGGCATCGACGGCGGCGGCGATCCTGTGAAGCTCCTGGGGATTGACCAGGTGGCCGCCCTGCTTGAGCGCCCGCCTGACGTGGTTCGTCACGGTTTCGGCCTCGGTCTTGGTCTCGATCAGCAGCCGTGCGTTGACGTCCGCCTCGGCGTACGTGAAGGAGTCCTCCACCATCTGCGCCACCTGCGCATCGCTCAAGCCGTATGCCGGCTTGACCTCGATGGACGCCGCCTTGCCGCTCCGGAGCTCTTCGGCCTGGACCTGCAGGATGCCGTTGGCGTCGATCAGGAAGGTCACCTCGATCTTCGGCATCCCGGCGGACATCGGATCCACGCCTTCGAGCGCGAAGCGCGCGAGCGAGCGGTTGTCCTTGGCCAGCTCGCGCTCCCCCTGCACCACGTGCATGTCCACAGCCGTCTGGCCGTCCACCGAGGTGGTGAAGTACTCCTTGGCCATCGCGGGGATGGTCGTGTTGCGCGCGATCAGCACGCTGACGATGCCGCCGAGCGTCTCGATCCCGAGCGACAGCGGCGTCACGTCGAGCAGCAGCATGTCCGTGATGCCGCCGGCCAGGATCTGGGCCTGGACCGCCGCGCCCAGCGCGACGACCTCGTCCTGGTTGAGCTGGCTGTGGGGAGTCTTGCCGAAGAGCTCGCGCACGCGCCGGCGCACGAGGGGCACGCGGGTCGAGCCGCCGACCAGCACGATCTCATCGATGGCGTCGGCCGCAAGGCCCGCGTCCTTGAGCGCCATGCGGCAGGGGCCGAGCGTGGCGTCCACGAGGGAGCCGATCAGCCCTTCGAGCTCGCCGCGCGTGATCTCGCGCCGATAGGTGAAGCGATCGAATGGGATGGTCAGCGCGGTCCGGTCCTCGGACGAGAGCCGGCATTTGGCGGCCTCGGCACCGAGTCTCAGCTCCTGCAGCGCCTCGGGATCCTTCGAAAGATCCTCACGGTGCGACGTCCGGATATCCTCGAGCAGCCACTGGACCAGCGCGCGGTCGAAGTCGTCGCCGCCGAGGTGCGTGTTACCGTTGGTGGCGAGAACCTCGAAGACACCGTCCTTGACGCGGAGGATGGAGATGTCGAAGGTGCCGCCGCCCAGGTCGTAGACGGCGATCACGCCCTGGGCGAGCTTCTGGAGCCCGTACGCGAGCGAAGCGGCCGTCGGCTCGTTGACGATGCGCAGCACCTCGAGCCCGGCGATGCGGCCGGCATCCTTGGTCGCCTGGCGCTGCGCGTCGTTGAAATAGGCCGGCACCGTGAGGACGGCCCGCTCGACGGGCTCGCCCAGGTGGGCCTCCGCCTGGAGCTTGAGCGCAAGCAGAATTTGGGCCGAGACCTCCGGCGGCGTCACCTCGCGATCCCCCGCGCGGATCCGGACCACTTCTGCGCTGGGGACGATCTCGAAGGGGACGTGGCGCGCCTCGTCCCGTACGTCCTCCCAGCCGCGCCCCATGAAGCGCTTGACGGAATAGACCGTGCGGGCGGGATTGCGGGCGAGCTGGCGCCGCGCCGCCTCACCGACCACGACCCCGGCCGGCGTGTACGCGACGATCGAGGGCAGAAGCCTCCGCCCCTCCGCGTCCGGGATGACCCGCGGGACGCCGGCCCCGTCCACGTAGGCGACGAGGCTGTTGGTGGTCCCGAGGTCAATGCCGACGATGCGCGACATGACTGCCTTCATCCTCTCCGAGCGCCTGGGTGAGATCGTCGATCACGGTGCCGAGGTAGGCGCGGGCGGCCAGGCGCTGCTTGAAGCGCCCGAGCATGGGCGCGCGATCCTGACCTGCGTCCACGGCCGCGTCCCACTCTGTTGCGGCCGCGATCAACCCGGTCTCTTCGGCCCGGCGACGGTCCTCGAGCCGCCGCCTCTCGGCGCGCAGGCGGCCGGTCGTCTCCTCCGTCAACCCTCCGGATTTGGCCGCCTCGATCGCTTCCTGCACCTCGAGCATCTCCACGAGGAGATCCATCGGCGCCTTGGGCTTCGCCGTCGTCTCCTCCCTCACCTCGCGTCCCTCCTCGAGAGCGATCAGGTACTGGACGCGCGCGACAGGATCGCGGAGCGCGCGGTAGGCGCGGTTGACGAGCGCGGAAGCCTCGAGCGCCTGAGCCTGGGTCGCGGCGTTCTCCCCTTGATGGAAGTCGGGGTGGTGCCGGCGCGACAGCTCGTAGAACCGGCGCTGCAGGTCTTCCAGGTCGACCTGGAGTTTGCGCGGCAGCCCGAACACCTCGAAGTAGTCGGACATCGTCTCCTCAAATACCGAAGTCTCTGTAAAACGATAACGGGCCCGCCGGGGCCCGTTCAGGATCTCACCGTTATTCGTCCGTCCCGTGCCCGGGCTATCGCACGGCGCTTCCGTCCTATGCCGTGCCCAATCCTATGCCGTGAAAGACGTCCCGCAGCCGCAGCTCGACTTGGCCTGGGGGTTGATGAATGTAAAGCCCCCCTGCAGCCCCTCGGTGACGTAGTCGAGCGTGGTGCCGTTCAGGTAGAGATAACTCTTTGCGTCGCAGACCACGCTCACTCCATCCACGTCGAACTTCTTGTCGTGCGGCCCGAGCTCGGAGTCGAACTCGAGCGAGTACGACAGCCCCGAGCAGCCTCCACCCTTCACGCCCATGCGCAGGAACACGCCCTGGAGCTTCTGCTCCTCGAGCATCTTCTTGACGTGCTTGGTCGCCGTCTCCGTCAGTGCCAGTGCCATCGGTCCTTGACCCCCCTGTCGTTAGGATGCGCCGCCCGGGGCGTGCGTCTCCGCCGCCGTCCACTTTTCCTTGTAGTCCTGGAGCGCGGCCTTGATAGCGTCCTCGGCCAGGACCGAGCAGTGAATCTTCACCGGGGGCAGCTTGAGCTCGTTGACGATGTCCGTGTTCTTGATCTTGGCCGCGTCGTCCACCGTCCGCCCCTTGAGCCACTCGGTCGCCAGGCTCGACGACGCGATGGCGCTGCCGCAGCCGAACGTCTTGAACTTGGCGTCCTCGATCACCCCGGTCTCGATATTGACCTTGATCTGGAGCTTCATGACGTCGCCGCACTCCGGCGCGCCCACGAGCCCCGTGCCCACGCCCGGCGTGTCCTTGCCGAAGGACCCGACGTTGCGCGGGTTGTTGTAGTGATCCACCACCTTGTCGCTGTAGGCCATGGGTCTATGCCTCCTGGGCGCCGTAGGGCGCCATTACTCGCCCTTCCATTGGATCGTCTTGAGGTCCACGCCTTCCTTCGCGAGCTCGTACAACGGCGACATCTCCCGCAGCCGGTGCACGACCTCCACCGTCCGGCGGCCGACGTAGTCGACTTCCTCCTCGGTCGAGAAGCGGTGCAGCCCGAACCTGATCGAGGAATGGGCCAGCTCGGAATCCACTCCCAGCGCCGCGATCACGTACGAGGGCTCGAGAGTCGACGAGGTGCAGGCGGAGCCCGAGGACAGCGCCGACTCCTTGTTGAGCCCCATCAGCACCGACTCACCCTCGACGTACGCGAAGGAGATGTTCAGGTTGTGCGGCAGCCGGTGCTGCGGGGGGCCGTTGACGTAGGCCTCGTCCACCTTGGAGAGGATCAGATCCTGAAGGCGGTCGCGCAGGGCGGCGAGGTGCTTGCCCTCCTCCGCCATCACCTCACGACAGATCTCGGCCGCCCTCCCAAACCCGACAACCAGCGGCACCGGCACCGTGCCGGAGCGCATGCCCCGCTCGTGGCCGCCGCCATCCATCATGGGCGCGATTCGCACGCGCGGATTCTTGCGTCGGACGTAGAGGCAGCCCACGCCCTTGGGCCCGTACATCAGGTGGGCCGTAGCCGACAGTAGGTCGATGCCCATGGCCTCGACGTTGACCGGCACCTTCCCCGCCGCCTGGGTCGCGTCGGAGTGGAAGACGATGCCGCGCTCCTTGGCCAGTTTGCCGATCTCGGCAATGGGCTGGATCGTCCCGATCTCGTTGTTGGCGAACATGACCGAGATCAGGATGGTCTTGTCGGTCAGCGCCGCGCGCAGCGCGTCGAGGTCCACCAGCCCCTCAGGCCCCACGGGCAGGTACGTGACCTCGAAGCCCTGGCGCTCGAGCCGTTTGCAGACATCGAGACTCGCGCGCTGCTCGATGGCCGTGGTCAGGATGTGGTTGCCCTTCTCGCGGTACATCTCCGCCACGCCCTTGAGGGCCAAGTTGATGGACTCGGTCCCGCCCGACGTGAAAACGATCTCCTTGGGGTCGCGGGCGCCTAGGAGCGCGGCAATCTGCTCGCGCCCCCTGTCCACGCCGGCCTCGGCCTCCCATCCAAACGGGTGGTTGCGGCTCGCCGGGTGGCCGAACTTCTCGGTGAAGTAGGGCAGCATGGCCTCGAGCACCCGGGGATCCATCGGGGTCGTGGACTGGCTGTCCATGAAGATGGGGAGCTTGGGCGGCATCGTCATTCTCCTACGTCGTGGTGACCAGCTCGGCCACGGGCACGAACCCGTCCGAAGCGAGCTCGGACAGCGACATGGTGTCGAGCAGACGGCTGATGCTGGCCTGGATTTTTTGGACCGGCCGGCGGAGGTTGCAGCGCGAGTACTGCGGGCAGCCGTCACCATCGGTCATGCAGCTGACGATCTCGATGGGGCCTTCGAGGGCACGCACCACCTGCCCGACGGTGATTGCGTCGGGCCGGCGCGTCAGCACGTAGCCACCCTTGGGGCCGTTGTGGCTCGTGATGAGCCGGCGCTTGGCGAGGCGCTGGAGGATCTTGGCCAAGAGCTCGCCCGGGATGTGGAATTCCTCGGCGATGCGCTTGGCGCTCACCGCACCCTCATCTCCATGGCAGGCGATGTAGTGCATCGCCATGAGCCCGTAGTCAGCCCGCTTCGTGAACCTCAACATGTCGTCCCGCTCCTCCCATATCCGACCAAGGCGATCTCCGACTCTTCTGGTCGTAGTCTTGCACTTGGAGCTGCCCCTGTCAAGCCCAGGCCTCTCTCAGCCGCCGAGCGGCTTCCTCGGGGGGCAGGTCATTGACGTGAATACCTCCGATCTGGCTAAGGCGATCGGGCGAGGGTGTGATCTCGAGATGCCAGTGGAAGTCCTCTGCAATGCTGGACCACTCTCCCGGCAGGAGCTTGGCCGCCTGGTTGGGTGCCGTGTACAGCACCATCTCGAAGGACGGATCGCCTGGGAGCGAAGCCAGCGTCCTGAAGTGGCCCCGCAGCAAGGCCGCCAGGTCCGCCACCGTGTTGGGTGTGAGCGCCTGTTCGTAGGCACAGGCGTGCTGGCGCGGCAGGATCCAGGCCTCGTAGGGCGAGCGGGCCGCATACGGCACGAGCGCGACGAAATGGGGCGTCAGCCGGATGACGCGCTCCTCGTCGGCCACCTCCTGACGGATGATGTCGCAGAAGACGCAGCGTCGCTTGTACTCGTAGTACTCGCGGCACTGGATGAGCTGGCGCCGCACGTCGTCGAAGATGACCGGGACGGCGACCACACGGGAGTACGGGTGGCTGATGCGTGAGCCGGGCTTCTTGTAGCGTCGCGTGATCAGAATATCGCGGATGGCCGGGTCCTTCTTGAGGTCTCGCAAACGGTCGCGGTACATCCACAAGACCTGTTCCCACCGCGCCTCGTCCATCCTCGCCGGCGTGAGATCGTGCTCCGGACCCTCGATGATGAGCTCGGTTGCCCCGCGCGGGGGAACCTTGTCGTAGAGGCCCACGCCCACGCGCCCAACTTCGCGCTCGACGCTAAAGTAGGGATCGATCTCAGGTACGACGCGCACGCTCCAGCCTGGCCCGTCCGGCGCGGAGCCGTCCTTGCGGTAGGCGACAATCTCCGGCGGAGTACGGGACTCGCTGCCGGGACAGAATGGGCAGTCGCCACTGGCAGGGGGCGCCTCGCCCGCGGGCCGCACAAGCACCCAATGGCCCCGGGTGGGGTCTTTCCGGAGATCACTCATGTTCTAAGCCACCTTATGGAAGCCGGCCTCCCAAGTCAAGATTCCCGGGTCCTTGCGGCTTTTGAATGCCGGGCTGCACTTTCGCTCGCCACGAAAGTCTGGCGTCCGAGCCTGTTCCAGGCTGCTGCTTGGCACCATGGACTCATGAGAACGGTGACGCGACTAGGACACTCAGCCTGGACAACTCCGACGGTTCGCGGAGAACGACGCCATCCAGCGGCGGCGGAGTGGCGGTGGTCGTAGATCCGAATCAGGACGCGCCCCGGTTCTAACGTCGTGTATCCATCTCTGGGCATTGCCGCCACTCGCGGCACGGGCTATCCCAGGGCGTGGCCCATCCCCATCGCACGTATCCC
>Ga0080064_1002297_pt1 | contig 33120 bp, 50 predicted proteins | sample Subgrocontami54m_FD_69260 | JGI IMG/M metagenome (GOLD analysis project Ga0080064, IMG submission 69260) | Subsurface groundwater microbial communities from S. Glens Falls, New York, USA - GMW46 contaminated, 5.4 m (SPADES assembly) (version 2) ...
TTGTGGGGCAAGAGAGACGGTTGGTGGATCCTCCGTCTCAAGTGGTTGCTGGGGTGAGGACAGTAACCACGCAAATGGATGAGCGCTGCGACGCCCACGTTGCAGCGCTCATTCGGTTTTTGCGGCGACCTTCCGACCTGCCCAAGCCAAACAAGAAGCAATTCCAGATTTGACTCGCAATCGTATTTCGGCGTAGATACATTCCCTGTTTCATGCCGGCGAACCAGCGTATCTCATCGAATAGGACTTTTCTTGTCGCATTTGCCGTAGTGTGTCTCGCCTTAACTGCGTTTGGTTGTCGAGGGGGATCAAATAAGAACGCAAACGCAAACGGCAACACTAGTCAATCGAATGGGTCGAGCGCAGAGCAAGCAAAGGCCCTTCTGGATCAGGGTAAGGATCTTGATGATCATAATCGGGACGAGGAGGCCGTCAAGGTTCTACAGCGAGCGATTGCCCTCCAGCCGGATCTGGCCGAGGCACATCTGCGACTAGGTATGGCCTTTACGGCGCTCGAAAGAAAGCCTGAGGCGGACGAGGAATACAAGAAGGCGATTGAGCTCTATAAGAAAGTCGTTCAGTCAGATCCGAAAAACGCACAAGCATTTTTCAGTCTTGGGGAAGCACACACGTTCTTACATCAGGATGAATCGGCAGCGGGCGATTATCGTCAAGCCACTCGCCTGCGGCCCGACGACGAAGAGTATTTCTACCAGCTTGGAAAGGCCGAGACGAAACTCGCTCACTATCCAGAGGCTGCATCGGCATTTCAGAAAGCGCTCGATCTTGACCCGAATGATTCTCGCGCGGTCGAGGGTCTCGAAAACGCGCGCGAAGGTGCTCAGCGAATCAAGGAAGGCAAAAAGCACGCGGAAGATGAGCTCAAGAAGCAGCAGGCGAACGCGAACGGGAATCTAAACGTGAACTCGAACTCAAGGAATCGGCCAACGCCGAAACCGCGATCGCGACGCTTCTAGAGCGATCAAGGGTATACTAGAGACTGTCATGGCTACTTACACACCGCCCCCATATTTCCCGCAGAGTTCCTTGTCGCCGCCGGATGAGAATCGCTACCGAAAGTTCAAGCTTGCCGTCTTCGCTTTCATCGTCTTGATCTTGATGATCGTTGGAGGCGTCGTGCTCGGAGCCGTTTATCTCATCAGGCACCTCCTGTAGACAACGGACGCAGGCCGCACAAAAACAACGCAACCTCGCTTGACAGAAGGAACGCCTGCCCCGTATAGTTTCCCGTTTCGGACTCTGGTCTGATATCCACATGCGTAACGCTGCAACTGGTTCTGTCGGTGCGGAGGCGTTGCCCGGCTGAATGTAATCATCCAGCCGTTTGACATTATTGTGGCGTAGACGCTCGCGCGGAAGCGGTTTGAGTTTCCCGGCGAGTGCGCAATCAGGGTAAACTATCCATGCGACGCCACAGAGAAGTTTCGGCTTAAGGGAAGCCACGATCCGCGCCCGCCTCGCAAGCGAAGTCAGAACGTCCCTGAACCAATATTAGTAGCAGGGCAGTTGCCTGCGCTGACTGCCGGACATGTTCCGGAAAGAGGCAGGCCCCGGCCCTTTTGCGCTTTGCAGGCGAGTCCTTGGCTCGCAATCGAGAAAGAAGAAGATGCCGACGATCAATCAATTGGTTCGCAAGGGCCGCAAGCGAGTTAAGTACAAGACGGCCAGCCCGGCGTTGCAGAGTTCGCCGCAAAAGCGCGGAGTGTGCACTCGCGTTTACACCCAGACGCCCAAGAAACCAAACTCGGCGCTGCGCAAAGTCGCGCGCGTGCGCTTAACCAACGGCATCGAGGTCACGACTTACATTCCCGGCGTCGGCCACAATTTGCAGGAGCACTCAATTGTCCTGATTCGCGGAGGGCGCGTAAAGGATCTGCCGGGCGTGCGCTACCACGTGATTCGCGGCACGTTGGATTCTGTCGGCGTGGCGGATCGCAAGAAGAGCCGTTCGAAGTACGGCGCGAAACGGCCTAAGGGAGGCGCGAAGTAGTCTATGCCAAGACGAAGAGTTGCAGAGAGACGCGCGGTTCTGCCCGACCCTGTCTATAACAGTCCGCTGGTCACGAAGTTCATCAACGGCATTATGTGGGGCGGCAAGAAGTCAAAGGCCGAGAAGACTTTCTACGATGCGCTCCGGCAAGTGGGCGAAAAGGCCGGCGAAGAGCCGCTCAAGCTTTTCAAGAAGGCGATCGAGAACGTGCGCCCCACCGTGGAAGTGAAATCGAGGCGCGTAGGAGGATCCACCTATCAAGTTCCGGTCGAAGTTCACCAGGAACGTCGCGGCGCGCTGGCGATTCGCTGGATCGTTTCGTATGCGCGCGGGCGCGGCGAGAAAACGATGACCGATCGGCTGGCGGCAGAGCTGCTCGACGCGGCGAACAATCGCGGCAACGCGGTGAAGAAGAAAGACGATACGCATCGCATGGCTGATGCAAACAAGGCGTTCGCGCATTACAAGTGGTAACCCTGGGTACGCACGCTTCTAGCGTGCCGGCTTCAACGATCCGGGCACGCTGGAAGCGTGCGTACCCAGAAAACGAAATGGCTAAGTACGACCTAAATACATTCAGGAATATCGGCATCATGGCGCACATCGATGCCGGTAAGACCACGACCACGGAACGGGTCCTTTATTACACGGGCGTCTCGCACAAAATCGGCGAGGTGCACGAGGGCACGGCGACCATGGATTGGATGGAGCAGGAGCAGGAGCGCGGCATTACGATTACGAGTGCCGCGACCACGTGCTTTTGGGAGCGTAACGGGAAAGATCACCGCATCAACATCATCGACACGCCGGGCCACGTTGATTTTACGATGGAAGTCGAGCGTTCCCTGCGCGTACTCGATGGGGCGGTCGCGGTATTTGACGGCGTCGCCGGAGTCGAACCGCAATCCGAGACTGTTTGGCGTCAGGCCGACAAATACGGCGTGCCGCGCATTTGTTTTATTAACAAGCTCGACCGCGCCGGCGCTTCCTTCCAGCGCTCTTTCGATTCGATCATTACCCGCCTTGGTGCAAACCCCGTCGCAATTCAAATTCCCATCGGCTTGGAAGATCAGTTCAAAGGCGTCGTCGATCTGATCGCGATGAAGGGTTTGATCTGGAACGACGAGAGCAAAGGCGCCGAATACGAAACCGCCGACATTCCCGAGGAATTAAAGGAAGAAGCCGCCGCCGCGCGTGAGAAATTGATCGAAGCCGTGGCCACCGTTGACGATCACTTGATGCACAAGTATGTCGAGGGAGAGAAGATCACCGAAAACGAGATTCGCGTCGGGCTGCGCAAGGGAACCTTGGCATTGCGCATCGTGCCCGTCGTGACCGGATCGGCTTTCAAGAATAAGGGTGTGCAGACTCTGCTTGATGCCGTGGTTGATTACCTGCCGTCGCCACTCGACATTCCGCCGGTCGAAGGAGTCAATCCGAAGAACGGCCAAAAGGAACTACGCCCAGCCGATGACAGCGCGCCATTCAGCGGTCTCGTATTCAAGATTATGGCCGACAAACATCTCGGCCAGCTTTCGTTCGTGCGGATCTACAGTGGGACGATCAAGAGTGGCTCTTACGCTTATAACTCAGCGAAGGACACGCGCGAGCGCATCGGGCGTTTGATGCGCATGCACGCCAACAAACGTGAAGACACTGAAGACGCCAGCGCCGGCGAGATCATCGCCATCGGCGGCATGAAGCAGGTTACTACCGGCGACACGATTTGCGACGAGAACAAGCCGATCATCCTGGAAGCAATTGATTTTCCGGCTCCGGTTATCCGCGTTGCCGTCGAGCCAAAGACCCGCGCCGACCAGGACAAGCTGGGCATCGCGCTTGGCCGCTTGGCGCAGGAAGATCCTTCCTTCACTGTTTCAACTGATCACGAAACCGGGCAGACGATTATCGCCGGCATGGGCGAGCTGCACCTTGAGATCATCGTCGATCGCATGAAGCGCGAATTTGGCGTCGAAGCTAACGTCGGCAAGCCACAGGTCGCCTATCGCGAAACGATCACGCAAGGGGCCGCGGGCAAGGAAGTTTTCAAGAAGCAGACCGGCGGTCGTGGCCAGTATGCGCACGTCGAATTGGAGATCGAACCGGCGCCCGGCGAAGGTTTTGTCTTCGAGAACGAGATCAAGGGAGGCGCGATTCCGCGCGAATTCATCAAGCCAACCGAACAAGGCGTTCACGACGCGATGGAGCGCGGCTTTCTGGCCGGCTATGACCTGGTCGATATCAGAGTGCGCTTAGTAGACGGCGGTTTTCACGAGGTTGACTCAGACGAGCGAGCTTTTATTATTGCCGGTTCGTTGGCGTTTCAGGACGCGGTCAGAAAGGCCAAGCCAGTTTTGCTTGAGCCGATCATGCGGAATGAGGTGGTAACCCCGGAAGATTACATGGGCGCGGTAACCAGCGATCTGCATCGCCGGCGCGGACAGATCGAAAAGACCGAGCCGCGACCCGGTGGCGTGCAGGTGGTCACGGCCTTTGTGCCGCTTTCGGAAATGTTTGGATACACGACCGACCTGCGTTCGTCAACGCAGGGCCGCGCAACTTCGACGATGCACTTCGAGCGTTACGACCCCGCGCCAAAGCATGTCGCGGAAGAGATCATCGCGAAGGTGCAGGGCGTAGCCAGAATCTAGGTTCGTTTAGACGCAGCACTTGTGCTGCGAATACAACGAGGAAGAGACAGAGATGAGCAAAGAGAAATTTGATCGCAGCAAGCCGCACGTGAACATCGGGACGATTGGGCACGTGGATCACGGGAAGACAACTTTGACGGCGGCGATAACAAAGGTTCTGGGGAAGACCAATCCGAAGGTGCAGTTCATCGCCTTCGATCAGATCGACAAGGCGCCGGAAGAGAAGGCCCGTGGGATCACGATTGCCACGGCGCACGTCGAGTACGAGACCAAGGCCCGGCACTACGCGCACGTCGACTGTCCCGGCCACGCTGACTATGTGAAGAACATGATCACCGGCGCGGCCCAGATGGACGGAGCTATCCTAGTGGTGGCGGCTACTGACGGGCCGATGCCGCAGACGCGCGAGCACATTCTTTTGGCTCGCCAGGTAGGCGTGCCGTCGATGGTCGTGTGTCTGAATAAAGTGGACGCGGTCGACGATGCAGAGTTGCTCGAGCTGGTGGAACTGGAGGTGAGAGAGCTGCTCTCACTGTATGAATTTCCGGGCGACGATATTCCGGTAATCAAGTGTTCGGCGTTGAAAGCCCTGGAAGGCGATGAAGCCTGGGAGAAGGGGATTCTGGAGTTGATGGAGGCGGTTGACACTTACATTCCGACGCCGGCGCGCGACATAGAGAAGCCCTTCCTGATGCCGGTCGAAGACATCTTCACGATTCAAGGCCGCGGGACGGTGGCGACGGGCCGAGTCGAGCGGGGCAAGGTGAAGGTCAACGAGACGGTGGAAGTTGTGGGAATCCGGCCGACAATAAAGACGGTAGTGACGGGCGTAGAGATGTTCAAGAAGCTGCTGGATGAAGGCACGGCTGGCGACAATGTTGGGTTGCTACTCAGAGGAGTAGAGCGCAAGGACATCGAGCGGGGGCAGGTAATCTCGAAACCTGGGAGCATTACGCCGCACACAAAGTTCAAGGCAGAAGCATATGTGCTGACGAAGGAAGAAGGCGGAAGACACACGCCGTTCTTTACGGGGTATCGGCCGCAGTTTTACTTCAGAACAACTGATGTCACTGGGGTGGCACACTTGCCTGAGGGCGTAGAGATGGTGATGCCGGGCGACAACGTAGAGATGAACATCGAGTTGATTGCGCCGATCGCTATGGAGAAGGGCTTGCGCTTCGCGATCCGCGAAGGCGGCCGCACCGTCGGCGCTGGCACCGTCTCGGATATCGTGGAGTAGGTTGGGTACGCACGCTTCCAGCGTGCGGTACTACAGAGCACGCCGGAGGCGTGCGCACCGATTATGCTTAACGAAAAAATACGAATCAGGCTGAAGGCTTACGATCACCGCGTGCTCGATCAATCGACGACAGAGATCGTCGAGACAGCAAAGCGCACTGGCGCACGCGTGGCCGGGCCGATTCCGCTGCCGACCATAAAGAATAAGTGGACGGTTCTGCGTTCACCGCACGTTGATAAGAAGTCGCGCGAACAGTTCGAGATCAGGACGCACAAGCGCCTGATGGACATTCTCGATCCAACCCCGCAGACCGTGGACGCGCTGATGAAACTCGATCTGCCTGCGGGCGTTGACGTCGAAATTAAGGCTTTTGGAAAACAGTAGTGTTCAGAGTTCAAGCTTTAGCTTGCTCGAACGAAGACAAACTGAAGTTTGAACTCTGAACTGAAGAATCATGATGAACGGAATCATCGGCAAGAAAATGGGCATGACGCAGTTGTTCGCGCCGGATGGCACGGTCACTCCGGTCACCGTCATCAAAGCCGGCCCATGCGTCGTGGTGCAGAAGAAGTCTGCGGGCGGAGCGGACGGCTACGATGCCGTGCAACTCGGACTAGTTGAAGAGAAGCCAATCAGACTGAAGAACGTGAACAAGCCGATGCGCGGTCACTTCGAAAAAACCGGCGGCGGCATTCCGCCGACGCGCGTGCTGAAAGAATTTCGCCTGTCGGCGTCCGACGATAGTACCAACGTCGGCGACAAGATTCTGGTGGATCAGTTCTCAGATGGTGACATCGTCGAGGTTGTAGGCAAGTCCAAGGGGCGCGGGTTTGCCGGCACCGTGAAGCGGCACAATTTCAGTCGCGGTCCCGAATCGCACGGCTCGATGAACGTGCGCGCGCCCGGATCTATTGGGCAGTCGGCTTATCCATCGCGAGTCTTCAAAGGAATGCGTTCGTCGGGTCATATGGGCGACGAACGCGTGACGATCAAACGGTTGACGGTCGCGCGGGTTGATGCCGAAAATAATCTATTGATGATTCGCGGCGCGGTGCCCGGCGCTAACGGCTGTGTCGTGGTGGTGAAGAAGGCGGCGCGACAGCGCAAGGGATAGGTTTGAAAACGGAGGTTCCGTTATGCCAACAGTCAAAATTCTAAACTTGACCAGCAAGGAAGTTGGCGAGATCAAGTTGTCGGACGCAGTGTTTGGCGTCGAGATGAACGAGCCGTTGATTCACGAGGCTGTGCGCAGCTTTATGGCTAATCGACGCGCGGGAACGTCGGCGACGAAGACGCGTGGTGACGTGTCCGGCTCGGGAAGAAAACTCTGGAAGCAGAAAGGCACTGGCCGCGCGCGCATCGCGAGCTTGCGTTCGCCGCTCTGGAAAGGCGGCGGCAATGTGCACGGGCCACAGCCGCGCGATTGGTCATATAACTTGCCAAAGAAGATGAGAAAGCGCGCGATGTGTGCGGCGATTTCTGCTCGGCTCCGCGAAGGCAACCTTTTGATCGTCGACGAGTGGAAGCTCGAGCAACCAAAGACGAAAGACTTTCTGAACACACTCGGCGGTTTGAATCTGAGCGGCAAGACCCTAATTGTGGATTCGCTGAAGAACACGAATTTGATGCTGGCTTCGCGCAATGTCCAGACGACGAAAGTGGTCAACAGCTATGGCGTGAACGTCTATGATCTGGTCTACCACCAAAAGCTGGTGTTGACACCGAAGTCAGTTGAAGAGTTGACGGATATTCTGCGGCCGCGCGCGAAGGACGACGAAGAGAGTCCGCGTCACGAAGTTTTGGGCGGCCCGACTAAGCCGCGTACAGCGCCCGGAAGAAGAGGGGTCTCAGCGTAAACGATGCGAACGGTTTGGGACGCAATCAAGTCGCCAGTGATCACCGAGAAGGCTCTGGTGGCGAAGGAAGAGACGCAGGACAAGCGTCAGTTGCTGACGTTTCGCGTCGAGCGGCGGGCGACCAAGCCTGAGATCAAACAAGCGGTCGAAACGATCTTCCAAGTCAAGGTTGACGAAGTGCGGACGGCGAATTTTCTCGGCAAGATGGCGCGCCGCGGACGTCACGAAGGCCGCAAGCCGTCGTGGAAGAAAGCGTTCGTGACGCTGAAGCAGGGTGAGAAACCCGTCGATTACGGGGAAGCGATCTAAGCAATGGGCATCAAGAAACTAACACCGACATCGCCGGCGCGTCGCTATCAGACTTATCTGACCCGCGACGAATTGACGCCTGGCGCGTCGCCTGAGAAGTCTCTGTTGGAACCCAAGACTCGCATCTCGGGCCGTAATAATGACGGCCACATCACGGTGCGGCGTCGTGGCGGTGGACACAAGCGCCACTATCGCGTGATCGATTTCAAACGCGACAAGGACGGCGTGCCGGCTCGCGTTACTCAGATCGAATACGATCCGAATCGCTCGTCGAACATTGCTCTGCTGACTTATCTGGACGGAGAAAAGCGTTACATCATCGCTCCTGTCGGGCTGGAAGTGGGGAAGATGATCGCCAGCGGCGAGGAAGCAGACATTCTTCCCGGGAACACTTTGCCGATTCGCAGCATTCCGCTGGGCACGCAGATTCATAACATTGAACTGCGCCCCGGCAAGGGCGGGCAGATGGCGCGCGCGGCCGGATCGTTTGCGCAGCTCCTGGCGAAGGAAGGTCAATTCGCGCAGTTGCGCATGCCCTCGGGTGAAGTGCGACGCGTGCCCGTCGAGTGCCGCGCGACCGTGGGCCAGGTGGGTAACGTCGAACACGAAAATGTTTCGTTGGGTAAGGCTGGGCGATCGCGTTGGAAAGGTATCAGGCCGCATGTACGCGGCGTCGCCATGAATCCGGTGGATCATCCGCACGGCGGCGGTGAAGGAAAAACTTCCGGCGGCCGCAATCCGGTAACGCCATGGGGCCAGCCGACTCGCGGTTACAAGACGCGGCGGAACAAACGTACCAAGAAGATGATCGTGAGAGATCGGAGAGTTAAGTAATTTCGAAATTCGAAATGGAAAGCCTATGCCACGTTCACTAAAAAAAGGAGCCTGGGTCGATAAAGGCATTCGGAAGGTAGTCGAGCGGATTCGCGCTGGCTCGCAAAGACCACAGGTGATTCGTACCTGGTCGCGGCGTTCGACGATCACGCCCGACATGGTCGGACTGACGTTTGGAGTGCACAACGGCAAACGGCATATCCCGATTTATGTAACCGAGAATATGGTCGGACATAAGCTGGGCGAGTTCTCGCCGACGCGAACGTTCAAGGGCCATTCAGGAACGAAGTCTGAGAAGGCCGAGAAAACCGCGACGGTGTCCGGCAAGGCCGGGACTTCAGCACCGGCGGCAGCAGCGCCCGCGGCGTAGGAGCCGTAAATCGTAAATGGTAAATGGTAAATCGTGAATAGAACTTGAATGCGATGATCGATTACTTTGGAACACAAATGGCTCTTTCTATTTACGATTCACGATTAACGATTCACTAATTTTATGGAAGCCAGAGCAAGTGCAAAATATCTGCGCGGGTCGTCGCAAAAGGCGCGACTGGTGATCGACATGATCCGCGGCAAGAACGTCAACCAGGCGTTGGCGATTCTTCGTTTCGCGAATAAGCGCGCCGCTGCCGGCATCGAGAAATGCGTCCGGTCGGCGATCGCTAATGCCAACGAAACAGCAGAAAAGGCAAACGTCTCGGTCGATCCCGATGAGCTTTGGTTGAAAGCAGCCTTTGTCGATCGCGGCCCGACCAAAGGTCGAAAGCGCCTGAGGCCGGCCCCGCAAGGTCGAGCGTTTCGTCAGCAGCGCCACTTTTGTCACGTGACGATCCTGCTCTCGAATGAGAAGCCGGGTGAGAAAACAGAGTCCGAAGGTAAGTCCACGCCGGCATTGAGCAGACGGGCGAAGCGCGGCGGAGCCGCGGCCGCGCCGCGCGCCAAGCGGATAGCTGGAAAGACAGAGGCAGCAAGCGAAGCGAAGAAAGCGGACACGTCGAAGGGCGAGAAGAAAACGGGCAAGGTGGCGTCGAAGTTAGGCAGCGCTTTGCGGAGAAAGAAGAAGACGGAAGAGTAGGGGCATCTTGAATTCCAGATTCCAGATTCGAAATTCCAAACTCGGATTTCAGACTCAAGATTCCAAAACGGAGAATTAAGTGGGCCAAAAAGTTCATCCATACGGTTTTCGCCTCGGTTACAACAAAGACTGGCATTCGCATTGGTTCGCGAAGAAGCAGTTCGGCGACTTTCTGATCGAGGACCTCAAGCTTAAGGCCGAACTAAAGCGGCGCTTCACCGGCGCCGGTGTCTCGCACGTTGACGTCGAGCGCGCGGCGAACCGTCTGAAGATCATCATCTACACTTCGCGGCCGGGAATCATCATCGGGCGCAAGGGATCAGAGATTGACAAGCTGAAAAGTGATATCTCCTCGCGCACCGGACGCGAAGTTCTGGTTTCGATTCAGGAGATTCATAAGCCGGAACTGAACGCCCAGTTGCAAGCGGAAAAGATTGCGGCCCAGCTCGAAAAGCGAATTGCTTTTCGCCGCGCCATGCGCAAGGCAGTAGAAGAGTCCCTGCGCTTTGGCGCACAGGGAATCAAAGTGAAAGTCAGCGGCCGGCTGAACGGCGCTGAGATTGCGCGCAGCGAATGGCATCTGCAGGGACAACTTCCGCTGCACACTCTGCGTTCGGATGTTGATTACGGTTTGGCGGAAGCGCATACGACGTTTGGCGTGATTGGCGTAAAGTGCTGGATTTATCGCGGCCAGATCCTGGATGCCAAAGCGGCGATGGCTCGCGGCACCGGTACTGATCCGATCAACGAAACGCGCGGACCCGGACAGCGCGAAGGTCGGCAGCGACCGGCGCGCGCCCGCCGAGAAAGACCAGAGAGATAAACCGCCATGTTGATGCCGAAAAAAGTTAAGCATCGTAAGCAGATGCGCGGCCGTATGCGCGGGAAAGCGAATCGCGGCAGCATGATCAGCTTCGGTGAGTACGGTTTGAAGACTCTGGAGCCGGCCTGGATCACGGATCGGCAAATCGAAGCAGCGCGCATTGCGATGACGCGACACATCAAGCGCGGCGGCAAGATTTGGATTCGGATGTTTCCCGACAAGCCGGTTACCAAGAAGCCGGCGGAAACGCGCATGGGCAAAGGCAAGGGCGCGCCAGAATATTGGGTCGCCGTGGTCAAACCGGGGCGCATTCTCTACGAGATTGAAGGAGTCGATGAGAAGACAGCGCGCCAAGCAATGAAACTGGCTGCGCAGAAGCTTCCGATTCAGACCAAGTTTGTTACTCGCGCCGAGCAAGAGGGCGGCGCAATTTAGGTTTCAAGTTTAAGGTTTCAGGTTTCAAGTTGAGCGAACCTGGAACGGTGAGCGAAGCGAAAGATGAAGAGACGCGAAGAAGTCGACAAATTGAAGGGGATGACCGATGACGATCTGCACGCCGAGGCTGCGCGTCTGAAAGAGTCCCTGTTTCGGCTCAACTTTAAGTTAGCGCTGGGCGAAGTTGACGCGATCAAGAAGATGCGCGAAGAGAAGAAGTCTTTGGCCCGCATTCGCACCATCGTGAGGCAAAGAGAGGTCCAGCCGGGACAGTGAACTGAGCTGACGAGATTGGCTAAAAATGTTTAGAAGGAAAAAGAAAGAAGAAGAGACTTCAGCCCCGCCGAGTGCGGAGGTCGTGGCGACGCCTGAAGCGCCGGTCGTTGAGGCTCCGAGCGCAGGCGAGGATGTCGTTTCGGAGTCGGCGATCGTTGCGGCTGACGCGGCAACCGGCGAGGCTGCCGCGCCTGCTCGTGCGCCGTCGGCGCGCCGAGGTAACCGCGTGCAGAAGGTTGGAATCATAACCTCTGACAAGATGCAAAAGACGGTCGTCGTCCGAGTCGATCGGCTGGTGCTGCACCGCACTTACCGGCGCTACGTTCGTCGCACCACGAAATTCAAGGCGCACGATGAGCTGGGCGCGGCCGTGGGCGACCGCGTGCGCATAGTTGAGACGCGACCACTGTCGGCGCAGAAGCACTGGCGCGTAGTTGAGATTCTCCAGAAGGCAGCGAAGTAGCGAAAAGCCATGATTCAAATGCAGACCTCTCTGGAGGTCGCTGACAATTCGGGAGCACGACGCGTCGAGATGATTATGGGCATCGGCGGCTCGACGGGAAAGATTGCCAGTCTCGGCGATCGCATTAAGGTCACCGTGAAAGAGGCTTCGCCCGACGGCACGATCAAAAAGGGAACGGTCCAGGATGCCGTGATCGTGCGCACCCGCAAGGAAGTGCGCCGTAGAGATGGCACCTACATTCGCTTCGATCAGAACGCCGCGGTGCTAATCAAAGAAGACGGCACCCCAATCGGCACCCGCGTGTTTGGGCCGGTTGCGCGCGAGTTGCGCGACAAGAACTACATGAAGATTGTGTCGCTGGCGCCGGAGGTTATTTGATCGTGAAAGCAAAGAAGCGAGCCAAAATCAGAAAGAACGATTCGGTCGTGGTGATTGCCGGACGCGACAAGGGCAAGCGTGGCCGCGTGTTGGCGGTGGCCCCGAGTACCGGCAAGGTGAAGGTTGAAGGTGCGGGGATGATCAAGCGGCACCAGAAGCCCGCGGGAAATCGTGGCGGTGGGATTATCGATAAGGAAGCCTGGATTAATATTTCGAACGTGCAAGTTGTCGATCCGCAGTCCGGCAAGCCTTCACGAGTGCGATACCAAATCGAAGGTGACGGAACAAAGATTCGAGTGGCTGCGGCGAGCGGACATTCATTGGAGAAGTAAGTCCGACAAACTTTAGTTTGTCGTTGACATTAGCTGGGACGAGGGACGACGACAGACTGAAGTTTGTCGGACAAAGATCATGGCCAGACTGAAAGAACGATACCAGAAAGAGATCGCCCCGGCGGTCGCCAAAGAGTTTGGGATCGCGAATCCCATGGCGATTCCGCGGCTCGCTAAGATCATCATCAACATGGGGATGGGCGAGGCCATTGCCAACGCCAAGGTTTTGGATACGGCGGCCGAGGAGTTGAAGGCAATCGTGGGACAGAAGCCCGTGATCACGAAGGCGAAAAAATCCATCGCCAGCTTCAAACTTCGTCAGGGTATGCCGATCGGGGTTGTTGTCACACTGCGCGGCGAGCGCATGTACGAGTTTTTTGATCGACTGGTGTCAGTGGCGTTGCCGCGCGTCAGAGATTTTCGGGGCGTCTCGCCAAAGGCCTTTGACGGCCGCGGCAACTACACGATCGGAATCAAAGAGCAATTGATTTTCCCTGAGATTGATTTCAACAAAGTCGACAAGCAGCGCGGGATGAACATCTCGATTGTCACGACGGCGCGCACCGATGAGCAAGCGCGCGCGCTTCTGAAAGGTTTGGGAATGCCCTTTAGGCAGTGATATGGCAAAGAAATCTTTAATCGCGAAGGCGAATCGCAAGCCGAAGTTTTCGTCGCGCGCGTACACCCGTTGCAAGCGCTGTGGCCGGCCGCGCGCCTATCTGCGCAAGTTTCATCTGTGTCGCATTTGCTTTCGCGAGTTGGCGTTGCAGGGACAGATTCCGGGCGTGGTGAAATCGAGCTGGTGAGAAAGACATTGCCGATTTTCAATTGCCGATTTCCAATTGGAAATCTAATCGGCAATCGGCAAGTGGCAATCGAAAATGGAGTTGTAGATGACTGATCCTATTGCCGACATGGTGGCGCGAATTCGCAATGCAGTAGCCGCCAAACATTCGCGTGTTGATATCCCAACTTCGAAACTGAAGCTGGAGATCGCGCGCATCCTCAAAGAGGAAGGCTATATCAATAACTTCGTCGTCAAAGGCGAAGGCCCGAAGAAAGTGGTGCGCATATTCCTGCGCTACGATGCGCGCGGTACCTCTTCGATTACGCATCTGGCGCGCGTATCGCGACCCGGCCGGCGCGTGTATGTTGGTTCGCATCAGATTCCGCGTGTGCTGGGCGGCTATGGCGTCAACATAGTCTCGACTTCGCGCGGACTGATGAGCGGCAAGATGGCGCGCAAGGAAAATGTCGGCGGCGAGTTGCTGGCGGAAATTTATTAACGAAGACGGCTCAAAAGACTATGTCTCGCATTGGCAAGAAACCGATTACGATTCCCAAAGGGGTGACGATCGCGATCAAAGATCGCGAGCTGGAAGTAAAGGGCACGAAGGGCGTGCTCAAGACGCCGATTCCTGAGGGCGTTACTTTCAAGCTCGAGGGCGACGAGTTGGTTGCTGAACGCGCCTCGAACGAACAAGCCGCGCTGCACGGGCTGGCTCGCGCTTTGGCAAACAACGCGATCCTGGGAGTGATGCAGGGCTTCTCGAAACAGATGGACGTCGTTGGGGTTGGTTATAAGGCGGATGTGCAGGGTCGCAAGGTCGTCTTCGCACTTGGCTATTCCCACCCGATTGATTTTCCTTTGCCGGAAGGAATCGAAGCAAAGGCTGAACGCTTGCCGACCAAGGCGAGCATTCAGCAGTATCAAACCACGTTGACAATCTCGGGAATCGACAAGCAAAAGCTCGGACAGGTATGCGCCGAGATGTACAAGCTGCGTAAGCCTGACGCTTACAAAGGCAAGGGCGTGCGCTACGCCGACGTGCCGATTAAGTTAAAGCCGGGCAAGACCGGGAAGTAGTTGAGTCAGAGAAATGGCCAAGAGAAACAGAGCAGAGGTTCGCGTTGCCGTGCACAGGCGCATCCGGCGCAAGGTCCGCGGTAGCACCGCGCGGCCGCGTTTGGCGGTTTACCGCAGCCTGAATCACATCTACGCGCAGATAATCGACGACGAAAAGTCGCAGACGCTAGCATCGGCTTCAACTACTGAGAAGGAGTTGCGCGGATCGAGCGGCGGCAACGTCGCCGCTGCCAAGCGTGTTGGTCAGGCGATCGCGGAACGGGCGCTGGCCGCCGGAGTTGAGCAAGTAGTTTTCGATCGCGGCGGATATCTTTATCACGGTCGGGTCAGGGCGTTGACCGATGCGGCGCGCGCGGCCGGGCTGAACAAAGACGAAACCCTTGCTGCGGAAGCAGAGGTCGCGGAAAAAGCCGCGGCGGCAGCGGAAAAAGCCAGCGCCGACGAAGCGACTGCTCAGGCGGCGAGTGCTAAAGAAAAGAGCGCCAAAGCAAAGAAGGCCAAGAGCAAGGCTGACGCCGCCGTCGAATCGAAGTCTGAAGCCGTCGAAGTGAAGGCTGAAGAAGCCGGCGACGCTAAAGAAGAAGCTAAAGAAGAATAAATGAGACAACCCAAGCAACGAATATTGCCCCAGGGACTTGATCTGAAAGATCAGGTCATCTCGATCAATCGCGTAACCAAGGTCGTCAAGGGCGGAAAGAATCTTTCGTTCGCGGCGCTGGTCATCGTGGGAGATGAGGCCGGACATGTTGGTTTCGGTACCGGCAAAGCGCGCGAAGTGCCTCTGGCGATAAAGAAAGCTGTTGAGGCCGCCAAGAAGAATCTGATCCGCGTCCCGCTGATCGAAAACACTTTGCCGCATCAGTTGATTGGCAAATTTGGCGCAGGTCGTGTCCTGATGAAGCCCGCGTCCCAGGGAACCGGCGTAATCGCAGGTGGCGCCGTGCGCGCGGTGATGCGAGCCGCAGGAGTTCGCGATGTGCGCACGAAAGTTCTTGGATCAACCAATCCGCACAATGTCGTGCGCGCAACCTTCGACGGGCTGCTCAAGATGAAGGATCCGTTTGAAGTGGCGCGGCTGCGCGGCAAGCAGGTCGAGGAACTGTAACTCAAAGCATATGGCGAAGAAAAAGACTGACAAGGGCGCGGCGCCGGCAAAGATTCGGATTCAGTATTATCGCAGTGGCATCGCTTTCCCCGAAACTCAGAAACGCGTCGTTCACTGTTTGGGTCTGCGAAAGCTGAATCAAATTGTCGAGCGGCCCGACAACCCGTCAATGCGTGGCGCGGTCGCGAAAGTTCCGCATCTTTTGCGAATCATCGAGTGAATGAATATGGCTTTATCTCTTAACAACCTCCGTCCCGCAAAAGGTTCGACGCACAAGAAGAAGCGTGTCGGACGTGGGCCTGGCTCCGGGAAGGGAAAGACTTCTACCCGCGGCGAAAAGGGTCAGAAGTCGCGTTCCGGTTATTCTTCGAAAATCGGTTTCGAGGGTGGCCAGATGCCTCTGCATCGTCGCCTGCCCAAACGAGGCTTCACCAACATTTTCAAGAAGCGTTGGACTGAAGTGAGCCTGGAAGCGCTGGAAAAACATTTCGGGGCGAACGATGAGATCACGCCAGCGATTCTGCATGAACGCGGGATCATCAAGAAGGCAAAACATGACATCGTCGTTTTGGGAAATGGCGAGATCAAGAAGGCGCTAAGAATTTCGGCGCACCGTTTCACCAAGAGCGCGCGCGAGAAGATCAAAAAAGCCGGCGGCGCCGCGACTGTAATCGGCGCTCAGTAGAACAGCCGTTATGGAAAAATTTCTAGCAGCCGTTCGCAACATGTTCAATGTGCCGGACCTGCGCCGGCGCATCTTTTTCACTCTGAGCATGCTGGCGATCTATCGCCTGGGGGCGCACGTCTCCGCGCCGGGACTCAACCAGGAAAGACTGAAGCAAGTCTGGGGGAATGTCAGCGGAACCCTCCTTGGAGTTCTCGATCTTTTCTCTGGCGGTAACTTCCGGGTGATCTCGATCTTTGCGCTGGGCGTTACGCCCTACATTACCTCGTCAATCATTTTGCAATTGATGACCGTGGTCTCGCCGCAGTTGAAAAAGTTGCAGGAAGAAGGCGAGATGGGGCGACAGAAGATCAACCAGTGGACGCGGTATCTCACCGTGCTGCTGGCGATGCTGCAGACCTCGTTCGTCGCGCACTGGCTGCAAGTCAATCAGGTTGGCCCGAGTTTTGGTGAGCCCGGCGGCATTGGTTTTTTCCTGACTACAGTGCTGACGCTGACTACGGGCACGATTTTCGTGATGTGGCTGGGCGAGCAAATCACTGACCGCGGAGTAGGAAATGGAATCTCCTTACTAATTTTTTCCGGCATCGTGATTGGGCTTCCGCGCGGCGTGCAGCAGGTCATGGGCCGCATGAGCGGCGGCGACACGTTGGAAATCATCGGCGTCTTCGCGCTGGTCCTGGCGCTGGTCGCCATCATCGCCTTCATCGTTTTTGTGGAGGCTGCGCGGCGCAAAATCCCAGTGAGCTATGCCAAGCGACACGTCGGCCGGCAGTTGGTGGGCGGGCAACAGACGACGATGCCGCTAAAGTTGAACATGGGCGGCGTGATTCCGGTCATCTTCGCGTCGTCGGTGCTGTCGATGCCGCAGAGCTTGTTCTCAGCTTTTCCGCCAAAGGATCCGGGGAATTGGTATGGGAAAATCTTTGGTTTTTTCCAATTGTTTCACGCCGGCGATCCGTATTACGAACTCATATTCCTTTCGCTGATCGTCTTCTTCACTTACTTCTACGTGTCAATTGTCTTCAACGTTGAAGAGGTTGCCGACAACCTGCGTAAGCACGGTGGATTCATGCCGGGCATTCGGCCCGGCCGCGCGACGGCGGAATACTTGAACACGATCCTGACCCGGCTGACGACGGTGGGCGCGATATATCTGGCCATGGTGGCCTTCTTTCCGCAGTTCATGCTGAGCGGGTATAAAGTGGCGAGACTGCCCCTAATCGGCACGTGGCTGGATTCATTCGTGAGCACCACGCCCGGCATGCAGTGGATTCCGACCGGCATGGGCTATCAATTTTATTTCGGCGGCACGTCGCTGCTGATTCTAGTAGGCGTAGCAATGGACACGGTTGCTCAGATCGAGGCCCAGCTCGTGATGCGGAACTATGAAGGCTTTCTGGGCAGCGGCGGAAGACTGCGCGGGCGCAGGGCGTGATGTCATTTTCGATTGCCAAATTCCAATTGCCGGTTTGAGATCGTGCGATCCGATCGAGAGCCAATCGGGAATTGGCAATCGGCAACCCGGAATTCTTTATGTCCAAGATCATCGTCTTGATGGGCGCGCCGGGTGCCGGCAAGGGCACGCAGGCGCGCTTGCTGCAAGAGCGCTTGGGGCTCCCACAGATATCGACTGGCGATATGTTGCGGGCGCTTGATGCCGAAGACATTCACTCAACCCAAACCTCTGGAAAGCTGATTCCCGATGAAGTCGTAATCGGGCTGGTAAGGAAGCGAACCGAGCAGGAGGATTGTAATCACGGTTACGTCCTGGATGGTTTTCCCCGCACGCCGGCCCAGGCTGAAATGCTTGAGAAGCTAGTCGCCGTTCAGGGCAACGCTCTCATGGCGATTCTGGTTGACGTGCCGATGGAAATCCTGGAAAAGCGGCTCACCGGACGACGGAACTGCCCCGTCTGCAACGAGATTTATAACGTTTACTTCAAGCCGCCAAACTCCGATAACGTTTGCGACCGCCACCCGAACACTCAACTTGCACAACGGTCCGACGATCGTCCGGAGAACGTTTCCGTCCGGCTGCAAACCTACGAAAAGCAGACGCGTCCCTTGCTTGACTATTACAAAGAGTCGCATCGGCTTGGCAAGGTGGACGGGAACCGAGAGCGTGAAGCTATTTACAAAGATATTGAAGTAATAGCCAAGAGTTGATGGCAGATCGCCAATTGTAATGATCATCGGAAAGTCGCAGAAAGAGATCGAAAAGATGCGCGCGGCGGGCCAACTGGTCGGTCGGGTGCTGCAGAAACTTCGCCAGATGGTCTCACCTGGCGTAACTACTCTTGAAGTTGATGCGGCCGCTGACAAGATGATCCGTGACGGCGGTGCCTATCCAACCTTTAAGGGCTACAACGGTTTTCCGTTTTCGATCTGTGCGTCAGTGAACGAGCAGATCGTTCACGGCTTTCCGTCGAGTTACGAGTTGCAGGAGGGCGACATTTTTTCAATTGATGTCGGCGTAACTCTGGATGGTTTTGTCGGCGATACAGCTACGACCATTCCGGTCGGGAACGTCAGCGAAGATCGGTTAAAGCTGATTCGGGTAACCGAAGAGTGCCTGGACCTGGCGATCGAGCAATGCCGCCCGGGAAAGCATCTGGGAGACATTGGCTGGGCCGTTCAGGCGCACGCCGAGCAGCACGGGTATTCCGTGGTGCGCGACTATGTCGGGCACGGCATTGGTCGCAAGATGCATGAGGATCCACAGATTCCCAACTATGGGAAGCCCGGAAAGGGTCCGAAGATCAAGAAGGGCTATGTCTTTGCCATCGAGCCCATGTTGAATATGGGTTCGTATCATACCAAGACTCTCAAGGACGGCTGGACGGTTGTTGCGGTTGACGGACTGCCGAGCGCTCACACCGAGCACACGATTGCCATCACCGAAGACGGGCCGGAGGTGCTTACTCGCGTAGTCAAGAACTTGCGGGCAGACAATAAGATAGCAAGTTCTTCACAAGCCGAGGGCGGCTTGGCAATTGCATAACCTGCGTGTTAATATGCGAAGTTTGCCAGCAAACGCAGTTTAGTGCCCAATGTCTGTATGGCGAAGGAAGAGGCGATAGAGGTCATGGCCAAAGTCCTCGAGACGCTGCCGAACGCAATGTTTCGGGTTGAGCTTGAGGAGAGCCAGCACCAGGTCTTAGCGCATATCTCGGGCAAGATGCGCAAGCATTTTATCCGGATCCTACCTGGTGATCGCGTCTTGGTTGAGTTGTCCCCATACGACTTAAATCGCGGGCGAATCACTTATCGATACAAGTGAAGAAGTGAGTGAGAGATTGCTATGAAGGTGCGGGCGTCGGTAAGAAAGATTTGTGATAAGTGCAAGGTGATTCACCGCAAGGGCGTGGTGCGCGTAATCTGCACGAATCCGAAACACAAACAGAGGCAGAAATAGAGAGAAGCTATGGCTCGTGTCGCCGGTGTCGATCTTCCGCCAAATAAGCGCGCAGAGATTGGCCTAACTTACATTTACGGAATTGGCAGATCGCGTTCCGCATCGATCCTGGTCGAGGCGCAAGTGAATCTGGATACGCGGATCAAGGATCTCAGCGAAGATGATCTGAGTCGCATTCGTGCGATCCTTCAGGCGCAAGGTGAAATCGAAGGTGACCTGCGCAAGCGCGTGCAGATGGACATCAAGCGCTTGATGGACATTGGCGCCTATCGCGGTTTGCGACATCGTCGCGGCCTACCTGTTCGCGGCCAACGCACGCATACAAACGCGCGCACTCGCAAAGGTCCGCGCCGCGCAACGATCGCTAAGAAGAAAGCGCCAGGGAAGAAGTAATCATGGCAAAAGCAACAGCGGGCGGAAAAAAGAAGGTCTTTCGCAAGAAAGAGAAGAAACATATCCCGATCGGGATCGTGTATGTCGCGGCTTCGTTCAACAACACGATGATTTCGATAACCGATCTGGAAGGCAATTTGATCGCGCAATCGTCTTCTGGGGCGCGCGGCTTTCGCGGATCGCGCAAGGGGACTCCCTTTGCGGCTCAGCAAGCGGCGTATGAAGCGGCCAAGAAGGCCGTTGAAGCCGGAATGCAGCAAGCCGAAGTGCGCGTCAAAGGCCCGGGCGGTGGGCGTGAATCGGCCATTCGCGCGATTAGTAATGCCGGCGTTCGCGTTACGGCAATTCGTGATACGACGCCGATTCCACACAACGGATGTCGGCCGCCGAAGCGACGCAGAGTTTAGTTAGTTGACCTAAAGGATGAAGGGCTGACGGAATTTGGAATTTCAAATTTCAAATTCAAGATTCAAGAGAAAACAGCCTGTAAACTTTTCCGTCTAGGTTTTTAGACTGGAGGCAGAAACGATTGGCTAGGTATAGAGATGCGGTGTGCCGTCTGTGCCGCCGCGAAGGCGCAAAACTTTTCCTCAAGGGCGACCGTTGCTACAAACCCGCTTGTCCGATTGAAAAGCGGGGTACGCAACCGCCCGGACAACACGGCAACTCGATGCGACGCGGGAAGGCGCTGCAGGGCTACGGTCAGCAGCTTCGCGAAAAGCAGAAAGTAAAGCGCATCTACTTCATTCTCGAAGGGCAATTTCGAAATTATTTCGAACGAGCGGCTCGCCAAAAAGGCATCACTGGCGAGAACCTGCTATTCCTGCTTGAGCGGCGTCTGGATAACGCTGCTTATCGGGCCGGGTTTTCAACGTCGCGAAGGCAAGCGCGACAACTCGTGAATCATGGGCACGTTCTGGTGAACGGTCGGAAAGTCGATATCCCTTCGTATCAGGTAAGGCCCGGTGAGGTGATCAGCGTGAAAGAGGCGAGTCGCAAGAACCCGCACGTTGAGGGCGCATGGCAAACGGCAGCGGGCCGGGGCCGTCCCGCGTGGATTTCAGCCGGGGGAGCGGAGATGAGCGCGACCGTCACGGCTTTGCCGACGCGAGAAGATGTCGATCGCTTAATCAATGAGCAACTGATCGTGGAACTTTATAGCAAGTAACTTGGCGCGCCGCGATGCGCGCGCGACTGGGGCGCGCGTTCACGGCTGCATGATTTTTTCCCTAAATTTTCTAACGGTAGGTTATGGACCAAAATAATCTTTGGACTGGTTTTCAAATGCCGCGTCGTCTGGCGGCTGACAGCGAAACGTTGACCGACCGCTACGGGCGATTTTCCGCCCAACCGTTCGAGCGTGGCTTCGGTACAACGATCGGCAATTCCCTGCGACGTGCGCTGCTTTCATCGATCGAAGGGGCGGCCATTACCGCCGTCAAGATCGAAAGCGTCGAGCACGAGTTCTCGTCGATCAAAGGAGTTGTCGAAGATGCGACGGATGTGATCCTGAACCTCAAACAGGTGCCATTCACGTTGCACGGCAATGAGCCGAAGACCTTGACGATCTCGAAGACGGGGCCCGGCGAAGTAACCGCCGGCGACATTCAAGGTGACGGTGACGTCGAGATTCTTGACCCGGCGTTGCACATCGCCACTTTGAGCGGCGGCGGTTCGCTTAATATCGAGATGCGTCTGAAGCGTGGTCGCGGCTACGTGTCCGCCGATCGCAACTTTGACGAAGATCTTTCGCTTGGTTATATCCCAATTGATTCGGTGCACACGCCGGTCAAGAAGGTTAACTACTCTGTCGATGCCGCGCGTCTGGGCCAGAACACTGAGTACGACAAGCTGACGATCGAGGTCTGGACTGACGGCTCAGTCAAGCCTGACGATGCGATTGGTCTGGCGGCAAAGTTGATCAAAGACCACATGGCGATCTTTATCAACTTTGAAGAGGACAGCGACGAATTCAGCTATCAGCAGCAGGAGCGCGCACCTCTGCCCCGAAACGATCAGCTCGATCGCTCCGTGGACGAACTCGAGCTTTCCGTCCGTTCCTACAACTGCCTGAAGAACGCCGGCATCAAGACGATTCGCGAATTGGTGCTGCGTTCAGAGCGGGAAATGCTGGCGACGAAGAATTTTGGCAAGAAGTCACTCGGAGAAATCCGTGACATCTTGCGCGGCATGGGACTCGACTTTGGAATCCAGTTTGACGAGCAGGGCAATCCGATTCCAGGTAGCGGACAAAGCGAGAGCGACAGCGAGAGCGAGGACGACGCGGACGAGTTCGAAGCCGCCGTGCAGTAGGGAAAAAAGTCATGCGTCATCGAAAGGCACATCGTAAACTCGGCCGTACTACTGAGCATCGCATCTCGTTGTTGCGGAACCTGGCGACTTCGCTAATTAATTCGCGCGAAGAACGCATCGTTACCACGCTTTCCAAAGCCAAAGAGTTGCGGCCCTTTGTCGAGCGAGCGATTACGCTTTCTCGTCGCGCCGCCAGTCTCGATGGCAACGGTTCCGACGCTCAAGGCTTGCATCTGCGCCGGCAGGCGGCTTCGTTTTTTCACGCAGGTAATCAGGCGCAAGCTGCTGCGGCCGGGCGACGTGGCCAGCCAAAGCCGCCGCGTACTGCCGGAGTGGCAGCGTTGCGACGACTGTTTGGCGAGTTGGGTGAGCGATTTAGAGAGCGTCCCGGTGGCTACACCAGGATCATTCGCATGGGTCGCCGAACCGGCGATGGCGCGGAAATCGCCATCATCGAACTCGTGGATAATCCGCGCGAGGCTGAAGCCGCTGAGGCGGCGCGCAAACGGACCAAGGGCGCCGGAAAGAAGAAGGATAGCAAAGCGACTGCCAGCGCGTCTGACGCAAAGGACACGGCAGCAACCGAGGAATAGAGAAGACTCCGTAGCTTGGCCCCGGTCGGCTTCATTGGCCGGCATTGGGGCTCTTGCTTTAGTAGGCTGGCCGCAGACTGCGGCGCACACCAGACCGGGGAGTATTCGATGTCAACTGGGGTAAAGAGGGCGATGAGCGATCCAGAGAAGCAAAACCAAGTCGAAGTTTCAGCACCGGCGCGCCCCTCGGAACGCGACCGCCGCGAACGCGGCGGCCGCAAGCATCGAAATCAGCCAAGGCAACTTCAGGCGTCGATCAATATGGCCGAGCTGCGCGAATTGGTCACGCTGATCACCAAGAACGAGCTTACCCATTTTGAGTTGGAGCGCGAGGGCTTTCACGTCAAGGTTAGTCGCGGCCCGCACGTCGAGGGCGGTGTAGCCCCGCTTACCTTAAGCGCGGCTCCGGCTGCTGAAAGGCCCAATACGAGCGCCTCAGGTCAAAGCGTGCCCATGGCTCCGCCACATCCCGGAGCGCAGGCTGAAGAAGCGGCCTCGACAGATCAGGATCTGCATATCATCACCTCGCCCATCATCGGTACTTTCTATCGCACACCGTCACCAACCGCGGAGAGCTTTGTGCGCATCGGCAGCAAAGTCGCGGCTGACACGGTCGTTTGCATTATCGAAGCGATGAAGTTGATGAACGAGATTCAGGCCGAGACCACCGGCGAGGTCGTCAAGATTTACGTCGAGAACGGCCAGGCCGTCGAGTACGGACAGCCCCTTTTCGGAATCAAAGCCTAACGGCATTTGCGATTTCCAATTGCCGATTGCCAATTTGAAGAACGTGCTTCTCTGGAGAAGCCAATTGGAAATTGCAAATTGGCAATGTTATGAACAACGGCCCACGACCATTTCGCAAGATTCTGATTGCTAACCGCGGCGAGATCGCGTGCCGAATCATCTGGACGTGTAAGGAGATGGGCATCGGCACCGTCGCCGTTCACAGCGACGTCGATCGCGACTCGCTGCACGTGCGCTTTGCCGACGAGTCGGCCTGCATCGGACCCGCGCCCTCGGCCCAAAGCTACCTTAACATTCCCGCCATCATCAGCGCGGCCGAAATCTTCAATGTTGATGCGATCCATCCGGGCTACGGCTTCCTGGCCGAATCAGCTTACTTCGCCGAGATCTGCGAAGCCTGCAACATCAAATTCATTGGCCCGCGGGCAAGCGTCATTCAACTGATGGGCGATAAGGTCGAGGCGCGCCGTGCGATGCAGAAGGCCGGCGTCCCGATTGTTCCGGGCAGTCCGGAGGCGCTGGACTCAGAGACTGAAGCGCTCGCCATTGCGCGCGAGATTGGTTTCCCCGTAATCGTGAAAGCCTCCGCCGGCGGCGGCGGGCGTGGCATGCGCGTCGTGCGTTCTGAGCATGCGTTGGGCCGGGCTTTGGAAACGGCGTCAAGCGAAGCCGCGGCCGCGTTCAAGAACGGCGATGTGTACATCGAGCGGTTTGTCGAACGTCCGCGCCATATCGAAATTCAAGTGCTCGCCGACGAACACGGCGAGTGCGTCTATCTTGGCGAACGCGAGTGCTCGATCCAACGGCGACATCAGAAATTGCTCGAAGAGGCGCCGTCGCCGGTAATGACGCCGGAGTTGCGGCAAAAAATGGGCGAGGTGGCGGTGGCCGCGTGCAAATCGATTGGTTATTCAAGCGCTGGTACGTTCGAGTTTTTGCTCGACGAAGACAATCGTTTCTATTTTATGGAGATGAATACGCGCATACAGGTCGAGCACCCGGTGACCGAAATGGTGACCCTCACCGACATTGTGAGGAACCAGATTCGCATTGCCGAAGGCGAACCGCTTGGGTTCAGCCAGGATGACGTGATCATGGTTGGTCATGCGATTGAGTGCCGCATCAATGCCGAGAGTCCGGAAACCTTCACGCCCTCGCCGGGCACAATCACTACGTTCAATCTTCCGGGCGGACCGGGCGTGCGCGTGGACACTTATGTGTATCCCGGATATCGGGTACCGCCTTTTTACGACTCGATGATTGCCAAGGTGATCGTGCACGCCCGTACGCGCGAGTTGGCGATTGCTCGCATGCGCCGCGCGCTGGAAGCGATGGTCATTGAAGGCATAAAGACCACGATTCCGCTGCATTTGAGGATCATGAACGATTCTGATTTTCAGGCCGGCAATATCTCTACTCGCTTTCTGGAGGACCTTCTGGCCGGCAATGGTTCGAAGGAAGGGCCGGACGATACGGCCTCTGCTGCGTTGACTGGAGCCTCTGCGTAACTCTATAATGCTTAACTTTTCGGTAGCGCGTGGGGCTCGCTGAGAGGATAGGAAAAGGAAATGTCTTTCGCAATTGTTAGAGCTGGTGGAAAACAGTTTCGCGTCGAAAAGGGCGCGACGCTGCGCGTTCCTTCGCGGAAGGAAGACGTCGGAGCTTCGATAGACCTCGACGTGCTCGCCGTTGGGGCCGACAAAGAGACCAAGCTGGGTTCGCCTTTGGTCGATGGAGCAAAGGTCACGGCTAAGATCGTGGATCACGGTCGCGCGACTAAGATTGTGGTGTTCAAGAAAAAACGACGCAAACACTACAAACGAACCAAGGGACACCGGCAGGGATTTACGACTTTGAAGATTGATTCGATAGGATAGGTTTATGGCTCATAAAAAAGGCGTAGGCTCTTCACGAAATGGGCGAGACTCGCATTCGCAGCGCCTCGGACTCAAGAAGTTTGGCGGCGAACGCGTCCTGGGCGGCAACATTCTGGCGCGGCAGCGCGGCACGAAATGGAAGCCCGGTAAGAACGTTGGCCGCGGCAAAGACGACACGTTGTTTGCTCTGGTCAACGGCGTAGTCAAATTCGAAGACAAGGGGCGTTCAGGCAAGTTTATTAGCGTGTATCCCGAGATGGCGGCTGCCTCGGCTGCGTCTTAGAAATAAATTGGTCGGAAGTTTTCAATTCAATGCGACGCCCGTGCAAAGGTTTAGCTGAGCGGGCGCGCATTTTTGATTTTTAGATGTTCATCGATCGCGTCAAGATTCGGATTCGAGGGGGCCACGGCGGTAACGGCGTGACCGCTTTTCGGCGTGAAAAGTTTGTGCCGCGCGGTGGGCCTTCGGGCGGTGACGGCGGTCGCGGTGGCGACATTTGGCTGGTCGCCGATGAGTCGCTGAACACGCTCTTGCACCTCCGTTACAATCCCGAGCACGTTGCCGGCCGCGGCCTGCACGGCGAAGGCAGCAACCGGAGCGGCAAGGAGGGAGCCGACGCGATAGTTCGCGTGCCGATCGGAACGCAGATTTATGATCCGCGCACGAACGATTTGTTATTCGACCTGGATTGTGACGGCGCGCGCTGGCGCGCGGCGCGCGGTGGCCGCGGAGGGTTTGGCAACGCGCACTTTGCCACCTCGACTAATCGGGCGCCCCGCTATCACCAGGAAGGAAGTCCGGGCGAAGAGTTTGAATTGCAACTTGAATTGAAACTGCTCGCGGACGTTGGCTTGGTCGGCTTTCCTAACGCAGGCAAATCCACTTTCATTTCGCGGATTTCCGCCGCGCGTCCAAAAATCGCCGACTATCCTTTCACCACGCTTGAGCCGCATTTGGGCGTCGTGGATATGGGCGACTTTCGCACCTTTGTGGTGGCCGATGTTCCCGGATTGATCGAGGGCGCGCATGAAGGCCATGGACTTGGCGATCGTTTTCTGCGGCACCTCGAGCGCACGAAGTTGTTGCTGCACCTGGTTGACGCGTCGTCTGCGTCGGGCCGAGATGCCTTGGGCGATTACGAAGTGATCAATCGCGAGTTGGCGGCATATGGAGCGCAGCTGGAGTCGCAACCGCAGATTGTGGTGGCAACTAAGCTGGACGCGCTGGATGAACCTGATCGAGTTGAACGTTTGCGCGAGCGCGCTACTCAGGACGGCAGATTGTTTTTCGCGATCTCGTCAGTGACGGGCGCCGGAGTAGCCGAACTCCTCGCGGCCATCGCGCGCGAACTCGATCAGATCAAAAACGATTCCGCGAATCTCCAATTGCGCGGAGTTAATGAGGAGTTGCTCGTCGGAACCTTGTGAATTCGGATCGGTTAGCTGTTTGAAACATGTCGACACGGCGCGCAGCAATTTACGGTGGCACATTTGATCCGGTGCACAACGGGCACATGACGGTGGCGCGGAGCGTGGCGCAACTGTTTGCGCTGGACCAGGTGCTTTTCGTTCCAGCGTATGTGCCGCCGCACAAGAGAGGCGCAGGTATCTCGCCGGCGTTCCATCGTTTCGCGATGCTTGCGCTGGCGACCGAAGACGATGCCAGCTTTCGCATCTCGACGATCGAGCTGGACGATCCCGAGCGGCCGTACGCAGTGGATACAGTTGCGAGTTTGCAGAATCAGTTCGGAGCGGACTGGCGTCTGTTTTTCATCATGGGCGCCGATTCGTGGGCTGAGATTGCGACGTGGCACGAGTGGCAGAAACTCCTGGCGAGTTGCGATCAAATCGTGGTGACGCGCCCCGGGTACGAATTGGTTGAGGCCAATGGCGCTCGGGTCTCGGACGTTCGCGGCATGAGCGAAGATGATGTATCGGCGTTGGTAGAAGGCGAGGCCGGGCGACAAGCCTTTTTTACTGACGCCGCGATTTTGGACGTTTCGGCCACTGCGATTCGGGCTGCTGCGCGTGCCGGTGATCGGGAGGCGTTGCGGGAAGCGGTACCCGAAGTGATAGCAGACTACATTGAAAAGTACGAGCTTTACCAAGACTAATCGTGAGCCAGAACCTAAAAGAGAAATCATTGCTCCCCGATGCGCAAGGAACGCCGGTCGCGAACGACGCGGCGGGAGATGCAGGACTTGATGAACGCATCTTGTTGGCGCTGCATGCCGCGGCGGAAAAGAAGGCTTTGGATCTGGTGGTGCTCGATTTGCGCCCGGTCGCCAGCTTCACTGACTTTTTCGTGATCACGAGCGGCACGAACCGACGTCAGGTACAGGCCATCAGCGACGGCGTCGTCGACCACTTAAAGAAGCACGGCACGCGCCCCGCGCGCGTCGAAGGGTACCAAACCGCCGAGTGGATTCTGGTGGACTATGGTGATTTCATTTTGCACGTTTTCGATGAGAAGGCGCGGCGCTTTTACGACCTTGAGCGTTTGTGGCGCGAAGCGGCGCGAGTCGCGGTTCCACCCGATCTATCCGGGTCTACTGGATCTTTGAGACAAGAATAGTGATCGAGCTTGTGGCGTTGTCGGATGCGATGCGCGAGGCAGTCGGCCTCGCCGAACGCGTGGCCACGACCGACGCGAACGTGCTCGTCACCGGTGAGTCAGGCGCGGGCAAAGACGCGATGGCCTGGTTCATTCATGCGCACTCTAAGCGGGCTGGGCAGGCGCTAGTTAAGATCGATTGTGCGACGCTGCCGGCAGACTTGCTCGAAGCCGAGCTGTTCGGTTACGAACGCGGAGCGTTCACCGGCGCGACTGAGGCCAAGCCGGGGCGGATGGAAGCCGCGCATCGCGGCACCCTGGTGCTGGACGAAATTGCGCATCTTACTTCCGATGCGCAGGCGAAACTTCTGCGCGTGATCGAGACTCGCGAGTTTGAACGGCTGGGCGGGCGCAAGACGATCGAAGTGGATGCTCGGCTGATCGCGTTGACGAATGCCGATCTCAAGAGCGCGGTTGAGCGGCGCGCTTTTCGCGACGATCTTTTTTACCGGCTCAACGTCGTGCACATCGAAGTGCCGCCGCTGCGCGAGCGCGCCAAGGATCTTGAGACGCTGGGCCGGGTGTTCGTGCAAGCCTATGCGGCCAAGCATGGACGGCCGGCGAAGAAATTGTCGGGCGAGGCGCTTACTTTGCTACGAGCGTACGATTTTCCCGGCAACGTTCGCGAGTTGGCAAACATCATTGAGCGCGCGGTAATCGTTTCGAACGATGCGCAGATCGCCGTGACTGATTTGCCGGAAGGCTTGCGGGCTGCGGCTCAGCAACGAGCGCACCGAGATCGGCGGCCGACGCTCGCGGAAATCGAGAGCGAATATATTCGCGAGACGCTGGCCGCGACGAAGGGAAACAAGGCCGAGGCGGCGCGGATACTGGGCATCAGCCGCAAGAATCTCTACGAGCGGCTGGCGCGCGAGAACGCAGAGGTCAGAGATCAGAAGTCAGAGGTCACGAAAGCAGACGGAGGGGAATAGATGTCAGACGGTGCTAAAAATACGACGAGCCGACTTCTGATCTCTGATCTCTGATCTCTGCCTTATGCGCATGCGCTTCATCTGGCCGGGCAAGACGAAAGACGAGCATCTGCGCGCGCTCGTCGCGGAATATGTGAAACGCCTGACGCGCTTTGTGCGTTGTGAAGTGATCGAGACGCGAGAGAGCGCAGCCAGCGACCCGGCGGTGATTGAAAAGGAGTCGCACCGAATCCTCGACGCGATTCCGGCTCGCAGTCAGATGATCTTGCTGGATATGAAAGGTCGCGAATGGAGTTCACAGGAGTTGGCCGCGCAGGTGCAGCGTTGGGAGAACGAATCGGTAAAGGAAGTGGCAATCGTGATTGGCGGGCCACAGGGAGTCAGCGCCGAAGTTGCCGCGCGCGCGCAAGCGAAATGGCGTTTGTCGCGTCTGACCCTAACGCATGAAATGGCGCGTGTCGTTGCGGTCGAGCAGCTTTATCGCGCTTACACAATCAATCGCAGGTTGCCGTATCAGAAATGAAAAAGGAAAGAAGAACAGGAGCTGGAACGAATGCAGAGAATGGACAAGCGGAAAGCTAAGACTTATCGGGACAAGTTATTGGTTCGGCGTGAAGGTTTGGTCGGTCAGGTGCAGGCCGCCGAAGCGTACAGTCGTGAACGCGACGCGGAAGCGACGCAGGACCCGGCGGACATGGCCGCGAACGCGTATACAAAAGAGTTGATGATGTCGATGTCGACAAATGATCGGCAGCTTTTGGAAATGATCGACGCGGCGTTGCATCGCATCGAGGACGGTCTATACGGGAAATGCATTCACTGTGGCCAACCCATTCTGGAGAAGCGGCTCGAGGCCGTGCCGTGGGCGCGCTATTGTCTGCGTTGCGCTGATCTTAACGAGCGCGGCTTGCTGATCCGTGACGAAGAATAGATCTTTCGATCTGGAATTTGGAATCTGAAATCTGAGATTCGGGGTCGGAATTGTGACATAATCCGCGGCCTCCTGGGTAACCGGGAGGCCGCGATTCGTTTCCCCTCTCCCGCTGGGGCAGGGGTGAGGGCTTAGCGCCGCAGACCCCCACCCTAACCCTCCCCCAACGGGAGAGGGAAAGAACATGTTATTGACCACTCTCCCCAGCACGCTCTACGATGCCGCGCTCGCGCTCGTCTATCCCCAAGCCTGCGCGGTTTGCGGCGGCAGCGTTGAATCGCGCCACGATGGCGTTGCTTGCGTTGCGTGTTGGAATGCGACCCGGGTGTTTACCGACGACGACACTCTCTGTTGGAAGTGCGGTTCTTTCACCCGTGCCAACGTGAGCGAGGAGCGGAAGAGGAGTATCCGCTGTGGCCAGTGCGATGAAGACAGCTTTGCGGCCGCGCGTGCCTGCGGATTTTATGAAGGCGCCTTGCGTGCATCAGTGTTGGAGTTGAAACGCGAACCGCATGTCGCTGCTCGTCTGGCGCCCCTGATGCTGGCCGCGCAAAAGCGCGAGCCTACCAATAGCGCTAACTTGATCATCCCCGTTCCACTTCACTCGAGCCGCGAACGCGAACGCGGTTTCAATCAAGCTGCATTGCTGGCGCGTGAACTGGCTCGACTGAGCAGGCTGCCGCTGGATGAACACAGCGTTGTGCGTCGTGTTCACACCGAACGCCACCGCGCCGGCATGGACGCGCGCGCCCGCCGCGAGAGCGTTGCCGACGCCTTCGCCATTCGCCACGCTGATGCAATCGCCGCCAAGCGCGTGCTGCTGATTGACGACGTGTTCACGACGGGTGCAACGGTTTCGGCGTGTGCGGCAGCTTTGAGCGCGGCCGGCGCAGAGAAAGTGTTTGTTCTCACTATCGCGCGAGCGCTGCCAGCTTCTGGCCTCTAGTCTCCAACCTCTGTACTATGTGCGCATGCGAACCCTATATCCCCCAATCGAACCTTACGACCGTGATCGTCTGAAAGTGTCGGACGTTCACGAAATTTATTACGAACAATGCGGCAATCCGAATGGCAAGCCGGTAGTGTTTCTGCACGGGGGCCCTGGCGGTGGGCTGGTGCCCGAGTATCGGCAGTTCTTCGATCCAGCGGCGTATCGCATAGTACTTTTTGATCAGCGCGGCTCGGGCAAGAGCACGCCGCATGCATCGCTCGAAGACAACACGACCTGGCATCTCGTGGCGGACATCGAACAACTGCGCGCGAAACTCGGTATCAGCAAGTGGCAGGTGTTTGGTGGGTCGTGGGGCAGCACGCTCGCGCTCGCTTACGCCGAGACGCATCCCGATCGCGTGACTGAGCTGGTGCTGCGCGGCATCTTTCTCTGCCGGCCGAAAGAGATCAAATGGTTCTATCAGGAAGGCACTAGCTGGATTTTCCCGGACGTGTGGGAAGAGTTTCTGAAAGTGATTCCAGAGAGCGAGCGCGGCGATATGGTGAGTGCTTACTATCGCCGTCTGACCAGTGACGACCAGAAAGTCCGCGTCGAAGCTGCGCGCGCCTGGAGCATCTGGGAGGGGACGACTTCAAAACTTTTCTTTGACCCCGAGTCGATCGAAAAGTTCGCCGACCCGGACTTCGCGCTCGCCTTTGCGCGCATCGAATGCCATTACTTCATGAACGACTGTTTCTTCCCCAGTGAAAACTATCTGATTGAAAACGTGTGCAAGATTCGTCACCTTCCGGGAGTGATTGTGCAGGGGCGTTACGACGTGGTCTGTCCGATTACCAGCGCGTGGGACTTGCATCGCGCCTGGCCAGAGGCTGACCTGCACATCACGCCTGATGCCGGACACTCGATCATGGAGCCGGGGAATTTGAGTTCGCTGGTGGAGGCGACCGATCGATTTCGGTAGAATTCTCTGTGAAACCTCAGTGTTCACGGTGACTCTGTGTTGAATCTTTGGTATGGCTTTTTCACCACAGAGGCACAGAGGTTCACAGAGATCGCACAGAGAAAACCGCCGGCCGCCAGGGCCAATCTTTTGACACTCTCCTCGGGCGTCGCGTAATATCAGCCTCAATCATGAACGCGCGGGTGTTAGTTCTGAATGCTTCTTTCGAGCCCATCAACGTGTGCACTGAGCGGCGCGCGGTGGTGATGATTTTTAAGGGCGTCGCGCGCATGGAAGAGCACAACGGGCACATGCTGCATTCCGAGCGGCTCGCGTTACATGCGCCCGCGGTGATCAGACTGACTGAGTACCGGCACATTCCGTACGAGCGGCGGTCGCTTTCGCGCAAGAACATTTTGTTGCGCGATCACTCTTCGTGCCAGTATTGCGGCAAGCAGTTCGCACCTTCTGAGTTGACCCTGGATCACATCACGCCCCGTTCGCGCGGCGGAGAGTCCGCCTGGGACAATCTGGTTGCTTGCTGCAAGCGCTGCAATCATCGCAAGGGCAGTCGCACGCCGGAAGAGTCGGGGATGCATCTGCTGCGCCGGCCGCGCGCGTTTTCGCTGCACGTGAATCGTCAAATCATGCGCTACCTCGGCCGCGCGGACGAAACCTGGCGCAAGTATCTCTTCTATGAATCGGAAGGCAGCACACATCTGTGCGCGCGCGGATAAAAACGCCGGACTGACGGCGTAAGGAGAATCGAAATGAATGTATTGTTGTTCGAGATCGCCAGCCCGACGATCATAATCTTGGTCGTGGCCGCGATCTTCTTATTGTTCGGTGGCAGCAAACTGCCGCAACTCGCGAAGGCGCTGGGCCAGAGCAAGAAGGCTTTCAAAGAAGGCATAGACGACGCGGACCACGACGACAAGCCGAAGGGTGATGCGCGCGGTTCACTCGCATCCGTCGATGACGAAGCGTTGTTTGAAGAGGCGCGACGCCGCGCGCAACAGATGCGGGCGGATGAAACCAGGAAGATCGAACATTGATTCGGAGGGCTGGGGGCT
>Ga0080064_1002303_pt1 | contig 33074 bp, 30 predicted proteins | sample Subgrocontami54m_FD_69260 | JGI IMG/M metagenome (GOLD analysis project Ga0080064, IMG submission 69260) | Subsurface groundwater microbial communities from S. Glens Falls, New York, USA - GMW46 contaminated, 5.4 m (SPADES assembly) (version 2) ...
GGGCGTGACCGCGCAGGCGACGATCACCTGCGAGGCGCAGTCCGCCATCGCCTGCCCGTTATAGCCCTGCACCCACCCCTGACGGGTCTTCAGGATCCGGCTGTCCGGATCGGTCAGGTTGAGCTTGGCCTCGTGGTCCACGACCTGCGCAGGCGCCTTCGGCTTGCGTCCCCGCGTCTTGCGACCCGTCTCGACTTCCTGCTGCGCCTGCGCCTCGTGCGCCTGGCGCGCCTCTGCCTCCAGTCGCTGCTTGGCCTCCCGCAGCCGCTGCAGTCGACCCGCTTTCGTGCGTAGCGCCTCAGGCAGCTCACCCCGACGATCCGGCCCATACTGCTGATCCTCGGCCCGATCCACTCGCTCGGCCTCTTCGAGGAGTCGGTGGACCTCCCGCTCAATGCCAGCGAGTGTGCGATTCTGGTCCAGGGCAGCGTTCGCGGCCACCTTCCGTCCGTCCAGGGCCACGCGCCCCATCGTGACAAGCCCCGCCTCCCGACAGAGCCGGAGCACCTGCACGAACAGCCCCTCCAGGGCCGTGAGATGCCGCTTCCTGAAATCGGCGATCGTGCGGAAATCGGGGGACTGGTTGGCCGACAGATACCGACACGCGACCTGCTCCTCGAGGGCCTGAGCCAGCCGACGGGAACTCGTGATCCCCACGCGCTAGCCGTACACCAGGACCTTGACCATCATCAGGGGATGATACGCCGCGCTGCCCCAGCCATCCTCGCGGTACTGGTCATAGAACGACGCGAGCGTGCCGTCTCGCTCCATCTCCTCGAGGATTTCCGACACAAACCGAGCCAGACTGCCCTCTGCGACCCAGTCTGTGACCGCGGGAGGCATCAGGTACATCTGCTCTTGTGCATATGGCAGAAAGTGATAGCTCATGCTCGCCCTCTATGCGTGAATGGTGTAGGGCTATTCTACGCGAGCAGGCGGGTGATCGCCAGACCGAAGTGCGCGTGTGTGCATATGAGGTTTGTCGGACAGGCTCCTATGGCCCTGTAATCTTAGAATCGGTAACTGGCGCCAACCATGACGTTGATCGGCGGTGCGGGAGTCAGAAATGGCTCGATGGGTTCTCCCAGCGCTTTCTTGGCGAAGGTTCCAAACGTCTCGTATCTGTTATTGGTCAGATTGTTGATCTTCACGAAACCGGCGAAGCGCCGCCAGTGAAGATCGAGGCCGGCGTTCAAGACAACATAGTCGTCGAGCTTCGGCTGACTGTTCGCCTCGTCGCCGCGGAAGAACTGATCGCCAACATAGGTCAGGTTGAGGGAGATCGTGAGCCATTTGTACAGATGATACCGAAGGCCGGCATTCACTCGATGGTTCGGTGTGAGTGGGAGCTGGTTCCCGTGTTGTACCTGCTGGGTGCCATCCGGTGTTCTGGGCGAGGCCAACTCGACGTCATCCTGAAAGGTCGCGCGGGTGTACCCGTAATTCACGTACCCCTCCAGCCATTCGTGATAGATTCCACGAAGACCGACCTCGATCCCCTCCCGCCGTGTGTTGCCCACGTTTTGGAAGAAGACCGTGAGCTTCGCGGGGTCAGAAACGGAGAAGATGTCGTCCTTCACATCGGTCCGGTAAAGGGCCAGGCTCCCTTCCAACCAGGGAAGGGGACGAGCCCTGAAACCCAATTCGTAGTTATCAGCCCTGACTGGACTGAGCTTAAAGAAGCCGGTATCCGGGGCCACACCAGCCTGCAGTCCGATGCATGGAGAATCAGGATTGGCGCAAGTCAGCTCCAGAAAGGCCGGGGCACGAAACCCTTGTGAGTACGACAAATAGATCCCGTAGTTATCCGACAGATTGTAGTTGAAGCCGACCCTGGGAGTCACACGACTGAACGAGGCTCTTCCTGAGGCTTTGCCAGGCTCTTCAGGACTTGAGTCCGTAATGTCGTGCCGGATATAGTCAGCTCGGAGTGCCCCGGTGACGAACAGGCTGTCTCCGGACATCAGTAGTCCGCGGCCGATCTCGGCATTATCCTGCAAATAGGCCCCGACTGTATCCTGCGTATCTGAAAGGACGGAATGGAGAGTCCGCTCACTCGCCTCCTCGAAGACCCGGATGTCCACGTCGTGGCGCGCATACTCCGCCCCGAAGGTCAGGACATTCTTTCGCCCCCAGAACCGGCCTTCGTGCGCGAGTTGGAGCGTACCGCCGCCGGAAAGGGTATCGTTGAAGAGGCGGGTGTTCGCGCTGATCCGGCTGACATTGAACTGCTCGGCCACCAGGCTTCGGACAAAGCCATTGAGGGCCAGGGAAAAACCAGACCCAAGGGTCTGGTTGGCATTGATAGCTGCCTGGTGGAGTTCAGGCCGGAAGAAGTCGCCGCCGGTAAAATTCTCCTGCCGATCGACCTGTAACCTGCTGAGCGGTAACGAACCGGCCTGTTCGATCCTGTCATTGTGATACTGGTAGGAGAGGGTTACATCGGTCCCGCCCTGTCGATACCCTAGCTTCCCGAAAAACTGGGACAGGCGAGAAGCCGATCGATCGCGCCAGCCATCTTCATGAAGATAACTCCCGGAGAAATAGTAGTCGATTAGCCCGTCGCTTCCACTCAGAACCCCTCGCCCCTTCGCGCGACCGAAGCTGCCTCCCGAACCCTCAGCGACCGTCTCTCGCTCGGCAGTACCCCGCTTCGTAATGATATTGAGTGAGCCAGCCAGGGCGTTGCGTCCGAAGACGGCCGTTGGTCCACGAATCAACTCGATCCGCTCGACATCATCGAGCGGGATGAGGTCGAAATTGATCTCTTCGACGGTCGGCTCGTTGACCCGGACCCCATCCACGAACACACTGATTCCCTGGGGGACGCCAGTCACCGAGGTACTCGAGAAGCCTCGGAAGGAGAGGTCGAACTGATAGCCGTTGCCCTGTTGGTCGTTCAGATGGACCCCCGGAAGCTGCTGCATGACGTCCTGGAGGTTCAGCGCGCCCGAGCGTCTGATCTCCTCGGCTGTGATGATCTGGACGCTGGCCGGGACTTCGGCGAGCGAGAGCGGGACCTCCGGAAGGCGGGCCGGAGCGGTCACCAGGATCTCCGGAAGCGAGATAATTTCCGGCTCTGTCCCAACGTCCTGAGCTTGCGCCTCGGCGGGGCTAAGAACGAGCCATGTTGCGAACACCGCCGCAGCGCGCAGCCGATGCCATGACATAAAGGTGGTCACACCCCTACGTCAGAACCGCAGCCTGAGCCCGCCGTGGACCAGAAGAGGGGCGCCAGTGGTGACGATGCCATCGGCCGTCTTGCTGACCTCGTACGTCCTGTCGAAGAGGTTCTCTACCGCCAGGAAGAGTTCTCCTGCGGTCATCCCGGGAACGGGGATCGGTCGCGAGAGCATGAGGTCCACCACAAAGAAGTCGCCGAGCTTCAGTGAGTTGAGGTCGTCCTCAAATTGATCCCCAACAAACCGCCCCTGGACGGATACGTTGATGAGAGCCGGGTTGGTGTAGTTCAGCTTCAAGGCGAACTGATGCCTCGGAACCTGGGCGATCCTTTTTCCCTCCAACTCTGGCTGGTTCGGAGCGCTTAAGACGTCAGTATGGTTATAAAGATAACTGCCTGAGACGGTCCAGCGCGGAAGCGGACGATATTCCAGTTCGGCCTCGATTCCCCTGATCCGCGTCCGGTCCAGGTTTTCCCGCTGCCGGCAGACGCCTCCGGCCGGGACAAAGCCGCAGGGAGCAACGGTCCCCGGACCGATCCCCTTGGTGACGTTGACAACGGGATCCTTCACCTCATTCCAAAAAGCAGTCAATCGACCGAACAGGTTGCTCATAAAGGCATAGTCGGCCCCGACCTCTCCCCCGATTAGCCGTTCAGGATTCAGATCTGGATTGGCTTCGGTAATGTCGTTTCGGACCCTGAATGGCCGAAAGAGCTCATTGATCGTCGGCGCCCGAAACCCTTTATAAAAAGAGCTTCTCAGCGAGAGTTGATCGGTGGCATGGTAAAGGAGAGCCACCTTGGGGCTAAAGGCCAATTCGTGGCGATCGGAGAACGAACCAGGAGAAGTCGGAGTAATCGCCCCGGTTTGTTTATTCCTCTCAACGCGAGAGGCATTGAAGCTCTGCCAGGAGTCAAGCCGACCAGCGATAGTCACCTGCCATCCAGGTGCTGGAGTGAAAATGTCCTGAAGGTAGGCGCCCGCCAAGAACTGCTCCCCACCGGCCTTCCGTCGCCGAGTGAAGTCCCCTAGGGTCTGATTGAATGTGGCGTCTTCATTGGTTTCTCCGTCGATCCATCGCAGATCTGTCCCGGCCGTGAGCAGATGGGCTTGATGGATCTGCTTCGACCATTGGAGGTTGGCTCCCACATCGGTCGAGGGGACATCGAACTGATTGAGCGACGGGGTTTCCAAGTTCCGATTTGGACTCGCAGAGGTGAAGGTGCTGTTAAACGTCTGCAGGTGAGAGAATACTGCAAGCTGCCAGTCGCTTCCGTCAGCGGTTTTCAGCCGGCCTCCCGTGGCGATATAGCCGGTCTCGGTCTCATTATTCTGAAGCGGAGTCCCGTTGCCGCGATCCTCATGAAAAAAGCTACCGGCGAGAAAGAGCGAGGAGTTCAGGGAAGGGGTATATTCCACCCGGCCGTTAAAGGTCTTGTGGCTGGAGTCGGCATTGACATCTATGGCCCCCCGCTGATCCTTCCGGACGATCTTGTAGCCGTCAGTCCGGAAGAAGTTACCCTCAAGGGAGACGCCCCAAGGGCCCGTGACGTGGCTCACCAGCAGGTCGGCATCCACTGTGTCCCGCGATCCAAGATCGAGCTTGGCTTGAGCAACCCGCGCCTCCGGCCGCCTGGTGATGATATTAATGACACCGCCAAGCGCGTAGTTGCCCCAGACGCCTGAGCCGCCGCCACGCGTCACCTCAATTCGCTCAACGCTCTCCAGTGGCACCTTATCCCAATAGACCCAGCCGCCAAACGGATCGTTGAGCGGGATTCCATCCAAGAGCACCAGCGTCCGGCTTACCCCGCTGGGCCCGATCCCGCGAAGGGAGACCCCCTGAGTCGTCGGATGGGTGACCAGGCTGCTGCTCCGCCTGAACAGACTGAACCCCGGGACCTGCCGCAGCAGATCGTCCACAGTCCTGGCCGGCGATTGCTCGATATCTTCCCGCGTGATGACTGTGACATTGGCCGGGACGTCCCGTAGCCGCTGCTCGACTCGGCTGGCGGAGACCACAACCGGCTCCAGACGAATCGCCTCCACAGCTCCACCCGGCAGCGGCGAGTCGGTATCGGCTCCCCACGCAACCGGAGACTGTCGCATGAGGGCGCCGAGGGCGATAAGCCCGGCAACAGCGATGATGACCGACGCCCCAGGCTTGGCTCTACCTCTCCGCATTATTCCTCCTCCCACTCCCCTTGCGTGACGTTCCGCCCACCGCGTCAGACGAGCTCACCATATCATCTTATGAACTGCTCTTCAACGGACCGTTTCTTAAACAGCCAGGCCCACTCACCCTTATCGACCAGGATCGCATTTGGGATCGGCTCTCCAAAGTTCTGGGCCATGGAAAAGGTGTAGGCCCCGGCATTGAATACGGCGAGCAGATCGCCTGGCGTGAGCGCCCCGCTGACGAGCGAGAGCGGAACGGGCTCCGATGGCATACACAGGAAGTCACCGACATGATACAGGGTTCTCCCCGGTGAAACCTGACAAGGCATGACGACATATTCGGCGTTTTCGCGGGGCGGCAAGATATTCCGGCCCGCATCGACCAGAGCCCAGCGTCTGTGGGCCGTTCGCTTGCATGTCAGAATACTCGTCAGGCACGCGGCGGCGTCGTTCACCAGATACCGTCCGGGCTCAACGATTACCTGCCGGTCGCCTGACAGGCCAACAAGCGGCTCCAACATCTCGCGAATGAAGCGTCGGAACGTCTGCCCCTGAGCCTCCATGAGATAGCGCCCCCCAAATCCGCCCCCGAAGTCGAGGACGGGGATCCGGATCCCAAGATCGGCTTCCACTCGCCGGAGAAACTTTACCACTGCGGCAACGTGAGCACGATGCGCATCAGGCCTGTATTGCCTGGTATAGCTGTGGCAATGCACCGCCCGAAGCGAAAGGGATCTCGACCGAGCAACCCTTTTAACCGCCTCTATTGCCTCGCCGCTGGGCACGTCAAAGCCGAACTTTGATCCCAGGGGGGCGAATGGGCCCTGGAGGCGCCGCGACAGGAGGGGGTTGATCCTGATGCCCACCTCAATCGTCCTCCCAAGCCTCTGGCCCAAGTTCTGGAGAAATGCGATCTCTGGCAGCGACTCGACATTGATGAGCGATACCCCATCGATGATAGCTCGCTCCAAGAATTCCGGTCGTTTTGCCGGGCCGTTCACGACAACCTGAGCCGGGGAAAAGCCGATCCGCCTGGCCAGCAGATACTCATATTCAGATATCACCTCGACATTCAGCCCCGCATCTCTCAGGAGCGAAACCACCCCAACCAGATAGCATGCCTTCAGAGCGAAGTGGATACGGATCGGGCAAGAGGACGCATTGGCGGCGGCTGTAACCTCCGCGATGTTGTCGAGCAGGCGCGCTGTTGAATAGACCAGGAGCGGCGTGCCGAGTGGCTTTACAATCTCCCGGCAGGAAAGGCTCTCGATCCACACCTCCCCGCCCTCCACATGAAACGGGCCGTCCTGACTTAGGAGGTGGCGCGTAGCCGATGACGCAAAAAGGCGTGCGTCGCGGGTCATGCTTATTGCCGTACCGGCGTTGTTGCGTGCAGACATGTCCACTCAATCTCGGCGGCGGCGCGCGTGAGCCGATCGTAGCATTCCGACCGGCTTTGTCCGCGCGAGAAGACCGTACAGACCGGCTTACCCTGTGCGATCAGTTCCCCTGCGAGCGGTAGATCTCGAGCGCCCTGATCGAACCACCACTGGGGATCATAGAAGATCAGGGCCCGAGAAGCAAAGAGAATGGCCTTACCGAAGCAGCCCGCGCCGGGGTGAGCGAGGAGGTCAAAGTCAGGAAGTCTCCCCTGGCAAGCCTCGAGATGTGTCTTGAAGATGTTCAGGCCATAGGTCCATTCGACCAGTTCCATCGAGGCGGTATGGCGTGGATTAATCTCAAGTGGATAGACGGTCTTACCCTTCAGGATGAAATCGATCCCATTGACGCCCACAAGGTGGAACTCCCGGGTAATGGCGCGAACGACCTGCCTTATGCGATCGATGAGGTCGCCCCATTCGGTCTGCCCCGCCCCCATAGGCCCGAGGATGCTCCCGCAGTAGCGAAAGCCGTCCGCCCCGAACTCTGTCCTGCCGACAAGCTGCTCGGAGATACCCAGCAGACACGCATCCCAACCATCCGCAGCGAACACCGCGCCACATGGCAGGCCGTCCAGGTACTCCTGAAGGACAAAACCAGCCTCAAGACGATCCCCAGGTAGGTGAACGGCGACCCCATGGCCACCCCCGCTTCGCAGCGGTTTACGTAGCCACCGGATATCAGAATCGAGGTTGAGGGGCTTGGAGCAAAAGGCGATCTTTGGCGCAGGAATGCCGGCTCGCGCAAGAAACCCGAAGAATCGGGCAGGATCCCTCACCGATGCCAGGACAGCGGGGCTGTTGCCCAGGATCGGCTTTTCGCCGGCCATTACCTCAACCACTGATGGATGGTTTTCCAGGTTGGCGACGTACACCAGGGCATCGAAGGTCAGGCCCGCAGATGCCTGGATCAGGTGCCGGGGATCGTACGGAAGGTTGAGGTCCCGCTTGATCGAGCGATGCGCACAGAGCTGCCCCAGATCGAAATCCCCGAAGTAGTCGACGGCAACGATCCGGTGATGTAGCCCGCTCCTAACCGCCGACTCCACCAGGCCGCGCGCGCTGACTCCCGCGATCAGGATATCCACCGATTCCTCTTTCTGCTGAGGTGGGAGCAAACGACAGCAGGTTATGCGGAGTACGGGTACTGCCTCATCCCGGAAGGGGTGCGCTTGCAGGACCTAGTCATCGGTTACGAAGGCTGCTCACGTCCTAACTCTTCAGCGCCTGCACCATCTTTGTGAGTGTTTGCTTCGCGTCACCGAACACCATCATGGTATTGGGCAGTGTGAAGAGCTCATTGTCGATGCCTGCAAAGCCGGCACTCATGCTACGCTTGAGTACGATGACGGTACGCGCCTCCTCCACATTCAGGACCGGCATTCCGTAGATTGGACTTGACGGGTTCGTCTTCGCGGCAGGGTTAACGACATCATTGGCACCGACGACAATCACCGCATCCGTCTTGGAAAACTCGTCATTGATATCCTCGAGGTCATAGATCTGCTCATACGAGACATTGGCCTCGGCCAGGAGGACATTCATGTGACCTGGCATACGGCCCGCCACCGGGTGGATCGCATACTTCACTGTGGTGCCGTCTGAGTCCAGCAACTCGGCCACTTCCCGCAGGGCGTGTTGGGCCTGGGACACCGCCATTCCGTAGCCGGGAACGATAATGACCCTCTGCGCGTTCCGCAGGACAGTCGCTGAATCATCGATCGTCCCCTCATTGATACTACCGACGGCTGAGGCGGTCACAGGAGCCGTCTCGGCCACCGCACCGAAAGCCCCGAAGAGAACATTTGTGAAGGAACGGTTCATAGCCTTACTCATCATAATCGACAGGATGAGACCAGATGCCCCATCAAGGGATCCGGCAATAATCAGGATGTTGTTTGAAAGCACAAACCCTGTCGCCGCGGCGGCAAGGCCGGCATACGAGTTCAGGAGGCAGATGACCACCGGCATATCCGCTCCACCGATAGGGAGGACCATGAGGATGCCAATCAGGAAGCTCAGCCCCAGCATGATGAAAAATAAAACAGGATACGCCGGAGTAAACAGCCATGCAAGGTACAGCGCCAGCACGATCCCAAAGAGGGAGAGATTCGATTGGTTCTGAAGCTTATATGTCACTGGAACCTGGGTGACCCACCCAGACAGCTTTCCAAAGGCCATCAGACTACCCGTGAAGGTCAAGGCCCCGAAGATGACCTCAAACCCGACAGGTACAGTGTGGATAAGTTCCATCTCTGCGCCTTGGCGGTAATATTCGGACACCCCGACAAACGCAGCGGCCAATCCTCCGAATGCGTGGGAGAGCGCAATCCGCTCGGGCATGGCTGTCATGGGCATGAAAATCGCCATGGCTCCCCCGATCGCCGATCCGATCACCATCCCCGCGAGAATCCATTCATAACTGATGATATCCTGGTGAACAAGCGTCCCCACGATGGCCAGAAACATTCCCCCCGCTGCGAGGAGATTTCCCCGTCGAGCCGTTTCTGGAGAGCCCAGGGCCTTCAACCCCAGAATAAACAGCGCGGATGCGGCGAAGTAGGTGAGCTGTATCAGCGTGGCGCTCACGACTTCTTCCCTTCCTTCTTCTTGAACATCTTCAGCATCCGGTCCGTAATCAAGAAGCCGCCAACTACATTGATCGTGGCGGCTGTGACCGCGATGAATCCCAATGCCGTGCTCACCGGATTATAATGGGCTCCTGCCGCCACCAGCGAACCAACCAGCGAAATACCCGAGATCGCGTTCGTGGCAGACATGAGAGGCGTGTGAAGCAGCGGCGGCACTTTTGAGATGACCTGAAGTCCGAGAAACGCGGCCAGCATGAAGATGTAGAGGCCAAACAGAATCTCAGCTTGCATTAGGCCCCTCCTTTCTGGGACAGCAGTTCCTTGACCTTCGGGTGCACGACCTCCCCCCCCTGGGTAATCACACACCCTGCCGTGATCGCCTCCTGGAGATTGATCTTCAGCCCGCCGTCGCCCATCAGGTGCAGGAGGAGCTTCTCCATGTTGCGCGAGTACATCTGGCTCGCGTGGACCGCCAGGCGGCTCGGAAGATTCAAGCGGCCGATGATCGTCACCCCATAGCTCACCACTTCATTTCCGGGCTCGGTCAGGGCACAGTTACCCCCCTGCTCCGCCGCGAGATCCACGATCACCGACCCGGGCCTCATGTCCCGGACACTCTCCTCTGTGATCAGGATAGGCGCGCGCTGGCCGGGAATGAGCGCCGTCGTGATGCAGACGTCAGATTTGGCCGTGTGCCGGTGAATGAGTTCCGCCTGTCGCTGTTTGTACTCTTCGGACAGCTCCTTCGCATACCCGGTCGCTGTCTGAGCGTCCTCGGCTATATCCACCTCAACGAATCGTGCCCCCAGGCTTTCTACCTGCTGTCTTACCACCTTTCGCGTATCGAATGCCTCCACTGCGGCGCCGAGCCGCTTTGCGGTGGCGATGGCCTGAAGCCCGGCTACGCCAGCGCCAAGAATCAGCACCTTGGCCGGGGCAATGGTGCCCGCTGCGGTCATCAGCATCGGAAAGAATTTCGGGAGCGCGTAGGCAGCCATGATCACCGCATAGTATCCCGCGACGGTCGCCTGTGAGCTCAGAACATCCATCATCTGTGCGAGCGTAGTCCGAGGGATGCTGTCCACCGCAATCGCGGTGATCTTGCGGGCGGCAAGGGTTCTCACGAGGTCAAGGTTGATAAGCGGATACAGAAGGCTGATGACCGTCGTGCCTTCCCGAATCTTCAGTATTTCCGCCGGGGTGGGGCGCTGAATCTTGATGACCACATCTGTGGCGGCAAGCAGCGCTTCCACCGAAGACTCTATTGTGGCGCCGGCCTCTTCATACTCCCCATCCCGGAAGCACGACCCTTCACCAGCGCCGGACTCCACGCAGACCTCGACCCCCTTCTTGACTAATCGCTTGACCGTTTCCGGGACGATCGCAACGCGCTTTTCTCCGGGCTCGATCTCCTTTAGGACTGCGACCCTCATCTATCGGCTCTCTCGAACATGGTTAGACTGTCGCCTCGCACTCGATATCACTCCGATAATAGTCATGGCCCTCCGGGACCCCCGGACGCAACGGACACAATAGAATAGGCTCGATAGACATTTTCTAAGCTGGAGGTGGCTGTTAAGCCATCCGCTAGGTCCTGACGCGCTTTCGCGCCACCCATGGCCGCACAGTGTACTAAAATGCAACATCGAACGTCAACCACAAAAAATCTCATGGAAGTATAGTTATTCACTGTCTCGAAATAGAATTTACATTGATTGGAAAAACTCCCCTCGCCCCTCTTTTCCAAAGAGGGGTAAATCCTCCCTTTGGCAAAGGGAGGTGAGGAGGGATTTTACAGATAGTGTCGTTATTATTATGAGACCGTTAATATCATGCACTGAGAACCGTCCAGGCTCATGGTCCCAGCCACCAAGTTAGTGAAGAGCCCGAACTGCCCCCATGCCCGCCCCCAACGCAAGCGGGGGTGGACGCCAGACGCCCGGTGTCCGCTGAGCACCGTGTCCGCGCGTGGCGGAGGCGGTCGCGGGCTCCGCGCCCGTCGGGACGGGCGCAACGGTGCGCAAGCTCATGGGGTCTGAGTGCGCCATGAAAGGCGGCGTGGAAACGAGCAGACTGTCGCTACCAGGCGGGGTCCCCTCCTTCGCGGACCTAGGTCCGCGAAGGAGCTAGCCCTTAGGCTGCTGAACCCTGATAGACTCGACAAGAGAAAGAAGGTGAGGGATGACAATAGGCTTGAGAAGCACGAAGGCGGCACCCGCCTGCTTGGCTTCCTCGATGAGATCGGGTGGGTTGTGCCCCGTGATCAGGATCGACGGCGGGCAACAGCTTTCGGTCTGCAGGCATCTGAGCAGGGCCAGCCCATTAAGACGAGGCATCTGATAGTCGGTGATGAGGAGATCGTACACCCCGGCCTGCAAGCTGGCAAGCGCCTCCAGACCGTCTTTGACGCAGGTCACGATGCACTCTATCGAGCTTAGGGTCTCGAAGAGCAGTTCGCGGATCTCGCAGCTATCATCTGCGACCAGGACCCGAAACACCTTGCCATCGCCCAGACTCGGATCAACCATCCCCTTCTCCTTTCTCTCTCCTTCGTCGGGCGCTCCTCGACGCCGGACCTCTCAACTGTTTTAAGCCAAAGACTGTAGAGTAGACCACAGGGGTTGCATCGCCTTGCTGACACCCGCCGGCCTCTGACGGGTAGGTCACGCGCACCCTGGCAAGCTCATGCCAGCCTAAGACTTCAGCAAGTAGTTCTATCTTTTTGGCAGTCAGCGACTCTCCCAAGCCTCGCTTCAAGATCTCCCAACCGATCCGCTCTTCCTGACCGATCCTGACGGCGGAGACCAGGAGGAGAAGGTACAACTTGAGCTCCTCCGTGGACATAGATGAAAACCATCGGGATTGGCAGACCCGCGTTAACAGCTTAACTTGCTCATCCATGCCGTTTGCTGCCGTAAGTCACAAGACAAGTCCATCCTTGGGGTTTTCACGCTTTCACGCGCTCTCCCATGCTGTTTGGCCACTTTGTTCACGAAACTATAGGAGTTGTATACATTATTGTCAAGATAAAATATAGACTATGTATCTTGTCCGTTAAGACTCCAAATTGGATGATGACTGGGAATCCTATTGACTTCAGCAGAAAAGCGAAGTACTTTTCGCTCCGAGGAGGGATGCGTGAGCGCAGAGCTGAAGACCCAAATTGGCAAGCGCCTGAGGCGGATTCGAAGGATGCGCGATCTGACCCAGAAGGAGCTGGCCAAGAAGATTGTGGGAAAGGTGGATTACACATATATCGGGAAGATTGAGCGGGGGGAGCAACTCCCATCGCTCAAGGTATTGGGGAAGCTCAGCGACGCGTTGGCTGCCCCCCTCGCGTTCTTCTTCCAGGAAGAGGTCCTATCTCATCTGCTGCCGGAAGAACTCCGCAAACTCAGCGGAGAGGCGGAAAGGACGGCGCTGCTGCGGGAGGTCGCCAAGATATCGCGCGGCGATATCCCGCTGTTATTGGAGATCATCCGTGTCCTCAACGTCCATCGCAGAATGACAGGAGGCAAGCGCGAGGCTATCCAGTATTCGGTCGAACGAAAAGAGCTACAACGGGCGGCGGAGCGGGTTGGCCAATACGGGATTAAGGGAGCAGGATCGCCGGCAGGAGTGCTTCAGGAGGCGATTGAAAAACCGGAGCGGCTGACACAGAAAGCCAAAAGGTCTCGGCCATGACCTCTCAACGAGCCGCGCAGGCACTGGAGCGGGCCTGCCGAGAGACGAGGCAAGGCGTGATCGGCTTCGCGTAAAGCGCGTTAAGTCTTCCCTTCATCAGATCGCTTTTCCTCACCCTTCTCCTTCTTTGGTGTCACGTCGATGACATCCTTCCCCGACAACGACTCCTTGAAGCCTCGGATCGCCTTGCCCAGGCCACTGCCGAGCTCCGGTAACCGGCTAGTGCCGAAGATGAGCACCACGATGATCAGAATCACCAGCAGCTCTTGGATCCCCAACCCAAACATGCGCATTCCTCCCTGCGAGATCCCTCACGCGTAAGGGACTCGCTCATCATTGTGCCGACGGGTCAGCTTGACACTGTCGAAATGCTCCAGAAAAGGGATGGCAAACTTCCGACTCACCCCCAGGAGCTCCTTGAACTGCTGGACCGAGATGGCAGCATGGAGCGTGAAGTGGCCGAGGAGCATCTCCTTCGCACGGCTATAATGGTCGCGGTGAAGATAGAAGTGATCTTTAATTTTGATCACTGTCCCCTCATCGGCAAGGCGATGAAAGATCGTGATCCCGGTCTTGCTGTCTGCTCCGGCCTGGGCAAGCGCCGGCTCTAAGTCCGGCGGCTGAAAGCCTGCCTTCTGGTAGATCGCGACCAATCGGTCTTTGACGGCCTGTTCCGGAGCTGAGAGGGTGGGGTGGTGCAGGAAATGCCGCACCTTTTCTCGGTCGATGGCGATTCGCTGCGTCTCCGCGAGACCCTGCAAGAGGCGAGTGAACAGGACCGGCCCAACCTGATGGAGCTTAGACCGCAGCTCTTCCTTCGGCAGCCCATCCTTGAGGGGGTCTTGCCTGTGGAACTCCTCCAGACGGGAAAGAATCTCCGCTGCCAGGCGATCATAGCTCAGCCGGTGAACGTACCCGAGATCGCCTTTCGCGCCCAACGCCATAGCCACGCCGCCCTCTACGAGGCGTGTGATCTCTCGCCGCAGCGTGGTCTCATCCAGGCTGGCCGAAACCCTGAGCGCGTCCAGCGTGATCGGCACTGGACCGGCTTGCAGCAGCAGGCGCTCGACCTGCTGACCCGATGTGCCGGTCTGCAGGACCTTGAGGTGTTCTAGCAACGGCGCCTTAGCCCGCCGCCGCACGGGAGGGTTTGGGTCGAGGATGCTCCCACCGCCGACCGTCTGGGCGGGCGAGTAGCTGCGGATCACGTACCGGTCGCCAGCCAGGGCAGTGGCCATCTCCTCCAGTCGCAAGTGGGCAAAGGTCTCTTCGGTTGGTTTCAACTCTTCACGATCGAGCAGTACGACGCGGGCCAGGATCTCGCTCGTTCCCAAGTGGAACCGAACCCTCGCCCGATTCCGCAAGACACGGGGAGCGTCCTTCAGCAGGGCTAACGACACGTCGAAGATCATGGTGGGTTTTAAAGCGCCCGGAAAGGCCAGGAGATCGCCTCGACTGAGTTGATCCACCTCGAGACCGGGCAGGTTGACAGCGATCCGCTGCCCGGCCCAGGCCTGTTCCACCGTTTGGCCATGGACCTGCAGCCGGCGGACCCGCGAACGCAGCTCTACAGGTAGGACGACCACCTCGTCCCCGACCCGCACGGTCCCGGACCACAAGGTCCCGGTCACCACAGTGCCGAACCCCTTGATGGTAAAGACCCGATCGATCGGGAGACGGAAAATCCCGTCATGGCGTTTCGGCTCGATCGTCTCGGCCGCCTCGCGGAGGACCGTTCGCAACTGCGGGAGCCCTTGCCCGGTGACAGCGGACACCGCAACGACCGGCGCGCTCTCAAGAAAGGTCCCGGCCAGGAACTCTTTCAGATCGGCCTGCACCATCTCCAACCAATCGGGCTCGACGAGATCGACCTTCGTCAGTGCCACCACGCCCCGCTTGACCTGAAGCAGCTCACAGATATGCAGGTGCTCCCGCGTCTGCGGCATCACCCCCTCGTCGGCGCCGATGACCAGCACCACCAGATCGATCCCGCCGACGCCCGCGAGCATCGTCTTGACGAACCGTTCATGTCCCGGGACGTCCACGATCCCGAGATGGAGGTCATCAGACAGGGCCAGGTTGGCGAAACCCAACTCGATGGAGATCCCCCGCTCCTTCTCCTCCTTCAACCGGTCGGTGTCGATGCCGGTCAGGGCCTTGACGAGCGAGGTCTTGCCATGGTCGATGTGGCCGGCAGTCCCGATGATGATATGCTTCATCGTCACACCGTCATCGTAACATACGGGGCTTCGCGGCAGCAAGGTTGAATCCCGTAGGCGATTCGTTACGTCAAGACGTTGCAGATTAGTGGTTGTAATCTTCACTGCCATCCCCGCCAGAACGGCTCTCAAAAAGAGATCATTCTTCCATTGACACTCCTGGAAGCGGAATGCTACAAGTCGGCTACGCGGTCCTGTCCTTTTTTGCCAAGGGTGAGGATGCAGACATGGCGAGTGGTGGGACAGCCGCAACTGTCCGGAACCGGCATCAAGTCGAAGGCGAACGTCCATATGGCCCTTTGGGGCATCATGAGCCCTGAAGGGCCGTGCTGTTTTCAGGAGACCTCCGCCCTCTTCCCCCGAGCGCGTGGCAAAGAGGAAGACTGTTCTTGAAGATGGCTATGACATCCGGACCGTCCAGGAGTTGCTTAGCCGCAACGATGTGAAGACAACCATGATCTACGCCCATGTGCTGAATCGAGGTGGAAAGGGGGTGAGAAGCCCGATGGCCGGAGGAAGTACGTTGGTGAGTTCAGGGACGGCACGCAGGGCGGGCAAGGCATCGAATACCGTGCCGATGGATCAATCCTGCAATCAGGAATTTGGGAAAACGGAGTTTTTGTCAGAGGCCGATAAGCGTCGTACAGGGCACCCTGATCGCGTATGCGCCGAAGGGATCGCCGCTCTATGCGGCGCAGAGAGGCCGAGGCGAAGGCTGTGAAACGTGGACTATGGGCGGATAATGAAGCCTCCCCGCGGCAAGCCGCGGGGTATCCAACGGCACTGGCCGAATACCTTCAGGGCAGACGGATGAGTTACATACGAAGCCAGGAGTGCACCTTCTGCCACCCCGAGATCACACAGACGCGGCAAGCCGCGGGGTATCGACCCTTAACGAATGAACCCGTGCCCCCATGGGACTACAGAAGCGCGAAGCCTAAGAACTGACGGAATGCATATGCGGCGACTCGCGGTAGTGTTTGCTTGTTCAGCGGCTATAGCATCTTTAAGCGGCTGCTCGGTGATCACGGCACCTTATCATGCAGCCAAAAATGTAGTGCAGGGAGGCGTATGGATCGTAAAAACAACCTATGTGGTTACCAAAGGCACTACAAAAGTAATCTACAAAATCGGTGAATATACCTACGAGGTTGTCAAGGCACCCATCGAATGGGCGTTGACCCACGAGGAAATCGAGAGCATCGATGGTCTTACGGTCAAAGAGGCGATACGACAGGGTAGAGTAAAAGCCGCACCCTATGTGGTCGCAGGAAGGCGGTACGTTCCTATGTCGCCCGAGAAGGCGAAGGATTACAGGGAAGAGGGCTTGGCATCGTGGTATGGCTATGAGAGTGGAAGGATGACCGCAAACGGAGAAGCGTTCAACCCCAGCGGCCTATCGGCGGCACATAAATATCTGCCCATCCCCACGTTTGTACAGGTGACAAACCTTGAAAACAAGAAATCCATAATCGTGAGGGTGAATGACCGTGGACCCTTCCCGAGCACGCACAATGCCAGGTCAGGAGAGAGGATCATCGATCTCAGCATGGGCGCTGCCAAGAGGCTTGAATTTCACGGCAAGGGCGTCGCTCGCGTGAGGGTAGAGGCGATACAGGTGAAAGAAGAATAAGTGACAGATTCCTTATTTGAGGCGCGGATCGAGGGCAGCTTCTATGCGAAGGGGGAGTGCCGGCTCTGAAAATGGGGCCACACTGAGCCGGTGCCGCCGTGGGAGTGGCGCATGGGCCAAAAAAGTGGACTCCACTAGGATCACGCCGACATTGCTCACAGGGGTCATAGCAAAAGTGAAAAGCGAATAACTCATTGCAATTACTGCGTTATTAAGGTATGATCATAGTTCACGAAGAGATGAGGATGCTTGAAAAAATTCCTAAATCGATCTTCTTCACAGATCCAACGGGTCGCTCTATTCCACCTGCTGGATCTACTTTCCCCCTTTTCCCCCTACAGATCCCTCCACTCTTTCCTCCTTTTAAGAGTCAAAGGGAGGAGCAGCTCGAAAAAGAGATCACTTCCCTGAAATCCCAGCTTAGCGGCCTTCAAAGGGAAGCACAACGGAAAGAGAAAGCTACAGATGAACTCATTGAAACGTACAAAACAACGGCCGAAACTTTACAGAGACACCTAAAGCTCAGTTTTGTTCTCAATAGAATTCATGAAGAGGCTAAACCGGTTTTCCTCGAATCCGCACAGCTTCAGGAAGAATTTCTTTCTGGTAAAGATCACGATACGTATGTGATGGCAGTGGATCTGCGGCGGTCAACCGACCTGATGCTCAAATCTAGAAAACCGGAACTCTTCGCCCAATTCATCACGGGTCTCTATGCCAAGCTACGTGATATAATCCTCGATGAACAAGGGGTGTTCGACAAGTTCACTGGAGACGGCATCCTGGCCTTCTTCCCGAATTTCTACACTGGCCCCGATGCTGGTTTCCGAGTCGTATCCGCTGCAGATCGATGTCACCAGGCGTTCGTAGAACACTATAAAGCCCATCGAGGGTCGTTTAAGACAGTTGTCAAGGATATTGGACTGGGAATAGGGGTTGATTACGGCGAGGCGAACCTCGTGGGAGTTGGACAGGAATTGGCCATCGTCGGTGCCCCAGTGGTATACGGCTGTCGAATGGCAGGGACCAAGGCTGGAGCGACACTTGTCAATCAACCAGCTTTCGAAGAAATCTTCGAAAGATTCAGCGCGTATTGTTCATTCGCCGAAGGAGAGATTGAAGTCAAACTCGAGGGCACCCTTGTCGGCCATTTCGCAAAGCTAAACGGGAAACCCTACACCCCGGAGCCACCGAAATGGCGTGAGTATGCCATGACGGTGGCATCCCCCCCTACCCCCGACACCTGATTCTAGAAAACCTTCTTTAGCCGATTTGCCCACTACAGTTTTCTGAGGAGTCATGGTGCCCTGCGGGCAACCCCAGCGATGGCGGCGCAGCTTAGCAAGCACAGAAGCCATCCCCCTCAGCGTCCTGTGTCAAAATAATGATCTTCTGGCCCTGAATGAGTCGGCAGGTCTTACCCTTCATCCTGCCCCGGGACATCCGGGGGCACGATGGTCCATAGGGGTCCTGTGCCTTTAGTCTGGGATCTGCTCGTTGCCTCGACAAGGAAACCTCAGGGGTAAGGGTCGCGGCAAGAACCGACGCGGCCATAACTCCCCCAGCTGGATAGTTCTAAGGGGCCCTTGGTGAAGAAAACCTACCTGGCCTTGGTCCACAGCGAAATAAAGGCGTCAGAGGGCAGAATCGCCGGCGAAATCAGCCAGCGCGAGCGGGACCGGAGGCGGATGGCAGTGCGAACCTGGAGAGGGCCGTAGGCGGTCACGACGCTCAAGATGTCATGAAGCAACTCGATGGATTTATGCTCAGATGTGTGCAGATTACACCCCCGTAGTCCGCACATCCTGCGCTGCGCCGTTCACTCGGCACCCCCTCTCACCCATAAAGGATATCCCTCCAGTGGGGTGCTTCCGCATCCGTCACGCATCCGCGTTAGATCTGCATTGCTCTGCATTGCTCTACTTGCATTGCTCGGAAGCTCTTGCGCCACGGCAAGACCTTTGAGATGATTACTGAAGACACCCCACTTTGGCTCGCGGACGTCGCCGCATACCGACGGAGGTCTTGCTATGGGTTTGAAACTGGAGAAATTAACGGCCGAACAGCGCCGCCAGGCGCAGAAAGTCACGCTCTCCTCTCCGAGGATGCGGTACGGCATCTTGGCCCGCCTCCTCTTCATTACGATGGACCTCGTGTATGGTCGCAAAAAGACATTCAGCAAATTCAAGGTACTGGAGCTTGTCGCCCGCGTCCCGTATCAGTCCTGGGAGAACGTGGCTTACGTCGCCATTACCCACATGTATGCCCAGCGTGATTTTGCCCGCCGGATCTTCGACCGGGTCAAGGAGGCCCGCGAGGCTCAAGATAACGAGATGTGGCACTTGCTCATCCTGGAGGAACTCACCCACGCCCGCGGCATGAAGGAAAATGTTCTCCTCTATCGCATCATGCCCCAGGTGATCGCCTTCACCTACTATCACATCTGCTGGTTCCTCTACGTCATCAAGCCATCGTGGAGTTATCTGTTGAACGCCCACTTTGAGGACCATGCCGAGCACGAATACATGGAATTCGTGGCGGAAAACCCCCAGTTCGAGTCGGAGCCTTTCACGAGCCTCTTTGAGGAGGACTATGCCTCCTCCGAGAGTGTGGCGGACATATTTCGTCAAATCGGGCATGACGAGCGGATGCACAAGGAAAAGAGTTTGGAATGGATCGCGACGGCTAGATTTCAGTGAACGGTGAGCGGCTCTATAGAAAAGGGCGTCAGTCTGGCTTGCTTTTTGCCAGCTCGCGGAGACACCAGCCTTCCCAAGTCAGGAATCGCCAATTGGAAATGCTTTAGGGGACGCGGACCTCGATGGCCTTCGATGCGACGCTTTCGTTGCGTCTAGGAGAAGCGTCAACGGCCGTCACCGTGTAGAGGTACCGGACGCCTGATCGAACCGATCGGTCGGTCAGGGTGGGTGACTTAAGCGGGGCTTCTGTCAGTCGTTGGGGGAGACGCTCCGCGGCGTCGCTTCGATAGACCAGATAGCCGAGCAGGTCCGATTCCCGGTTTAGCTCCCAGCTCAGTGAGACCACCGCGCCAGGCCCAGCAACCGCCCGTACACCTCGGGGAGGGGCCGGAGGCGTCAGATCGACCGGCGCGGCGCTCACCTCGCTGGACGACAACCCCTCCTGCCAGGGCGGCTTCTGACTCTCCACCGCCATCACGCTGTAGTAGTACGTCTGATCGTTAATTAGATCCGCATCCTGGAACTGCGTGCTCCGGACTGGCTCCCGATTGATTGGGGATGGATCGTATCGGCCTGGGCTGGTGCCCCGGTAGATGTTATACCTTGGAACCATGGCCAGCGGGCTTGCATCGACTCGCCGGGTCGGCGCAACCCAGGAGAGGCGGATCGCTCGTTCGCCAGCCTCTGCTCGTAGGCTGGATGGGGCCTCAATCTCAACGGTGATAAGGGCGGCCACCTCCACTGACGGTAGCCCGACGATCCCTCGCCGGCTCACCGCCTCGATGGAATAGGCGTACTTCCCTCCTACAACTACATGGCTATCGGTAAAGGCAAACCGAGTGCCAGAAACGATGGCGTTCTCCGGCTTCTCAGCCTTAACGGTGGCAATGACCGAGTGGGCAGAGGTCTGGGGGGCCGTTTGCTGCCTGGAGATTTGGAACGTGGCCAGGTATTTCAGCACAGTGCCATCGACATTGGTCGTCGGCCTGGTCCACGCAAGGACCACCGCACGGCTCCGCACGAGAGCCGTAAGATCGGTCGGTGGCGATGGCTCCGCCAGGATCGGAACCACAGGCTGACCACTCCGGCCGCACCCGGAAAGTACAAGAAAGCCAAGAGACGCTACAACGATGACCTGCCGAATTCGCATCTTATCGACTCCGAAGTTTGACCTTGGCGGCTTTGATCGCCTTCTTCACCGCGCCCGTCGCGGTCCCGCCGGTAGCCGTTCGCCGCTCGATACAGGCCTCCAGGGCAATATACGTAAAGACGTCCTTCTCGAATAGGGGTGAGGCGGCCTGCAACTCCTTCAGCGAAAGCTCCTCGAGCCGACACCGCCTGGCAAGCGCGCGTCGGACGAGAAGGCCCACCACCTCGTGGGCTTGCCGGAATGGTATTCTCTTGCGCACCAGGTAGTCGGCCAGATCGGTGGCGTTTAAAAATCCGTCCTCTGCCGCCTGCCGCATCCGATCCGCGCAGAACGTGAGCCTGCTCACCAGCAACGCCATGACGAGGAGGGTGGCCTTGACGCTCTCCACGCTGTCGAAGAGGGGTTCCTTGTCCTCCTGCAGATCGCGGTTGTAGCTAAGCGGAAGTCCCTTGACGATGGTAAGCAGCGCCACCAGGGCGCCGAACACGCGGCCGGTCTTCCCTCGTGCCAGCTCCGCCACATCCGGGTTCTTTTTCTGGGGCATCATACTGGAGCCGGTAGCGAAGGCATCAGGCAGCTCGATGAATCCAAACTCCGCCGATGCCCACAGGACAATCTCTTCTGCCAGGCGAGACAGGTGCGTCATCAGGAGCGCGAAGGCGAACAGCGGCTCGATGACGAAATCGCGGTCCGAGACCGCATCCAGCGAGTTGGCCGACAGCGCCCGAAACCGAAGCTCCCTGGCGACGAAGCGGCGATCGATCGGCAGGCCGACCCCAGCCAGGGCGCCTGAGCCGAGCGGGAGCACCTCTACCCTGCGAAGCGCATCGTGAAGCCTGGCGCGATCCCGCTCCAGCATCTCGACATAGGCCATCAGGTGGTGCGCCAGGAGGACCGGCTGAGCCCGCTGCATGTGGGTGTAGCCGGGCATGATCAGGTCAAGATGGGCTTCGGCCTGCGCGATCAGGGCCCGCTCAAGCCCTACGATCAGGCGGCAAACCTCTCCGATCTCCTCCCGCTGATAGAGGCGAAGATCGAGTGCCACTTGGTCATTCCGGCTCCGGCCGGTGTGGAGTTTCGCGCCGACCTCTCCCACTTTTTCAATCAGCCGGGCCTCGATCGCCATGTGGATGTCTTCCAACGAGGGATCGAAACGAAACTCTCCGCGCTCGATCTCGCCCCCGATCTCTTCAAGCCCCGCCACGATCTTGTTCGCCTCAGCCTTGCTCAGTAGGCTGCACTTCGCCAGCATCCGCGCGTGCGCGACACTGCCGGCAATGTCGTACTTGTAGAGGCGACGGTCAAACTGGATGGAGGCGGTATACGCTTCCACTCCCGGATCGGTCGCCTGCTTAAACCGCCCGCCCCAGGGCTTGGGGGTTTTCCGTTTCACCGTCATCGGCCTGAGCGCTTCCTTCCAGCATGTCTCAGTGCTCGAATCCTGAGCCGCAACGCGTTCAGGCGGATGAACCCCTCGGCGTCCGACTGGCGGTACACCTGATCCGCCTCAAATGTCGCGAGGGCTGGATCATACAGCGAGACGGCCGACTTGCGTCCCACGACCTCGCAGTTGCCTTTGTAGAGCTTGACCCGCGCCGTGCCGGTCACCCCCTGCTGCGACGCCTCGATCGTCCGCATCAGCAGTTCCATCTCCGGGGAGAACCAATAGCCATAGTAGACCAGCTCCGAGAAGCGGGGGATGAGGGAGTCGCGGAGGTGCATCACCTCGCGATCCATCGTGAGCGATTCCACGGCGCGGTGGGCGGCATGCAGAACGGTTCCCCCAGGCGTCTCGTACACCCCTCGCGACTTCATCCCAACGTAGCGGTTTTCGATCACATCGACGCGGCCGATCCCGTGTTCGCCGCCGATCTTGTTCAAGCGCTGAAGCAGCCTGGCTGGCGAGAGGCGCTTGCCGTCCAGCGCGATAGGCTGACCGTCCTGAAATTCCACCTCGACATAGGTTGCGCGATCCGGCGCCTTCTCCGGCGAGACGCTCAAGACAAACATCTCTTCCGGCGGCTCCTGCCATGGGTCTTCGAGTATCCCGCCCTCGAAGCTAATATGAAACAGGTTACGGTCAGTGCTGTAGGGTCGCGCCTTCGTGGTCGTTATCGGGATGTCGTGCCTCTTCGCGTAGGCAATAAGATCAGACCGCGACTTGAGACGCCATTCGCGCCATGGCGCGATGACCCGAATATGCGGATCGATGGCATAATAGGAGAGCTCAAAGCGGACTTGGTCGTTCCCTTTGCCGGTCGCGCCATGCGCCACCGCGTCCGCGCCCTCCTTTCTCGCCACCGCCATCTGGTGCTTCGCAATCAGCGGCCTCGCCATCGAGGTGCCGAGCAGGTAGCGTCCCTCATAGACGGCATTCGCCTTCACACAGGGAAAGACGAAGTCCCGGACAAACTCTTCTCTCAGGTCTTTGATGTAGACCTTGCTGGCACCTGTCTTCAGCGCCTTTTCCCGAACCTGATCCAGTTCCTCCCCCTGTCCCAGGTCGGCGCAGAAAGCGATCACCTCTGCCCGGTAGGTCTCGATGAGCCAGCGCAGGATCACCGATGTGTCGAGGCCGCCGGAGTAGGCCAGCACGATCTTCTTCACTCGCTTCGTCTGGATTTGTGATTTCATAGGAACTTTCATCATCTCCATTACGATGCTCGATGTTCCAACAGCTTCACCAGGATGGCCTTCTGCACATGCAGTCGATTCTCGGCCTGGTCATACACAATCGAATGCGGGCCATCGAGGACCTCATCGGTAATCTCTTCGCCACGATGGGCCGGCAGGCAGTGCATGACCAGCACGCCGGGTTTGGCCAATCCCATAAGTGCCGCGTTGACCTGAAACCCTTGGAAGTCCCGCCGTCGCTTCGCCGCCTCTGACTCCTGGCCCATGCTGGTCCAGACATCGGTATACAGGACATCGGCTCCCTTCGCCGCAGCCCTCGCATCGTCCAGCAACGCGATCCTCCCGCCGGAGGCTTGGGCCTCTTGGCGGGCAAACGCCATAACGTCAGCATCCGGCTCGTACTCTTTCGGACAGGCTACGTTGAGATCAATTGCAGTCTTCGCCGCGCCGTAGAGCCATGAATGACAGACGTTATTGCCGTCACCGATGTAGGCGACCTTTACGTCGCGAAGCGGACCGCACTTTTCCCGAAGGGTGAAGAGGTCCGCGAGGATCTGGCACGGGTGGGTCAGGTCGCTCAGCCCATTGATGACCGGGATAGCCGCATGCCTGGCCAGCTCCTCGACGGTCTGGTGGGTGAATGTCCGGGCCATAATTCCATCCACCCATCGCTCGAGATTCTTCGCCACATCCTTGACGGTTTCCCGTATGCCCAACTGGGTGTCAGTCGGAGCCAGATAGATGGCGCGGCCGCCCAACTGGGCCATGCCGACCTCAAAGGTGACCCGGGTCCTGAGTGACGGCTTCTCGAATATCATGCCCAATGTCTTGCCGGCAAGCAGTGGGTGGGCGACCCCCTTGCGTTGCTGCGCCTTCAGGTCGGCAGCAAGGTCAAATAGGCCATCTATCTCAGAGGCCGTCAGGCCTCTAATCGATAGGAGGTCTTTCGTCATCGAGACTCCTCCGTCAGGACCAGATCGAGGATGTGCATCGCCTCATCCACCTCGGCCTCGCCGATGATCAGCGGCGGGACAAAGCGGAGGACCTGGTCGCCAGCGGTCAGGATCAGCAGGCCACGCTCCAGGCACCGATCGACGATCGATTTGGCCGGCACGCTGAGCTCCAAGGCGAGCATCAACCCCTTGCCTCTAGCCTCTTTCACGATGGGGCAGCGCTCGGCCAACTCTCGAAGACAGCCCAGGAAGTACGCACCGATCTTGGCCGCCCGCTCCGGCAACTGCGCGTCGAGGATCTCGGTCAACACCGCATGGGCGACAGCCGTAACGAACGGGTTGCCGCCAAAGGTTGACGCATGGCTGCCCGGAATGAAGGCCCCTGCTACGGCATCCCTCGCCAGCATGGCGCCGATCGGCAGTCCTCCCCCCAGCCCCTTGGCGAGCGTCATGATGTCGGGCTCGATCCGGGAGTGCTCATAAGCAAAGAGCCGCCCGGTCCGCCCCATCCCCGTCTGGACCTCATCCAGGATCAAGAGGACCTCTCGGTCCGAACAGAGCTGCCGGAGTCCTGGCAGGTATGCATCGTCAGGCACCCGCACGCCGCTCTCACCCTGGATCGGCTCCACCAGTACGGCACAGGTCCTCGAGTCAATCGCTCGCTCCGCCGCCAGTAGGTCATTGAAGGGGATGTGCTTGAAGCCTGGCAAGAGCGGCTCGAACCCGCGCTGGTACTTCTCCTGACCCGTGGCAGTCACCGTTGCCATCGTCCGGCCGTGGAATGAGTCCCGCATGCAGACGATCTCGTACCGGTCGGAACTCCACCGCGCCTTGGCATAGCGGCGAGCCAGCTTGATCGCCGCCTCATTCGCCTCTGCCCCGCTATTGCAGAAGAAAACCTTGCCGCCGACCGAGTGTTCGCACAGCGCGCGGGCCAACCGAATCTGTGGCTCGATAAAGTAGAGGTTCGAGGCGTGCAGCAGCAGCTCCGCCTGCGCCCTGATGGCCTCCACCACTTTGGGGTGACAGTGACCCAGGACATCCACGGCGATCCCGGCAGCAAAGTCGAGGTAAGCCTTTCCCTCTGCGTCCCAGACCCGAACGCCGCTGCCCTTCACCAGCGCCACCGGGAAGCGGGCGTAGGTGTTGGCCAGATAGCGAGCCGCCTGCTCCATCAATTCGTCGGTTAAGGTTCCGATTTGCGTCATGTCTTGCTACCACGCATCCCGCACCCCCGCTTTCGCGGGGGCAGGCCTCACACCGTTACCCGATAATCTCCGTGCCTACCCCCTCTGACGTGAAAATCTCCAGCAGAAGGGCATGCGGGATGGTGCCGTTCACAATGTGGGTTTTCCTCACCCCATTATCAAGGGCGGTAAGACAGGCCTGGACCTTGGGCAGCATCCCCCCCGAGATAACGCCATCAGCAATAAGCCGTTCCACCCCTTTCCTGCTCAACGTGGAAATGAGTGCGCCATCCCTATCGAGGATGCCGTCGGTATCGGTCAGGAGGACAAACTTTTCTGCTTGAAGGGCTGACGCGATCTCGCCGGCCGCCAGATCGGCATTGATGTTGTACGTCACCCCCGCCTTATCCACTCCGGTCGGGGCCACCACCGGCGTGAAGCCATCGCGTTCGAGGGCACGGAGGACCCGTTCATCAACGGCTACAATCTCGCCCACGAACCCCAGATCGACCTCTGGTTCAACCGGGCTCACCACAGGCTGACAGGCCGCCACTGGACCGGCCTTCTTCGCCCGGATCAAATTACCGTCCTTGCCTGAGAGACCAACGGCTGACCCGCCACTGCTGTTGATGAGCGCCACCAGTTCCTGGTTGATCTGGCCAACCAGCACCATCTCGACGATCTTCATCGTCTCCTGATCGGTGACCCGGAATCCGCCGACAAAGGTCGGCGTGAGACCTGCTCGCTCCATCGCCAGCGTGATCTCCGGACCGCCGCCGTGCACCACGACCGGCTGCATCCCGACGTACCGCATCAGAATGATATCCAGCGCCACCGACCGCTTCAGCGCCTCGTCGGTCATGGCTGCTCCGCCGTATTTGATCACGACAGCCTTGCCGGCAAATGCTTTGATGTATGGGAGCGCCTCGATCAGGATGTTCGCCTTGTCGATCCCGATCTGGACCTCCGGCCGCTTCCGCTGACCCACCATTCACTCCGCTGTTTGCAACGCTTTCACCTGATCGCTGACCGCTAATCGCTGTCTTACAAGATATAGCGACTCAGGTCCTCGTTCTTCACGATCTCCTGAAGCCGTTCCCGGACATAGACCGCGTTGATATCGACCCGTGCGCCCTGCATTGCAGGCGCCTCAAATGAGATCTCCTCCAGTAGCCGCTCCAGGATGGTGTAGAGCCGGCGGGCGCCGATATTCTCGGTCGACTGATTGACGGCGCTGGCAATGGCGGCGATCTCCTGCACGGCGTCCTCCGAAAAGTCCAGCCTCACCTCCTCTGTCTCCAGAAGGGCGACATACTGCTTGATCAAGGCATTCCGCGGCTCCGTGAGGATCCGGACGAAGTCGTCCTGCGTAAGGCTCGCCGCCTCCACGCGCAGCGGAAAACGTCCCTGCAACTCTGGGATCAGATCGGACGGTTTGGTGACATGAAACGCCCCGGCCGCAATGAACAGGACGTGATCGGTCCGCACCAGGCCGTACTTGGTGGTGACCGTGCACCCCTCGACAATCGGTAAGAGGTCGCGTTGCACCCCCTGGCGCGAGACATCCGGCCCGTGCGACGACTCGCGGCCGGCGATCTTGTCGATCTCGTCCAGGAAGATGATCCCGGAATCCTCGACCCTACGGACCGCCTCTGATCTCACATCGTCGATGTCGATGAGCTTATCGCCCTCTTCCTGGGCGAGGATCCGCTGGGCTTCTCGGACCTTGACCTTGCGTCGTTTGACCCGCTGGGGCATGAGGTTCCCCAGCATCTCCTTGACGTTGATGTCCATCTCCTCGATGCCGGAGTTGCTGAAGATCTCCACCATCGGTGTGCCTCGATCCTTGACCTCCAACTCCACGGTACGGTCATCCAGCTTTCCATCATGCAGCCGCTTCCTGAGCTTCTCACGGGTCTCGGCAGCGGAGGTGATTGCGCCCGCGTCAGATGTTTGCTCGACACCCGGCGTCGTCGCCACCCTGCCAACGGGAAGGAGCAGATCCAGAAGCCGCTCCTCTGCCAACTCCCGCGCCCGCTCCTGTACTGCCTTGGTCTTTTCCTCCTTCACCATATCCACCGCCAGCGCAGTCAGGTCTCGCACCATCGATTCAACGTCACGTCCTACGTAGCCCACCTCCGTGTACTTGCTGGCCTCCACCTTGATGAATGGGGCATCCACCAGCTTGGCCAGGCGGCGGGCGATCTCGGTCTTGCCCACGCCGGTCGGGCCGATCATGATGATGTTCTTCGGCGCAACCTCATCCCGTAACTCCGCCGGTAGCCTCTGCCGCCGCCACCGATTGCGTAGCGCAATGGCCACGGCCCGCTTTGCGTCCTTTTGACCGATGATGTATTTATCAAGTTCGGCCACGATCTGTCGCGGTGTCAACTGTTCCATCCGAAGCTCCACAGAAGGTGTTTAGCCGTCAGCTATCAGCATTCAGCAAAGTTCGCAAGAAGCGAGGACGGGGTAGCAATTTCTCTGAATAGGTTTCTCAGAAACCGTCATGGCCCCAGGGGACCACCCGTGCATCACGAAAACCCCCCAACCCCCCTTTCGCAAAGGGGGGCACCGGGGGGTTTCTTCGAGGCTGAGCGCTGATCGCTAACCGCTGAATGCTGACGTTCATCTACAGCTCTTCAATCGTGATCGTGTCGTTGGTGTAGACGCAGAGTGAGGCGGCAATCTTCATCGCCTCCTCGGCGATCTTTCTCGCGTCAAGCTCCGAGAAGCCTACAAGGGCTCTCGCCGCGGCGACCGCGTATGCCCCCCCGGAGCCGATGCCGATCACCCCGTCGTCGGGCTCGATGACATCCCCCGTCCCAGAGATGACCAGCGTATGCTCCTTATCGACCACCACCAAAAGCGCCTCTAATCGGCGGAGGGCCCGGTCGGTACGCCAATCCTTCGCCAGCTCAACCGCAGCACGCGGCAGGTTGCCGCTGAACTCTTCCAACTTCGCCTCGAACTTGGTGAAGAGGGCGAACGCATCGGCAGCAGCGCCGGCAAAACCGGCGACCACCCGATCGTTCCACATCCGACGGACCTTCCGCGCGGTGTGTTTCATCACCGTTTCGCCGAAGGAGACCTGTCCGTCTCCGGCTACCACCACCCTCCCCTTGTGCCGCACCGCCAGGATCGTGGTGCTCCGCATCTTAGGGTAGAGGGTAGAGGGTAGAGGGTTTAGGGTAGTTACGTTAGAAGGGGTTTTTCTCATCGCGGGCGCTCCTGTGATTCTGAATCAAACCTGCGGAGCATAGAACCAAGCATCTTCTGAACTTCCAGAAGAAGGTCGGACCCTCGTTCATACTTCTCGTGACTGAGATATCCGAGATCTTTGGAGAGCATGAGTTGGGTTTCAAGTTCGCCGGTGGAACCATAGGCCATTCTCAAAAACTGCACGTACTCACCGCGGTGACCGCGCCCGTATCCCTCAGCAATGTTTGAAACGATCGAAACTGCAGCTCTTCTCATCTGACCCATAAGCCCAAATATCTCCAATCGAGGGAAATGGCCAGTGGACGAGTAGACCTCTAGCACCAATTCGTAGGCTCGCTTCCAGACAACCAGTTCTTTGAAGCTGTGTACCACGCCTCGCCACCGGCTGGTAGATCATTTACACCCTATACCCTCTACCCTAAACCCTATACCCTTTCTTCTTAGGCCCGCGGATGCGCTTTATCATAGACCTCCATCAAGTGATCCAGATTCAGGTGGGTATACCGCTGGGTGGTTGAGAGACGTGAATGACCCAGCAACTCCTGAATCGCTCGGAGATCGGCCCCTGCTTGAAGCAGATGCGTGGCATAGCTATGACGCAGCCCGTGTGGTGTGATCTTCGGCCCCAAACCGCTCCGATTCAGGTATTTCAATACGATTCGAGCGGCGCCCCGTTGGCTCAAGCGGCCGCCCTGGCGGTTGAGAAACAACGCCAGTGGCTCGGGCATTGCCCGCTTCGACCCCTGCACCAGCTCGCTCCGCCAGCCGAGATAGCGCCTCAGGGCGGCGATGGCCTTCGACCCCACCGGGACAATCCGCTCCTTATTCCCCTTGCCTTTTACCCGAACAAGACTCTCCCGAATGTCCATGTCCCGCACATCCAACCCCGTAAGCTCGCTCAATCGGATACCCGAGGCGTAGAAGAGTTCGAGAATCGCCAGATCGCGGGCGCCCGCGGGATCCTCCTCGCTGGGCGACACCAGGAGGCGATCAACCTCGTCCACGGAAAGATGCGCGGGAAGCCGCTTTGGTAGTTTCGGGGTCGGCACAAGCTTCGCCGGATTCGCCTGAAGCACACCCTCCCGGCACAGGTACCGGAAGAATGATCGGAGGGTTGCAAGCTTCCGCGCGACACTACTTCTGGCAATCCCCCTCCTGTGCAGGTCTGCAACAAAGGCCCGAATTGCCAGTGAGTCGATCTCGGTCGGCTCAATGGCCCGGCACAGGGCATCCCCTCGTTCGGTATCGCTCACAACAGGTCGTTCGACACCGCTCACGACGGGTTCCGACTGCGGGAATCCGCTAGCCCTGAGAAACGCCCGGAACTGCTGCAAGTCGATCGCATAGTTCTTTAACGTGTGAGGGGAAGCCGCTCGCTCCGCCTGAAGATATAACAGATACGCCTCGATCGATTCCAGCATCCGCTCAACCCTCTTCTGCTCCTGTCCGGTACGATACGAGGAATGAGCCGAAAGATCAAGGCAAAATCGGTCTTCGGTGGGTGACGTCTTGAAAGCTTCTTGAGGGAGCGATCGAAGTGAGGCGTAGTGCGGACGGAATAAGGCAACGTCATGTTTTCTGACGCCGCACACGTGTGACTTTTTTGCTCCCCCCTTTGAGCTCTGCGAGGAACTGCTCACCGGGCGGCCCTTCCCGGCAAGATACCACAGCAGGCCGAGGATGGGCAGGAGGGCCTGTGGGGCAGAAGGTCAGCAATGCATTTCTGCCTACACTCTCGAAGGGTCGAGGACCCGGAGGCGGGAAAAGTAGGTCCGATAGAATCCGCGATCTCTGGTGAGTAGACGCTCGGCTTGGGAGAACGCATGCGCGCCGATGAGGAAGTCTGCCACAACGCGTTCGCGCTGCCCCCCTCGGCGTCGGTACACCTTCCACGCATGGCTCGCCGCGAGCGCCGTTTTCAGTTCGATGGGACTATACGCGACTCCGAGGCGGTCCATCGCGTCTTGCGCGGCAGCGGGGGACGGAAAGAAGCTCGCCACCTCCACCCACACCACCTCGCAGGCGATAAGGTGGCCTTCGGTCAGGCAGGAACGGACCGACTTCCGCGATCGGGGTCCGAACGTCGGATCCGCTCCGAACACATCCAGCAGGACGCTGGTATCGACCGCCGTGATCACACCGCGTCCGCTTTGCCGCGTAACGACGTAATCGCGTCATTCGTCGGACAGCCTAGCGTGAGGATCCCGTACAGGCTTTCCACTGGGTCCTGCGGGGTCACCTTGGTGGCTACCAACCGCCCCTGCTCTTCGCTGAAATCCAGGATCTGGCCTGGGCGGATTCCCAGGCGCTCTCGCAACGGTTTGGGGATCGTGACCTGACCTTTTTCCGACACGATGGTGTTCATACCAACAATGTATGAATTCTTACCCACGATGTCAAGTGGATAAAGGTCGAAGGAGTGCACGTCCTGTTGGTCGCATGTGAAGTGTCCGCGTGCTGTAGTTGGTCCACGCCTCCCCACTGGAGCGGGTCATGAAGGTGCAAGAGCTGCTCCTGTGAGCCATTGACGGGCAAGGGAAGTGGGCCCCAGGCGGCGGAGATCTTCGGGAGCTCAGGCTCGGCAGATGCGCCGGTGGAAAGCGCGCTACGGGCAGGGGAAGCAAGCCGGTGTGGGGTTTCGGATCCCCACGATGTTCACGTCAGACTAGGCAGGTTGCGGAGGGCGCGGGAAACCAGGGCCTGCCGCCTTTCGCGCTTGGCCCGAACTGGCGCATCGAGGGGTGGTAGCAGGCCGAAGTTCACATTCATCGGCTGGAAGGTGCGGGGGTCGGCGTGGCAAATGTGATGGATGAGGGACCCGAGTGCGGTGGTCGTGGGCAGTATAACCGGGGCCTCACCTCGGAGGAATCGAACCGCATTGATCCCGGCCAAGAGTCCGCTTCCGGCCGATTCCAGGTATCCCTCCACGCCGGTGAGCTGTCCGGCCAAGAAGATCCCCGGATCGCCTTTATACTGCATCGTCTCCTGCAGTAGCGCCGGCGCGTTGATAAAGGTGTTGCGATGGATCGACCCGTATCGGAGGAACTCGGCGCTGCTGAGACCGGGAATCATTCGGAGGATGCGGCGCTGCTCGCCCCACTTCAGGCGGGTCTGAAACCCCACCATGTTATACATCGTCCCTTCCCGGTTCTCCATCCGGAGCTGCCCGACGGCGTAGGGCTGACGACCAGTCCTGGGATCAACCAAGCCCACCGGCTTCATCGGTCCGAACCGCAACGTGTCCTCGCCCCGAGCCGCCAGTACCTCGATGGGGAGGCACCCTTCGAAGTATCGCGCCTCTTCGAACGAGTGCATCGGTGCCAGCTCCGCGGCCCGGATCGACTGCCAGAAGAGGCGATACTCCTCCCGGGTCATCGGGCAATTCAGGTAGTCGTCCCCCCCTTTGTCGTAGCGGGATGCGGCAAACGCCACGGTACGATCGATAGAATCCCCAGCGATGATCGGCGAGATGGCGTCATAGAAGTAGAGCAGATCCCGCGTATTGGCAGACGGGTCTTGTGACGCCAGATAGTCCACGAACCGATTACGCAGCACGCCGGCCAGCCGGTCGGAGGTCAGTGGACCGGTGGCGATAATCACCGGCTTCTCTTCCGGTATCGCCTTGATCTCCTCCCGAACGATGGTAATGCCTGGATGTCGCGCGAGTCGCGCGGTCACCTCGGCGGCGAAGGCATCACGATCAACGGCCAGGGCCGATCCCGCCGGGATGGCATGCGCCCGGGCAGCGAGCATGATCACCGATCCATACGAGGTGAACTCTCGTTTCAGCAGGCCGTGGCAATCGTCCGGCGAATCCGACTTCAGGGAGTTGCTGCACACCAACTCGGCCAGCCGGTCGGTCTTGTGGGCAGGGGTGGAACTCATCGGTCGCATCTCGTAGAGGCGCACACGGGCGCCCCGCTCCGCCGCCTGCCAGGCCGCTTCGCTTCCGGCTAGACCTCCACCAACCACGACAACATCGGTCACGCGTTCGCCTTTACTGCCGCATCGGTCTCACGTACGTAGGCACATCCTTCGGCAGCACAACGGATCGAGACCCCGCCGCCCTTCAGCTTCTTCTCTACCAGGAAGGCGGCCTCGCACCGTGGACAGGGTTCCTGGACCGGACGATCCCAGAGGGCAAAAGCGCACGCGGGATACGCGGTGCACCCATAGAAGACTCGGCCCCGTTTGGTGCGTCGCTCCGAGAGAGGGCTCCTGCATTGCGGACAGTTGACCCCAATCGAGATGGGCTTTATGTTCTTGCAGGTAGGGTAGCTCCCGCACGAAAGGAAGCGGCCGT
>Ga0080064_1002305_pt1 | contig 33023 bp, 28 predicted proteins | sample Subgrocontami54m_FD_69260 | JGI IMG/M metagenome (GOLD analysis project Ga0080064, IMG submission 69260) | Subsurface groundwater microbial communities from S. Glens Falls, New York, USA - GMW46 contaminated, 5.4 m (SPADES assembly) (version 2) ...
CTGGGCCTGCCCACCAGCATGAAGCTCGGCGCCTCCGGCGGCAGCCAGGCCGCCCTCGTCACCCGCAGCTACTGGGGGCTCGACAGCATCGCCTATCCGGACGCCATCGCCTGCCCGCTCGGTACCCCCAAGCAGATCCTGGCCAGCAGCTTGTTGGACCTCTCCTATGCCTACCAGCCTAACGGCAACCTCCGCCGGCTCACCGACGGGATCGTCCCGGAGACGGTGGACTACGCCTACGATTTCCTGGACCGACTCCTCTCGGTCTCCGGCGGCTACAGCGAGAGCGTGAGCTTCGGCGATCTGAACAACACCGGTGGGAAGATCGGCAACATCCAGAGCTACACTCTGAGTGGCGCCACCAGCAGCTACACCTATGGCGACGGGAAACATAAGCACGCCGCCACGGCCGCTGGCAGCGCCAGCATGACCTACGACACGAATGGCAACATGGTGACTCGCGGCAGCCAGGCCCTCACCTTCGACTGGGACAACCGCCTGACCCAGGTAGACGGGCCAGGGGTGAGCCTCGCCTTCACCTACGACGGGGACGGCAAGCGAGCGAAGAAGACGGACCAGGCCGGGGCGAACACGCTCTACCTGGGGCGGCTCTGGGAGAAGAACCTGGCCACGGCCCAGGAGACACAATACGTGTATGCGCTGGGCAGCCTGATCGCGATGAAGAAGGCCGGGGTCGTGCACTATGTGCTGACCGACCGACTGGGCAGCACGAGCGTGCAGCTCTCGCCGAGCGGCGCGCTGGAGAACCGGACGCGCTATACGGCGTTCGGGCGATCGCGGGACGCGGCGACGGGGCTGGTGACGGACCGGCGATACACGGGGCAGCGGTTTGACGAGGCGGTGGATCTGTATGACTACATGGCGCGGGAATACGACCAGACCATCGGCCGCTTCACCCAGCCAGATCCGGCGGGGCCGGACATCACCACGCCGCAGTCGCTGAATCGGTACGGCTACGCGCTCAACAACCCGCTGAAATACGTCGATCCGACAGGTCAGCAATTCGCGCCTGCACAGCCGTATTATTCACCGGGAAGCCTGCTGTACAACGTGTACACCGACAGTCGAGATCCGTTCCTCGCTTTCGTAAACGCGCCGTGGGGGGAACGGATTGACTACCTGTCAGAGGTCCAACAGCGGTGGCCAGTTCAGGGGTGGCTGAACGTGTTCGAGGGCGTAATGCGGTACGAAGCCGCGTCCAGCGTCTTGCGTGAAAGCCGGTATGTTAGGGGCATTAATTCCACCGTCTTGTACTCGATGTTCGCCGGCGCCAGTGCCGTGTTTGGGCCCGGCCCACTTGAAGTCAGCGGCATCATGCGACCGGCGGTTTCGGCATGGGAGCGCTTCTTTTCGGCCATTGCCTATCCCGATCCGAGCCAATCACCAGAATACATCTTCGGCTTGGTGGGCGCGGCTGAGAACAGGGCGATCGCCACCGGGATGAACATGTTCAGGGGGATTGCGCCACGACCGGGTTCTCTTGAAGCGTATGTATTCGAGGGCTTCTTGGAGTCGGCGAATGACTATCGTTCAATGGGACTCGCCTACTATCTCGGTGGGTTCCCTGTGTCCAGCGGCGGACCGTTCATAGCGCCCTATCGAGTCCAGGTAGCGGCGCACGCCGCTGAGGGACTATTCTTTAACCAGTGGCAGCAGTTGAATCAGCCATGGTGGATGCCAGCTGCACCAGTCTGGCCGTGAGATACTGAACGGAAGATAGTGCGTGAATGCACCGCGGCGCGAGCCCTCAGGACAACTCAGTGCCCCTGGTCTTGGGGGCCTCGCGCCTAGCGGTCAACGATCTCGTCACGTCCAGATCTCCCGAATTGCCATTGTGCTCGCACTCCTTGTCGGACTTTCCGCGAACATGCAGCATGAGTCGAGCTTCCCGGAACCCCGTGTTGAAGCAGTGCTGGCTGAAGCCCAGGCGCGGTTCATTGCGGCCCCGCCCGGGGCAGCGTTCGGCGCACCTGCATGGATCTCGGATGATGAGCTTGCGGCGGTCGTGTCTACGACAGCACCGCCCAGACAGCAGGGAAGGGTTTATCTTGTTTCGCTGTCTACTAGCCGGATTGGCCCGCAGCTCGTGTTGCCCAGCCCCGCCGAGTGCCACTCTCTGAATGCCAGAGCAGTTGAACGCCTTCCAGATGGCCGGATTGGGGTTTTACACGATTGCTCAGGACACGTCTCGACAATGCCTAATTTCCACGGGCAACTCTGGGCATACGAGCCGCGTACCGGCGAAACAGCGCGACTGTTTCCATACGACTTGCCCCCACTCTCCGGGTTCCCATCTTTTTCTCCTGATATGAGCAAAGCGATCATGACGGATGGGCCGAATGGCTTGTCTTCGCATTTCTATTGGCTATATCCGGATAGTAGCGCGCAATTAGACCTTGGGGTAGCAACCGCGCGAGGTGCGAGTTGGTCTCCAGACGGATCGCGCATCGCCGTAATCGATATGCCGCGAAGTCTGCCAGAGCCTGGCCATTTGTTCCCTGCGTTCGAGATCCGGTTGATCTCCACCGACGGTGTTCCCGGACGCCCTATCGCGCCGCCAATCCCGGACGGCGGCACACCATTGCAATGGTCGCCGAATGGCCAATGGCTTCTGGGAACTCTCCTGGGGCTAGATGGTGTTCCGACCGGGCTCTGGATCATCAACCCCGACTCGGGGCGACGTGCCTTGCTGCTCGATGGAGACGGTATTGGATACGCAGCGTGGTCGCCAGATGGTACGAAGGTCGCCGTAACTATTAAGGACCGTACCTCCTCCAGCGGATTAGAGAAGCGGACGGGGCTGGCAATATTCGACATGCCCGATCCCGCCGCGATAGATATGCCCTAAACCACATGGGCTGCGCGTCGGCGGCCATACAACCGCCGAGACCTACACTCCTACACGCCTGTCGCCGGTCATCGGCAGCCCGACGACGACCCGGGTCACGATCCAGCGCCGGCGGGGCCGCCCAGTGGGAGACCACCTACCAGTACCTCGACGGCCGGGGCCGCATCCTCGACCGGCGTGTCCTACCTGGCCGAGGGACAGATGAATGCCCTGGACCTGCCCACCAGCATGAAGCTCGGCGCCTCAGGCGGCGGCCAGGCCGCCCTCGTCACCCGCAGCTACTGGGGCCTGGACAGAATCGCCTATCCGGACGCCATCCCCTGTCCGCTTGGCACCCCCAAGCAGATCCTGGCCAGCGGCTTGTTGGACCTGAGCTACGCCTACCAGGTCACGCTGGACGAGGATGACGCTCCGCGCACCGTCAAGCGACGCTTAACAATGGCAGCGACCAAGAGCAAGAGCGGCCTCCGCTACCGACGTTCGGAGGCTGGGGTGATCAGGTTCGAGGTTCTCTAGGATCTCGTCACGCTATGGACAGACTGCCCGTCCCAGTGGATGACGATTTCCTCAGGTCGACACGCCAACCTATTCATATGAGACCAAGAGCCGCAGCGGCCACACTGCTTCCTGCTGCCCACTGTCCCGGCGAATGGGTGGAGATGAGAGAGCCGATCCGGAAGCGGCTGCTTCTTGGAGCTCGACGATCAGTGATCGCGACGCTCCTAACGCTGCCGATAGCCTTCCTTCTTGTCGCGTTCCTACAGGGCTACTCCACAGCCCCCGGGATTGCCGACATCGGCTTCATCGCCGTGGTGTGCGCTCTCCTCAGCGCGCTCGTGAGGACGGTCCTGTCCTGAGTTTTGCTCGTACAGGACGATAGGCGGTCGGTGCAGGAGATCGCCGCGCGTTTCTTCGCGACGCGGCCGGACGCGAAGGCGGCGGACGTCGCTAAGGTGGCGACGAACAACTGAGAGGTTGTTCAGTAAATAGGTCGGGTGGTTGAGTCGGCTTGCCCTTTGCGAGCGCGATCGTACCGGGAGAACACCTCGGCATCCTCATCCTCATGGATGCGGGTCCAGCCGCTACTCCGCCGGGCACGCTCGATCAAAGTGGCCTGCTCGGCCGTGCTTAGCACCAGGAGATCCACGCCATACTGATCCGCCAACTCAGACCAGGAATCGCCACCGATCGTCATCTCCCAGGCATCGTCCCATACGCGCGGCGAATGGATCACGACCGGGCCCCCCACCATCGTTTGGCAGCGGGCCACAGCCGCCACGTCAGGTAGCTGCTCCACTTGTGAAGGGTGAACACCAGACCGCATGACGGCTGACGAGCGAGAAAATCGGCGGTCTCGGTGGGGAAGTCCTCGGAGACCACTCCCCGTAGGTCTGGCCCGAGCAGCGGGTTCGCATCCTTGAGCCATGGCAGCGCTGACACGGCGATCAAGAGGAGCAAACCCACCGTCAGGGCATGGGTGGCCCGCGCAAGGGGGGACAGCACGCGCGGTCGGCGCCACGATGAGCGGAGGATTCGATGGATGCTAGCCAGGTGGAAGGCTATGATTGGCGCGATCGCGAGTCCCCACCACGCCACGTTCCGGAGCGCGGAACTGGCGAGGAGGGCGAATCCACCCACGAGTAGGGCATCGGACACTACTACCCGGCGGTACGACCGGATAAGGAGCGCCGCGATCACGGCAAGCGATGCAAAGAAGAGGATGCCGGTTGGAGTGTTGAGCCGTGTTAGGCAGAGGCCCCGGACCTTGGTTCGGGGCCTCTGTTAGGTACTGTATGAAGAGCTCAAAATAAACACTGTGAGGCCAATCAGCGCGCTGAGCGCTATCATAGCTATGAACCAGCGCCTCACCTTTGCTTTCTGGCGTATTATCCCCTCCCTCTTTCCCCTCCAGTGATCCCAAGCAATCCATGCCTCATCGTTTTCGCGCTGCCACTCCACTTGCGCGTTGATTATTGGACGCTCTGCCAGAACCTCACCAGACCACAGGTCGCGAACCTGCCGTATTTGCATGTTTGTCGCGAACTGCTGAAGTGCCCCTTCACGGTCCGCACATCGGTCCACCCAGTCTTGATCCGCGTAGTGGAGTCTGTATCGCAGCTCGTACCGCAGCAAATCATCCATTGCGATGGTGCCTTCGACACATGCGCCTATTCCGCTAACCTAGATCTTAGAGCGGCGGCCTACTAGAAGCAGATACTAGAGCATGGTACAGCATCTAGTTTCGGTGCGACTGTGTCACTCGGCGGCGCTCGCCGCCGGCCGGGTCGGTGTAAGTCTGCATCGCAATCTCCTGCAGACGACCCGCAGTTTCCCGGGGCAGTATCGTGGCTCGTTGGCAGCAATCACTGCAGCTAGATCTTCATCAAGGCGAATCACCTGCTCGAAGGGAGCTAGTGACGCGAGGACGGCGTTTCGAGACCATCTTCTATCCCCGCGGAACGACTGGGCGGCGCGTATCTCGTCGGGCTGCCCAGCACCGTGTCCGTCTACAAGAATAATGGGGCCAACGGAGACAGCGACTGGATCAGACGATGCCAGAACGTCTACGACAGCCCCACCGTCGGCCTTCCGGGCCAGCAGCCCGGCCCCCTCGGCGAGCTCCGTTGGATGCGCCAGGTCCTCGAGGTCGACCCGAACCTCAGCACCAGGTTCCTCACCGTCGATACCCAGCACGCGTACGACACCTACGGCAACCGGACCACCGAGACCACGTTCAACTCCCAGGGCTCCTACCAGTACAGCGGCGGCATCTACTCCAATAGCGTCGTGGCATCCGCCAACCCGCAGACCACCCAGACCACATTCGACTCGACCAACCACGCGTTCCCCATCAGCGTCACCAACCCTCTGGCCCAGGTGAGCCAGCAGAGCTTCGACGCCGGCAGCGGGCAGGCCTTGACCAAGACCGACCCCAACAACCGCCAGACCACCTACGCCTACGACACCTTCAAGCGCCTCACCTCCGTCCAGGGACCCGTCGTCACACCGGGCGGCTACCAGCCGACGACGACCTATGCGTACAGCACGCCGGTCGTCGGCGGCCCGACCACGACTCGGGTCACCATCCAGCGGCGGCGGGACGCCGGTGGGACCGCCCTGTGGGAGACGACCTACCAGTACCTGGACGGCCGTGGCCGCGTCCTCCAGACCCAGCGGGTCGCCACCGTTGGCGGCGTGAGCGGCGTCACGATCGAGAACTTCGTCTTCGACGCCGGCGGCCAGCAGAAAATGGTGAACCTGCCCTACTTCGTCGCCAGCATCGCCGGCGACACCTTCCGCAGTGCGGACTTCGCGAATCCGGCCGCGCACCCCGGCCACCAACGCTGGTTCGACGCGCTGCGCCGGTTGACCGTGGACGAAGAGTGGGATGGCGCCCAGATCCTCCCCCACGGCCAGACCTCCTACGCCGATTGGACCACCACCCCCATCGACGCCAACGGCCACGGCAAACAGATCATCCGCGACGCCTTCGGCCGTGTGTCCCAGGTGTTGGAGTACTCGGGGAATGGCAGCGTGCCCGACCCGTACGCCCTCTACGCCACCACGACCTACACCTATAACGAGGCCGACGAGCTCATCCAGGTCCAGGACGCCGCCGGCAACCTCACCGCCATCACCTTCGACAAGCTCGGCCGCAAGCTCAGCCAGGCCGATCCGGATCTCGGCTCCTGGGTGTTCACCTACGACTCTCTCGGCCGCCTCGTCGGCCAAACCGATGCCCGAGGCCAGCAGACCACTCTCCAATACGATATCCTCAGCCGCCTCACGGCCCGCGGGCCGCAGGGGGCGCCCGCAAAGGTCACCATCCAGTACGACCAGGGGACCAACGGCATCGGCCGGCGCACCAGCATGACCGACGAGGCCGGCACGGTCACCTGGACCTATGACGAGGTGGGCCAGGCCAAGACCGAGTCCCGGGGCTTCAGCGGCGGGCTCGGTACCTATGCCACCACGACAACATACGATGCGCTGGGCCGGGTGGCGACCTTCACCTATCCTGGCGGCGAGACGCTCACCCACTCCTACCTGCCCCAGGGGCCGCTGTCCCAGATCGTCTCCTCGACCGGCGTGTCCTACCTGGCCGAGGGACAGGTGAACGCCCTGGGCCTGCCCACCAGCATGAAGCTCGGCGCCTCCGGCGGCAGCCAGGCCGCCCTCGTCACCCGCAGCTACTGGGGGCTCGACAGCATCGCCTATCCGGACGCCATCGCCTGCCCGCTCGCTACACCCAAGCAGATCCTGGCCGGCGGCTTGTTGGACCTCCGCTACGCGTACCAGCCCAACGGCAACCTCCGCCGGCTCACCGACGGGATCGTCCCGGAGACGGTGGACTACGCCTACGACTTCCTGGACCGGCTCCTCTCGGTCTCCGGCGGCTACAGCGAGAGCGTGAGCTTCGGTGATCTGAATAACACCGGTGGGAAGATCGGCAACATCCAGAGCTACACTCTCAGTGGCGCCACCAGCACCTACACCTATGGCGACGGGAAGCATAAGCACGCCGCCACGGCCGCTGGCAGCGCCAGCATGACCTATGACTCGAATGGCAACATGGTGACCCGCGGCAGCCAGACCCTCACCTTCGACTGGGACAACCGCCTGACCCAGGTGGCTGGGCCAGGGGTGAGCCTCGCCTTCACCTACGACGGGGACGGAAAGCGGGCGAAGAAGACGGACCAGGCCGGGGCGAACACGCTCTACCTGGGACGGCTCTGGGAAAAGAACCTGGCCACGGCCCAGGAGACACAATACGTCTACGCCCTGGGAAGCCTGATCGCGGTGAAGAAGGCCGGGACGGTGCATTACGTGCTGGCCGACCGACTGGGCAGCACGAGCGTGCAGCTCTCGCCGAGCGGCGCGCTGGAGAACCGGACGCGCTACACGGCCTTCGGGCGATCTCGAGACGCGGCAACGGGGCTGGCGACGGATCGGCGATACACGGGCCAGCGCTTCGATGAGGCGGTGGATCTGTATGACTACATGGCCCGGGAGTACGACCAGACGATCGGCCGCTTCACGCAGCCAGATCCCGCTGCACGGGACTTCTCAAAGCTGCCGTCCTCGAGCCAACGGGTGGGCGAGGCGTCCCTGGATTGGGTTGAGACTGACAGGCGATACGCTGATCCTAGCACTGTAAACCCACAGTCCCTGAACCGGTACAGCTATGCTCTCAATAACCCCCTGCGCTACACAGACCCTGTTGGCAGACAGCCCCAGCCGTGGCCTAGCCCCGGTAGACCAGTATTCCCAGCCGACAATCCTTTTGGCATCCCGGACTGGATGTGGTGGGAGAATCCGTTCGAGCACATGTGGCATTCAGTACCGCCTCCGGGTAGGCCAGGCGACTTCACGCCAGACTACTTCGGTGGTTCATTCGGAGCCACGCTGGGACCAGCTCCCATAGCTCCATTTGGAGTCGGACCGGCGACTACCGTCGCTGTTGATCTCACTAACGGCCAAGTCTACTGGTACGAAGGCGGATTCGTCGGCACTCAGGGAGGAAACGCGGGTGCGTACTTGGGCTGGCTCCTGGAAGGTCAAAGTCTGCAGCAGTTCCTAGAGGGATACTCGTGGAACGCCTCGGCTGGGGGCGGTTGGTTCCCGGTAGTCGGCGGAAGCTACAACTCCTCGGGAACAGGACTGCATATAGGGCCAGGGCTACCCGGCGCAAGTTCTGGCCCGAGCTGGGAGGTCTACCCCGTGAACTGGATTCCCTGGCCCGGCCGAGACCAACCGGTGCCGTGGTGATCATCAATGTCTATCAGTTCGTCGATGTCTATCAAAGGAGAGTGCGCAATGATTTCGGTCACTCCGAGGAAATTCTGGTTTGGGTCGTGGATCATCGTGGCAGCCGGAGTGGCCCTCTTGTTGCTGCGTCTGGACCTGGGACTCCCGGGAGGGAGACTAGGTATGGCGCTGGCGGGTCTGGGAACCGGTCTCGCGGGTACCGTGAGATGGTCGCATCCCGAGATGTTTCAAAATCCACGGACAGAGACTTTCGAGCGTTCCCGCTTGAATCAGATTCTTTGGCGCGGTAGCGGACCCAACTCAAGGCCATCGCTCCGCTGGTCAGGGGCTGCCATGATGTTGGGCGGATCTCTGATGATCCTGACTTCGATAGTTGGCTAACTTGCGCCATCCCTCTAGCTGACAACGAGGTCTAACCGACCAGGGGAAGGGCTTCCAGACGCCCTTCCCCTGGTCCTGCATGACGATGGGAGGGAGGCATTCCTGTCACACACTCCCGTGCGGAGGTGTTGCGATGGGCGGACCGTCCGCCAGCGTGATTGTTGTTCAACTACCCGTGATGGCCATCGTTGTTCTTTTCATCGTCTATTACGTGGCTGCCATTATCCTGCAGAATCGCGTTGCCAGGAAGGTGATGCAAGGACGGGACGAAGATCTCCACGATTCTCTTGATTACCAAATCGCCCTGTCCCGGGAGGGGCTGGTCCGCAAAGCGGTGTGGGAGGCGATCACCCCTTCCGTTCTGAAGCAGGACGACCCAACGGCTACGCAGTTCTGGTATCGGGACACTGATCCGTTCCGCCCTGGTGATCTGGCTATTTGGGTTGATCCTCAGGGCCACGTGGTGCGGTTCCAAATCGCATACACGCCGGCCATCGGCTACCGACAACGGTTCGCCTCATGGCACGTCGGCGGACAGCTCCACACCGGGGTGATACTAGATGATGCCCCCTGGCGTAGCCCGTTGGTGCGGCCATGGAAGCTGACCGAAGGCGAATTCGTCGCCCTCCGCGATTACGTGGACACCATGGACAAAGTGCCACCCGAGCAGCGCGCAGCGGTGCTGAGCAGGCTTCCGTATGACGGAGCGACGACATAAAGGACGGGCACAGCGCGACCGAGAGGTCGAGGAGTGCGCCGGCCGGGCGTTCGATCGGTGGGCGACGAACGAGCGACTGGTCCCGCAACGCAGCCGTGTATCGTTTCGTCGTCGCCACAGCTCCTCCTCTCAAGATTCGGAGCCTCTACTTTATCCGGGGCGGTTCAGTGCCGCAACCGCTGTGCAAGGGCCGTGATCGCCTCAGGTGCCTGGGGCTCCATGACCCAAACGATATCCAGCCAAGCCGCGTTGCGATGTTGGTTGAAATGGGCTCCTGGGAACGCAGTGGCGGGGCGCAAGAGGCTCCAGCTCGTAAGACCGGCGACAGCCAGCACGACAAGCACCAGGCACACGGGCCGAACTGGAATACGGACCATCTGCCTAACGATCGCCACCCACATAGTAAGCCGGCGTCACCGTCGAGAACTTTGTCTTCGACACCGGCCCCACCACCAGCTTGCGCGGATGCCCACTGTTCCTCGTAGACTGTCCGCCATAAGTCCACCGGATCGAGGAGCGCAAATGTTGAATGATGCCATGCTTGACTTCGTCCGAAAGAATCGGACCGGGGCCATGATCACCGTTCGCAAGGACGGCAGCTCGCACGTTGCCCGCTGCACCGTCGGCGTTGTCGACGGGAAACTCGTCAGCTCGGGCACTCAGACCCGTGTCCGGACGAAGCACGTGCGTCAGAACCCGAAGGCAACGCTCTTCATCTTTGGGCAGGGTGGCGATTGGCTCGGCGTCGAGGCCAACGTGACGCTCCACGAGGGAGAGGAGGGCTTGCAGAAGGACCTCGCCCTGAAGACCACGCTGGATGGCGTGCCCGACGACGCAGAGACCTACCTGAAGACGCGCCGCGAGCAGCAGCGCCTGATCTACGAGTTCGAGCCAGTTCGGGTCTACGGCAGTTACGAATAGGGTCAGATCTCATGCTGCCAGGAGTCGGCTCTAAGACGTCGAGCTCTCCTGGTGGGCTCGCGCGACGCTCTCATCGACGCGGACGAGCAGCATCGGACACCGCGCACGGCGGAGCACTTCGGTCGATACGCTCCCGAACAGGAGTCGGCCGAGCCCGCGACCATGCGTCGTCATGGCGATCAGGTCCACCCGCCGCGCTTCGGCGAGATCGACGATCGCCTCCGCTGGGCGACCGCTCGGCATCTCCACCTCGACCTTGCAGCCTTTGCCGCGCAGTTGCTCCGCGATGCGCTCGAGGTGGGCGTGAGCGGCCTCTTGTTCGAGTCGATGGACCAGGGTTGGATCCTCCGGCGGAGAAGCTGCCGCCGACGACGTGTTGAGGGACGGATTCACGCGAGTTACCAGCAGGGTCGATCCGAACTTCTCGGCAAGCGCCTCCGCATGAGGAAGCACCTCTTCCGAGATCTCCGAGCCATCGAGTGCCACCAGGATCCGCTCGTACACCGCAGCTCCTCCGTCATCGTGCTTCGACCCGTGACTGGTGCTGATCAGGTTATACCGCCACGCGTCGCAGGGATCGCGCTGTGGACCCTTGACACACCTGGTGGCCGCCGGCACCATTGCGCCATCGACCGAGGAGGACGCGTTCATGCTCCATCGCGCCACCATGCTGCGCGAACTGCTGGTCGTCACGGGCTTGTTCGTCGCCTGCGCACCGACGGCGCCCGCTGGCCAGAATCCAGCAAGCGGCCAAGTCGCTGCGCCTCAGGCGGCGGCCATTTCGCAGAAGCAGATGGTTATCGCTTTTGCGACGGAGCCCCAGATGCTCGAGCCGAGCTTTGGTCAGGGATCCGGCAATCGCGACTTCTCAGCATTGACCAGCGGATTCCTCACGTACCTCACGCCACAGCAGCAAGCAATGCCCTACCTCGCACAGGAGCTTCCTAGCCTCGATCGTGGCACGTGGAAGGTCCTGCCCGACGGCCGTATGGAGACGACCTACACGCTCCGACGGAATTTGACCTGGCATGATGGGCACGCCCTCACCGCCCACGACTTCGTCTTCGGCCACACGATGCACCTGGATCCCGCCATGCCCGCTGCGAAGATCGACGTCGATCGGCGCATTGGCCGCGTCCAGGCGTTGGACGACTACACGATCTTTCTCGATTGGAAAGAGCCGTATCTCTGGGCGGGCATGATCTTCGAACCGAACTTCCCGGCGCTTCCCCGCCACATCCTCGAAGACCTCTACAACAACGACAAGCAGGCCTTCGTCGACAGCGCCCACTGGCGAACCGAGTTCATTGGGACCGGCCCCTACAAATTGGAAGGCTGGCAACAAGGTGTCGACATGACGCTCCTTGCCTTCGATGGATTCGCATTGGGAAAGCCGCCCATCGACAAGATCGTGATGCGCTTCATCGCGGACGCCAACACCATCGTCGCGAACCTCTTGACGGGAACCGTCGACGTGGCATTCCACTCGAGCATTGCCTTCTCCGAGAATCAGGGGCTCGAACAACGGGGCTGGGCCGGTCACGTCGAGTACTGGCGGGGCAATCCTCGGTGGCTCGAGTTCCAGACGCGCGATTGGGGCAACATCCAAAAAGCTGTGCTGGACGCCCGAGTTCGCCGTGCACTGGTCCACGCTATCGACCGCCGCGCTATCGTCGATGGGCTCTACTCAGGTAAGACGCAGGTCCAGTACTACTGGCTATCGGCCGACGACCCCGCCTATCAGGCAGTCGACCGCGCCGTGCCGAAGTACGAGTACGACGTGCGCCAAGCCGAAATACTCCTCCAGGAAGCAGGTTGGATCAAGGGCAGCGACGGCGTCGCGAGGAACACCGCCGGCGACTCACTCTCAATCCCGATCCTGAATCAGAGCGGCGACATCGACCAACTCGAGGCCGCTATCCTCGTCGACTTCTGGAAGGCCATCGGCGCCTCAGGCGAGATTCAGCGGCTCAGCCGCGCCCAACAAGCGGACGGCGAGTTCCGCAGCAAGTACCAGGCGGTCACCTACAATCGGCGCCCACTCGGTTACGACACGATGGGGTGGCTCAGCAGCAACGTCACCACGGCTGAGAACCGGTGGGGCGGCGACAACATGAGCGGCTACCACAACCCGACCCTGGATCAGCTCTGGCCTCGGGTGCTTGCGACGATCGACGCGAAGGACCGCGAGCCCCTCCTCATCAACGCACTCACGGCCATGACGAACGACGCGGTCATCAATCCGACGCACTTGCAGCCGCGTTCCATGGTCTACCGAAGCGGGATTACTGGTCCGCAGGAGCCATGGGTGGGAGAAAGCGCCTTGATCTGGAACGCCTGGGAGTGGCGCTGGACGCAGTAGGACAGGCACCCGTCGACGCCCACGCGCCGAGTTGAACCCATCTCCCGGGCACGGCTATAGTGTGGAATCCGTATGCTCAATTTCGCTGGAGGTTCTGAATGAATTTGCGCATCCCTGGCCCGACGCCGCTTCCCGAGAGCGTGCTCGAGGCGATGAAGCGGCAGATGATCAACCACAGGGGGCCAGAGTTCGCGCAGCTCATTGGCGAAGTAACCGAGCAGCTCAAGTACTTCTACCAGACCGAAAATGACCTGCTGATCCTCACCGCCTCCGGCACCGGGGCGATGGAGGCAGCGATCGTCAACACGTGCTCGCCCGGCGAAAAGGTGATGGCCATCACGATCGGCAACTTTGGCGATCGGTTCGCCGAGATCGCTAAGCGGTTCGGCACGGACGTCACGAAGGTCGAGATCTCCGCCGGCCAAGCCGCTGATCCGGACGACATCGCCCGACGGCTCGACGCGGATCCGGGCATCACGACTGTGCTCGTAACCCAGAACGAGACGTCTACCGGCGTCACCAACCATATGGAAGCTCTCGCCCGCGTCATCAAGCAGCGCGGCAAGCTGCTGATCGTCGACGGAATCAGCTCGGTCGGCTCTATCGACATGAAGACCGACGAGTGGGGTTGCGACGTCGTCCTGAGCGGCTCACAGAAGGGCTGGATGGCGCCACCCGGCCTGGCTTTCGCCTCGATCAGCCCGTTTGCATGGGAGCGACACCAGAAGGCCACGCTCCCGCGCATGTACTGGGACTTCACCCTCGGAAAGAAGTACCTCGAGCACGGCGAAACCCCTTGGACTCCAGCAATCACCACCTTTTACGCGCTGGAAGTCAGCCTCAAGGCCCTCCGGGCCGAGGGACGAGAAGCCGTGTTCGCGCGCCACGCGCGCATCGCCCAGCGCTGCCGAGACGGCGTCGCCGGCCTCGGCCTCAAGCTCTTTGCCGATCCGAAGCATGCGTCGAACACCGTCACCGCGTTTTACACGCCCGAGGGCGTCGACTCCCGCGAGATCGCGAAAGAGCTCGAGAGCGAGTACGACACCGTGGTGGCCATCGGCCAGGGCGCGATCACGACGACGACGATGCGGATCGGGCACCTGGGTTGGTGCTCCGAGCAAGACATCGACTCCGTGATCGGATCCCTGGGCAAGTGCCTCGAACACTACAAGGCAGCCGCCGGCGCCCAGCACACAGCTTAGGCTGGCGGGTGGTAGTTCTCGTAACCGATCCGATCGCCCAAGACGGCATCGACTACCTCTCGCAGCACACGAAGGTCGAGGTGCGCCTCGGTCTGGACCGAGAAGAGCTCCTGCGCATCCTCAACGGCTACGATGCGCTCATCGTTCGTAGCGAGACAAAGGTCACCGCCGACGTCATCGCCGCCGGCACTCACCTGCAGGTCATTGGCCGAGCGGGCGTGGGTGTCGACAACATCGACGTCGACGCGGCCACCGAACGAGGCATCGTGGTGGTGAATGCGCCGGCCGGCAACACCATCGCCGTGGCCGAGCACACGATGGGCCTCATCATCGCCGCCGCGCGGAACATCCCGCAGGCGGCCGGGGCCCTACGCGAGGGTCGGTGGGAACGGGCGAAGTTCATGGGCCAAGAGATTCGGGGCAAGACCCTCGGCATCCTGGGACTTGGTCGCATCGGCACCGAGGTCGCACGGCGTGCCCAAGCCTTCGAGATGGAGATCATTGGGTACGACCCCTACGTCACCGAGGAACGGGCCGCCCAAATGGGCGTTCGCGTCGTCGATTTCGACACGCTCCTCGGAGAGTCGGACTTTCTCACCATCCACGTGCCCTCCACGGCTCAGACAGAGGGTCTGATTCGACGCGAACAGCTCGATCGGATGAAGCCGACCGCTTGGATCGTCAATTGCGCCCGGGGAGGCATCGCCGACGAGGCCGACCTCCTCAAGGCCTTGGACGAGGGCGTTATCGGTGGAGCAGCGCTCGACGTGTTCCAGAAGGAGCCGGCGGGTGACAACCCACTCGTGCGCCACCCCAAGGTCGTCGCTACGCCCCACCTCGCCGCGAGTACGCAGGAAGCGCAGGTGAACGTAGCCGTGCAGACAGCAGAGCAGGTCGTCGCCGTGCTGGAAGGCCGTCCCGCGCCCTTCGCCGTCAACGCCCCGCCTTTCTCATTGGAGAGCGCCCGTGTTCTGGGCCCGTTCGTCGAGCTGGCGAAGACCCTCGGCAGTGTCGCGACACAGCTCGCGGAAGGCCAGCTTCGTAGTGTGGAGATTACGTACAGCGGTGAGATCGCCGAACACGACACGTCAGCATTGAAAGCATCGGCGATCCGGGGGCTGCTCGAGCCGATTTCGGAGGAGCACGTGACGCTGGTCAATGCAGCGATCGTCGCGCGCAACCGCGGCCTGAACATCACCGAGCGAAAGAGTGGGGAGCCTGAGAGCTACGCCAATCTCATGACTGTGCGGGTCGAGACCGACAAGGCGGCATCGACCGTTAGCGGCACGATCATCGATGCCGCTCCGCACGTTGTCCGAATCGACGAGTATTGGGTAAACGTGATCCCGACGGGCAGCCACGTCATCGTCACTCGGCACGTGGACCGCCCGGGTGTGATCGGCCACGTGGGAACAATCTTGGGGCAGACCGACATCAACGTTTCGTCCATGCAGGTCGGTCGCGAGCGCGCCCGCGGACCAGCCCTCATGCTGCTGTCCGTCGACGATCCCGTTCCTCCAGAAGTCTTGGAGCAGATTCGCAGCGTGGCCGACCTACAATACGTTAAGGTCGTGCGCATCTGAGCGGGTCATGGATTGGTACCGCGGGCTCTCTCCAGTTCAGCAGAGCATCGTGCTCTTCCTTCTCGCTATCTGCGTATCCACCGTTCCGTTCTATGTCCTGGGCTTCCGAATGCTCCCAACGGCTCGGACGCCGGTGTCCAGTCCAACACCGAGCCCAACGGTCGTAGGCACGAGCGCGCTCGCCACCACCACACCAGCGGCCACGTCCACGGGAACACCCACGGAGGCCCCGACGCCATCCGCCACCCCCACCGAGGGGCCAACCGCGACTCCAGAACCGTCCCCAACGCCAGAAGCCACGAACACGGCGGCGCCAACGGCGACAAGTGAGCCGCTGCCAACCGCCACGATCGGTGTGCCGACGGTTCGCCCTTCTGATTCTCCGCGCGCGGCACTGAGTCCGACGATTCGCGGACCGGCGCCGAGCGTGACGCCGCCGCGCCCTCCAAACCTCCGGCTGACCCCAGTCGCGACCGAGCGAGCCGGGCGAATTCAGCGCTTCGCCGACGGCAACAATAGTGAGCCGCGTGGCCCACGGGACCGAGATCGATGAGCTCCTTCGCGCAGTGGTGGGAGGAGCAACGCACCCGCCTCGCCGCATGGAGGCGGCGGAACGGCATTCAGCTTCCGGCCCCGCGCCTGCCCGGTGTCGTGCACCAGGGGTGGGGCTGGTATGACAGCCTCAGCAGCGCCGCAGCGGCCGGGTTGATGATCGCGGTCGTTCTGTTCCTGTTTGCCACGTCCATGTACGTGCTCGCCGCGACCTCGATCGTCGCTGCCCCCCATGATGGACCGACCGCCACGCCGACGCTCGCTGCGACGTCCACGACGGCGCCGACCCAGCTTCCGACGGCAACGTCCACGGTCGACAGGCCCACGATGGTCGTCCTGCCGGCCGAGATCGAGGCGCCTACAGCGACCACCATCGTCCCACCACCTCCTGTGCCGCCAACAGCCACGGTGGTCCGCGCGGCTCCGACGCCCGTACGCACAACAGTCCCCATTCTCCCGACGGCGAGTCCGGCCCGTCCCGCGGTAGTCGTCGCTAGCGCGACGCCTATCCGAGGGACACCGGTGGCCACGACGGCGGAATCTGTGCGCTCCACCCCCACAGCGGCACCAGTAGCCGCTGCCTCAGCCACGACGGCCCCCAGCACGGCGACCTCGCTCCCGCCAACACCGGCGCCACCGACCTCGGTGCCACCAACGCAGACGGTGGCCCCGCTGCCGACGGACACAGTCGCTCCGCGGGCGACTGCGACGACGGAGCCGCAGGCAACACGTCCAGCGGGGGCACAAGGCGCTGTCCCGGTCACGCTCGTCCCCGCACCGACGAGGACCCCGAGCCCGGGAAGCTGATCCGCGTCAGGCCAGGACGAGGCCCCGTGGTATACTCGGCCGCAGACCCCAAGAGATGTAAACGGATGCGGGCGAAAGACTTTCTTTCGATCGAGCAGCTCACCACTGACGAGCTGGCCCGCCTGATCACCCTCGGTCTCGAATTGAAGCGCCATCCGGCGTCGGCATCAGGCCTTCTCGCCCAGCGCTCCATCGCCCTCGTCTTTCAAAAACCCTCACTTCGGACGCGGGTTTCCTTCGAGATCGCGGCGCTGCAGTTGGGCGGCCACTGTCTCTACTTGTCCCCGGCGGAAGTCGGCCTCGGCGAGCGCGAGACCGTGCCGGACGTGGCACGGGTGCTCAGTCGCTACGTCGACGGACTCGTGGCTCGAACGTTCCTTCACGAGGACGTCGAACAACTCGCCCAATGGGCGACGGTTCCGGTGATCAATGGGCTCTCGGATCGCAGCCATCCGTGCCAGATCCTCGCCGATCTGTTGACGATTCAGGAGCGCTTCGATCGCGTCGGCGACCTTACCATCGCCTACGTCGGCGACGGCAACAACGTTACGCGCTCCTTCATCGAGGCAGCGCCCCTCGCTGGTTTCCGACTACGAGTCGCCACGCCGCCGGGGTACGGCCCAGATCCGGTCGTTGTTGCGGCCGCTCGACGCGCGGGCGCAATAATCGAATTGGGCAACAACGCGGTGGACGCGGTGAAGGGCGCAGACGTGATTTATACGGACGCCTGGTTTAGCATGGGCCAAGAGGCCGAGCGCGAGGCGCGCGGCGCCGTCTTCCCGCCCTTTCAAGTCTCGGCCGAGCTGGTCGGGTATGCATCGCCGGAGGCGATCGTGATGCACTGCCTGCCCGCCCATCGCGGTGAAGAGATCACCGATCAGGCGATCGAGGGACCGCGCTCCGTCGTGTTCGACCAGGCAGAGAACCGGCTGCACGCTCAGAAGGCGTTGTTGGTCGATCTGCTCGCCGGAGACGTTGCACCCCGATGAACGTAGTGCTCGAGTTCATTCGTTCCGCCATGATGGCGTTCGACTTCCGCGCCGCGATCGACGTGATCATCGTAGCGGGCATCATTTACTGGCTGCTCGCCCTCATCGAGGGCACGACGGCCGTCGCCCTCCTGCGAGGAATCGCCCTCGTCTTTATCGTTGGATCAGCGGCCAGCTACCTCCTCGGCCTCACGGTCCTGGGGTGGCTACTGCGCAACGCAATCCCTGCCCTCCTTGTGGCTATCCCGATCCTGTTCCAGCCCGAGCTCCGGCGCGCTCTCGAGCAGATCGGGCGCGCACGCGGGCTTACGCGGACCACGCCCTTTGCCGCCAACCAGAAGACGATCGACACCCTTGCCGATTCGGCGGGCAGGCTCTCAGAGCGCCGCTGGGGCGCCATCATGGTGCTCGAGCGGCAGATCCCGTTGGGCGAGTTCGCAGACACCGGAATTCGTATCGATGGCGCCCTTTCTGTCGAGTTCTTACTCAGCATCTTCTACCCACACTCGCCACTCCACGATGGCGCGGTCATCATCCGGGGCGACCGGGTTTTGGCCGCGGGCTGTGTGCTGCCCCTCGCCGAGTCAGTGGAGACGGGCCATCAGTTCGGTACGCGACACCGTGCAGCCATCGGAATCACGATGAAAACCGACGCATTGAGCATCGTCGTCTCAGAAGAGACAGGCCAGATCTCCATTGCGAACAACGGGCGGATGGTTCGGAACCTCGATGACCAAAAGCTCCGCCGCATTCTCCCGCTGCTCTACAAGTCCGGAGCAGGGGAAGGCATTCCCCAGCTCCTCCGCATTCGAGTGCCGTCCAGAGCATCATGAACGGCCTCCTGTCTCACCTCGACGTGGGCCGCGGACTCCTTGCGCTGATCATCTCGTTCGCCCTGTACAGCGTGGTCCAGCACGACCAAAACCCACCCGAGACCGCCCCCTACGATCTACGAGTGGAGCTAAGCAATGTGCCTCCTGGGCTCGTCGTCCTCAACGATTCTTCGTCGAGAGCCATCCAGGTTCGAATTAGCGCAGCGCGCGACGTACTCGCCGGCTTGCGGCCCAGCTCCCTTCGCGCCTACGTCGATCTGAGTAAGGCCACGGCGGGCGCCGACCAATACCCGGTGATCGTCGAAGTGCCGGATCCGAGGATGCGCATCGTCGACGTCACGCCGCCGCGCATCTCCGTTCGGCTGGACGAGAACATCGAGCGACCCGTCCCCGTCCGCCTGAACCGCGTCGGGAGCGTGCCCTTCGGCTATGAGGCTGGGGAGGCGGAGATCGACCCCACCACCGCGACGGTCTCTGGACCCGCGTCCGCGGTGCGGAACGTCGACGTAGTGGTCGTGGAGGTCAAGCTCGACGGCGTCACGTCGCCGATAGACAGCCGCTATCCCGCGTTAGCTGTGGACGCCCGCGGCCAGCCGCTCACGACCGACGGCCCGAGCCTCCGGGTCAATCCACCCACGATCCGCGTTCGAATCCCCGTCGAGCAGCAGTTCAGTTACAAGACCGTAGGCGTGCAACCAGTCATCGTTGGCAGCGTGCAGAGCGGCTACGTGATCGAGGGCGTAGCGACCGAGCCATCGGCCATTACGATCTTCGGGTCACCGCAGGCGCTAGCCCGAGCGAACTTCGCACAGACCGAGCAGATCGACGTGACCGACGCCAATGCGACGTTCGCCCGCCAGGTCTCCGTCATCGTGCCGGACGGCGTGTCCGTCGTGGTGGATGGGAACGTCCGGGTAACGGTGCGGATCGCGCCGCTCTCTTTGACGCAATCTGTCAGCGCCGTCCCAACCGCGGCCAATCTGACGCCCGGGCTTCAGGTTGTGAGCGCGTTGCCGAGCGTGCAGGTGATCCTCCGAGGTCCACCGAGCGCTTTGCGCGGCGTGCAGGCTTCCGACTTACGGGTCAGCGTGAATCTTGCGGGGCTCGCACCTGGATCAAACCCGGTGACTGTGGAAGTCACTGCGCCAGCCGGGCTCACTGTCCAGTCCGTCAATCCCTCCGTCATCACAGTGACCCTCGCAGAGATCACCGGGACGGCCCTTCCAGCGCCACCCACAGCAACGTCCGTTCCCACGGCTCGCCCGGCCTCCACCGCCATACCGGTGCCGACTGAGGAGCCGCCACCACCAACGACGCCGACGTCGTCCCCAACCACGCGTCCTGTGACCGCCACCGCGGCAACCTTGACTCCGAGGCCACAATAGCTATGCGCCCTATCATTGCTTTCGTTGGTCGTCCCAACGTCGGGAAATCGACCTTGTTCAATCGTCTCCTCGGCGGCCAGTACGCCGTCGTTCATGAGACGCCGGGCACGACGCGCGACCGACTCTACGGCGAGGTGGAGTGGCGCGGCCGAACGTTCTCAGTTGTTGACACAGGCGGCATCGGCCTAGACGCGGCGGGCGAGCTCGACGAGAGTGTGATCGGTCAGGCGGAAGCGGCGATCGCTGAGGCCGACACCATCGTATTCCTCACGGACGTGCGCGCTGGCCCCGTGCCCGTCGACATCGAGATCGCAGACCGCCTCCGTCGAACGACCAAACCCGTAATCCTCGTCGCCAACAAAGGCGACGCCTCTTCCGATGAGCTCCGGGGGACGGACTTCTTTGAGCTTGGACTTGGAGAGCCGCTCGTCATCTCGGCCGTGCGCGGCATGGGAACTGGGGACCTACTCGATCGAATCGTTGCGACCCTCCCACCCGAAGACGAAGGTGAGTCCGATGAGGAATCGGACACGATCCCTGTCGCCATCCTGGGTCGCCCGAATGTAGGCAAGAGCTCGCTGCTGAACGCCATCGCGGGCGAGGAGCGGGTGATCGTCAATCAGATGCCAGGGACGACTCGGGACGCCATCGACACCACCATCGACTATCATGGCACGCCCCTCGTCCTGATCGACACGGCGGGCATCCGCCGCCGGGGCAAGATCGAGCGGGGCATCGAGGCGTACAGCGTGATGCGCGCCATGCGTGCCGTGGATCGCGCCGACGTGGGAGTCCTGGTCATCGACGCCCACGACGGCGTGACGGCGCAGGACACGCACGTAGGAGGCGCCATCCACGAGGCGGCCAAGGGCTGCGTTATTGCCGTCAACAAATGGGATCTGGTGGAACGAAGCCCGGACTCAGGCGCGAAGTATCTCGCAGCGATGCGGCGCGGCCTCGTATTCCTCGACTACGCGCCCGTCGTCTTCATCTCGGCCAAGACCGGGCTGAACGTGCCGAAAGTCCTGGAACGGGTCATCAAGATAGCTGAAGAGCGCAAGAAGCGGATCTCCACCCCACAGGTAAACGACTTCATGCGCGAGATCACGACGTCTCACCCACTGAACGAGAAGGGGAAGCTCCTCAAGGTCCTTTATGCGACGCAGGCGGCGGCCAACCCACCGACGTTCGTACTATTCGTCAATGACCCTGAGCTCATGCATTTTTCCTATAAACGCTACATCGAGAACCAGCTACGCCGGCGCTTCGGCTTCGAGGGAACGGGCATCAAGATCATCGTGCGCGGCCGCTCGGAGGGCTAGCTGCGCGCCGCTTTGGGCAATGATCGTAGAGTGAGGTGCCTCAGGAGGGCAGAATAGTGAAAATCCTGCGGTCGAAGACAGATCGAGGCGGGACGGATGGAGCTCCACCCCGAGGCCTTCGATGTCAGTGCACTGGTGAAGGACATCGCTGGCACGATTGGACCGCTCGTGGATTCCCGACGGCCCAGCGGCTGAGGGGACCGAGCCCGCATGACAGCCGCAGCGACGGCGGGGCCCGCAAGACGAGAACTCGAAGCCGCGTGCTATCAGACCGGTGCGAGAGGAGCGCGCGCCAAATACCAGCGGTCGTTCTCCTGTACGAGGGGCACGCGGGGTGTCGCCTGCCACTCATCACCGCTCACCACCTCGGTGACGCTCACGAAGACCGTGATGTCCTCCGGGGTGGACGGAGCGCCACGGAAACGATCGAGCAGCGACGGCGTACGGACCGCAATTCCAACCACGCGGTATTTGTTTCCGGCCCCATTCTCGATGAACCTTGTTTGCGCGTCGCGCGCCGCTGGCGCGATTTGCTCCAGCGCCGTGTCGACATCGGCTGCTTCGAGCGCGGAGAAGTAGCGGCGGACAGTTGCCTCGGGGCTCATCGATCGGCCCCGTAGGTCCTCAATCGCGCTCGCGGCGACGACGATGACGCTGACGATGAGCAGAGAGAGGGAGATCGAGAGCCCCAATCGCAATGTGGCTGGCGACGGGGACACAGGATAGGATTCGGAGTCCACGGCTCCAGTATACTCGGGCCGTCCGCGGCCTCCAGACCCGCCGCGCGGACTCTTCTTCTGGAAATCGTGTGATGAAACGCCCTCTCTCCTTGACGGTCAATGGCGTGCGCCACCACCTCGAGATCGAGCCGACGCGGCGACTCATCGACGTCCTACGCGACGACCTCGATCTCACAGGAACGAAAGAAGGCTGCGGCATCGGCGTCTGCGGAGCGTGCACGGTGCTCATCGACGGGAAAACGATGAGCGGCTGTCTCACCCTCGCAGTTCAGGCCCACGGCCGTGAGATCCTCACGATCGAGGGGCTCGCGCGGGGAAGAGAGCTCCACCCTCTGCAGCAAGCATTCATCGACCACGGCGGATTCCAGTGTGGGTACTGCACACCGGGCCAGATCATGGCGGCCTACGCCTTGCTCCAGGAGCACCCGACGCCCTCAGACGAAGAGATCAAGGAGGGAATGCTGGGGAACTTGTGCCGCTGCACCGGCTACTACAAGATCATCGACTCGATCAAAGCCGCTGCCGCCGAGCTCCTGGGCCACTCCAGCCGATGATGGCGGCTTCGGTCGAATACCACGAGCCTCAAAGCCTTGAAGAGACGTGGGACCTCATTAAGCGCTACGGCGAGGACGGCCGCATCATGGCGGGGGGCACTGCCGTCGTGCTGCTCTTGCGCCAGCGACTCCTCTCTCCCCTGGGCCTCATCAACATCCAGCGAATAGCGGGCCTCGACAGCATCGAGCAAACAGCAGACGGCGTGGCGATCGGCGCCCTTGTGACGCACGCTGAGGCACAGCGGTCCCCGATGCTAGCCGATCACTACGCGGCGCTGGCCCAGACGTTTGCGAAGGTCGCGACGCCGCGCATCCGCAATGCGGGCACCGTCGGCGGCAACCTCGCGCACGGCGACCCCCACCTCGACCCGCCGGTCACCCTGCTCGCCCTCGACGCGCGCGTCACGGTCCAGTGCGCGAAAGGCTCCGGCGATATCGCGCTGAGCGACTTCTTCCGCGACTACTATGAGACCGCTCTCCGGACGGGTGACATCCTCACGCGCATTTACCTTCCAGCCCGGCCGCCGCGCTCCGGACTCTCGTTCATCAAGTTTCTCCCCCGCTCGCAGGACGACTATGCTGCGGTCGACGTAGCAGCTTGGATCCAGATCGCGGAGGACGGAACGGTGGCCGATGCCCGTCTGGCCTTTGGCTCCGTGGGCCCAATCCCTTTCCGCGCGATGGAGGCCGAAAAGCTCGTCCGCGGCCAGCGCCTCACGGACGAGCTCCTGGCAGAGGCCGGAGAGCTCGCCGCGGCAGCAGCCGACCCCGAGGACGACGTCCGAGGCTCACCCGCCTACAAGCGCGAGCTCATCAAGGTCCTGCTGAAGCGCGCGGTCGCCCAAGCCATTGCCGACGTGCAAGGCGACGCCTGACCCCTCGCTCCACTCAGCTTTTGAATAGCCCTTGAAGCGCGAGCAAGACCTCAGCGAGTTTTTGTTCTCGAACCCGGCCGTACGTTCCTAGGGTGAGCGATCGGCGCATGGTAAAGAGCTTGCCGACCTTGACCACGCTCGGACGCGGTAATATCCTTCGACGAGATCCCGCGCCTGAAGAGTCACCTCCCACGCGAGTGGACGCCCGGGAACGCGGGACGTTATGGCGCAAAGGACGAAGTCTTCTGGACCAAAATTATCGGCTGAGACAACCAGCGCGGGACGGCGTTTCTAGCCTGAAAGATCTGTGAAGGGGAATGGCACGAGGACGATGTCGCCTCGAGCCATTGCTTACTTGACCGCCACTTGATCCCACACGGTGTCCTCTTCATTGTCCCAGAACGTGAAGGCACTTTCCGTGGCAGCGAGCCATCCGAGGTCCTCCGCCCGTAGCGCCTCGCCCGCGATCGCCGCATCCAGAGCCTGCTGATCGATCGGAGTGATTACCGCCACGGGTCGTCCTCGGACCGTAAGGAGCAGCCGTTCGCCACTTCTCACGCGGGCGATGATCTCACCCGTATGCTGTTTGAGGTCGCGTGCACCGACCGACTGCATAATCACCCTTCACCGTGGGTTCAAGTGAACACAATTGTAGCCGTTGAGCTGACGATGCAGTGGGCATTCTCCGATGGGCATGCTATTCGAAGACGACCGTGCGGTTCGCGTGGACAATGACGCGATCCTGCGCATGAGCGCGCACGGCTCTGGCCAAGACCACGCGCTCGATGTCGCGCCCCTTTCGGATGAGATCCTCCGGTGAGTCACGGTGGGACACGCGGATGACATCCTGGTCGATGATTGGCCCCTCATCCACCACCTCTGTCACGTAATGGCTGGTGGCGCCGATAAGCTTCACACCCTTCTGGTACGCCTGATGATACGCACGAGCACCCGAGAATGCCGGCAAGAACCCGTGATGGATGTTGATGATCGGCACCCCACACGTCTGGAGAAATCGGGGGCTCAAGATCTGCATGTAGCGAGCCAGGACGATAAAGTCGCACCCGGCCTCCGTGAGCAGATCGAGCTCGCGGCGCTCAGCCACGTCTTTCGTGCGAGCGGTGACCGGCACCACCTGGAATGGGATCCCGAACGCGGCCGAGATGGAGCCGAGATCAGGATGGTTACTGAGAATGATTGGGATGCTCACGGGCAATTCGCCGATTCGGTACCGCGCGATGAGATCGATGAGACAGTGATCGTATCGCGAGACCAAGATACCCATCGCCGGGATCTCGTCGGAAAATCGCAGCCGCCATTGCATGCCAAACTGGGTCGCCACCTCCGCCTCGAACGCATCCCCGACCAATTCTCGTTTGAGCACCATGCCGCCAGGATCGAACTCAATTCGCATAAAGAAGGTCGGTCCAGCCTCGTCGCTGTGCTGCTGGGCATCGACGATGTTCGCGCCATGTTGGGCCAGGAATCCCGAGACCGCGGCTACGATCCCGGGCCGGTCGGGACACACGATGGTGAGGACACCATAGATCGTCAAAGAGTCACCTGAGCAAGCTGATGTTGCTCAAGTGTATCGGGGAGGGTTCGCCGCGTCGCGCTAGCGCTGTTTCGCGCCGCCGAGGACCAACTCTACGGCATTCAGGAGCTCCGCCGGGCGAAACGGCTTGCTGATGTACAGGTCTGCGCCGGCCGCGCCACCCTTCAGCACGTCAGATTCCTGGGCTTTCGCAGTGAGAAGGATGACAGGAATCTTCTTCAGCAGAGGGTCACGACGAATCTGCTGGGTGATTTCGAGACCGGTTCGCCCCGGCATCTGAACGTCGAGCACCACCAGATCGGGGCGGTGTTTCTGAATCAGCGCCCACGCTTCGTCGCCGTCGGCGGCCTGCAGCACCTCGTAGTCGCCCGTGGAAATCGTCGTCGCCACGAGGAGCCGCAACCTGGTCTCATCGTCCGCGATGACTACGCGCTTCAAGCCGTCCTCCTACGTCGTTCCTGAGCCGATTCTCTCATTAGCCCGCCTGTGCTCCCGTCGAGTACTTCTGGACGGCTGCGACGATCGCGTCGGCCGCCGAAGCGGCCACCTTTGGTCCCTTGCGAAACAGCGCCACGACACCCTTCCGCCTCAGGAGCTGGCGCTCTTGCTTGTTTGGTTGCTTCACGCTCACCACGACCACCGGCACACCAAACGCGCCTGTTTCGGCCAACCGGCCGAGGAACGCTTCTCCCTGCAGACCTGGGAGCATGAGATCAAGCATTACGGCCTGCGGTCGCGCGGCGGCGACCAGCTCCAATGCGGCCTCGGCAGTCGTGACGCAGTTCGAGGTCAGCCCACGAGCGGAAAGCTCCACCTGAAGGAGGCGCGCGAAGTTCGACTCATCCTCGACGATCAAGACCTGCCCGCGTGACGCCCCCTCTTGCTCGGCGAGCGGAAGAGTGAAGCTGAACGTGGACCCCTGTCCGACGCCAGCCGATTCGGCCCAGATGCGACCGCCATGACCTACGATGATCTTCTGGCAAATCGCCAGTCCCAGCCCCGTCCCCTTGATCGTGCGCCGATCGGCGTCTTCTACTCGATAGAACTTCTGGAACAGCCGCGGGAGCGCATCCGGCGGGAGTCCGAGACCATGGTCAGTCACAGAGATCTGGACCTCATGATCCAAAGCTCGGGCCGAGAGGTGGATCCCCCCACCCGCGGGAGAGTACTTCCGAGCATTGGAGAGAAGGTTCGCCAAGACCTGCTGGATCGCGTCCGTGTCCGCGCGCACAAGAGAAAGGTCGCGAGGCAGATCCAGAAGGATGGGGCGCTCTGAGTCCTCGCCGCAAGAGGCCGCGCCACGAGCCAAGAGGGGTTCGACCTCCTCCGGCTGGACGTGTAGGGAGATCCTTCCACTTTCCATGCGCTGCAGGTCAAGGAAGTCGTTGATGAGCGCGGTGAGCCGAAGGCCCTCTTCGACCATGATGCTCAAGAACTCGCGCTTGCTCGCCTCAGGGTATTCACGGGTCAGCAAAAGGTCGGCGAAACCGACGATGCTCGCGAGCGGTGTTCGTAGCTCGTGGCTCACCACCGAGATGATTTCGTCCTTCGTCCGTTCCAGGTCTCGCTCGGCGGTCACGTCGCGGATAACCGCGCCGACGCCCAGCTTCGTGTCGTTCTCGCCCCGGACCGCGAAGAACTGGAGCACCAGATCGCGCGGCTGGATGCCTTCGATCCGCAGCTCGCAAGATGGGAGCGACGCGGGATCTTCCTCCACCTGTTGCCAGGCCTGTCGGATGGCGTCGGAATCTTCGGTGCGACCGGCGCTCGCCAGAGCGAGGTTGGCATCGCCATCGAGGAGGTCGTCGGAGTCCATCCCCAGAAGCTGTCCCGCACGCGTGTTGAAGTAGCGGACCTCGCGCGACGGGCCGAAGACGAGCAGTCCATCGTTCATACTCGCCATAACAGCCGCGAGCGTGGCGCGCTCCTCCTCGATCTGCTGCTGGTGCGCGGCCAGTGCGGCCTCCGCTTGACGAAGCTCCTCCACTTGTCGCTTGACCTGCTCCGTCTTTCGGAACAGCTCGACGAAGACGCCCACCTTGGCTTTCAGTACTTCCGGCACGATTGGCGTAAATATGTAGTCCACGGCTCGCAGCGCATAGCCCCTGCTGACACTGTTGGTACCACCGCTCAAGGCAGTGACGAAGATGATTGGAACGTGCGCGGTGCGCGGTCGCTGCCGAATCAGCTCGGCAGTATCGAATCCGTCCATGCCCGGCATGTTGACGTCGAGCAAGATCACTGCGAATTCGTCCTTAAGCAGACACCTCAGGGCTTCTCTGCCAGAGTTGGCCGTCACAATGTTCTGCTTTAGATCCGCAAGCACTGATTCCAGAGCGAGGAGCTGCTCCGGTCGATCGTTCACGAGGAGGATGTTGGCTGTTCCTTCCATCTTGCTACGCCGACGCAGCTATGCAGCAGTGTGCGAGGTAGGGACCTATTTCGCCAAGCGGAAGAACCGCATCGACCTCAGTGGCATGGATCGCGGCTGCCGGCATCATGCCCTTCTCAGCCGTCGCCGGGTCCTGCACAACCGCCAGCCCACCGAGCTTCTTGATCCTGGCGAGTCCCTGGGCTCCGTCGTCGTTCAGGCCTGTCAGGATCACACCGATCAGTTTCTCCCCGTACGAATCGGCCGCGGACTGAAACAGGATGTCCACCGCGGGACGCGCATGGTTGAGTGGCGCCTCGATGGAGAGAGCGAATCGGCCTGGCTCTATCAGAAGGTGGTAGTCCGGCGGCGCCAGGCAGATCGATCCACCCCGGATCGAACCCTTGTCCTCCGCCTCGGCGACCGGCAGTCGGCTGTGTCGTTGCAGCGCCGTCATCAGTTCCTCTCCCTGTCCCCTATCTCGATGTTTGACAACGGCGATCGCCGCCGGAAAGTCGCTTGGCAAGCTTTCGAACAACGTCTGGAGGGCGTGCACACCGCCCCAGGACGCGCCAATCACTACCAGCTCGAACTTCATCTATCGAACCCTGCGGTAAAGCTGCTCCCTGTCATCGACCGCCTCATAACAAGAAGCCCAGGGATCGAACACCAACGATTCCTTGCTGCCAAGTCCGAGGTACCCAAACGTCGACAGGCTCTCGTGAAACAGGCCGTACACGTGTTCTTGAAGCGTTCGATTGAAATAGATCATCACGTTGCGACAAAAGATCACGTTGAACTCGTTGAACGACGCATCTGTGACCAGATTGTGGACGGCAAAGACCACATTCTTCTTGAGACCCTGACGGAACACCGCTTTCTCGTAACGCGCGGTGTAATAGTCAGAGAAGGAGCAGGATCCTCCAGCCTGCTGGTAGTTGATCGTGTACTCCTTCATCCGAGCGAGCGCGTAGATTCCCGTCCGTGCGCGGCTGATGACCTCTTGACTCATGTCCGTCGCGTAGATCCTGCAGCGCTCGTAGATCCCCTCTTCGTCCAACAGGATCGCCATCGAGTAGACCTCCTCTCCACTGGAGCACCCGGCCAGCCAAATGCGAACGAAAGGATACGTTCGAAGGCGGGGAACTACTCTCTCTCTGAACACTCGATAGAACGACGGATCTCGAAACATCGACGTCACGTTGATCGCGAGAGTGAACGCGAATCGTTCCATGCAAGCCTGATCGCGAAGGATCTTTTCGTGGAAGGCAGCGATCGTGGTGAGGTTCTCCTCTCGAATCGCCTGCCAGATCCTGCGCTTCAGCGAGGCAGGAGCATAGTTTCTGAAATCAAATCCGTAACAGCGGAACACGCCCTCCAGCAGTAGATCGATCTCGAGCTTCTCAGACTCGGGGGCTTGCAACCGTGCCACCGGCAGCTCGCGTTTCCTGGAAGAGCCAGACACGAAGCAGCGACAGCAGTTGCCGAGGCTCGACCGGCTTCGCGATGTAGTCGGACGCTCCAGCCTCGATACACTTCTCCCGATCGCCCTTCATGGCTTTCGCCGTCAACGCAATCACCGGGAGCGCGTGGAAGGCTGGGATGCTCCTCACGGCTTGGATGGTCTCGTATCCGTCCATCTCGGGCATCATGACGTCCATCAGGACGACTTCGATGCCTGGCGTCGCCTGCAGGAGCTCGATAGCGTCCTTTCCGTTCTCCGCCGAGATCACCTGCATCCCATGGCGCTCGAGGAGACTCGTGAGCGCAAAGATGTTCCGGACATCGTCATCCACAACGAGAACCCTTCGCCCCGCGAGGCCATCCTGGAGAGCCTTTCCGTTGGCGCCGTCCCAGGCGTTCGAGGCGGGCTGATTGGTCTCGACACGGTGGAGGAAGAGCATCAGCTCCTCCATCAGCCGCTCGGGCGCACGAGCATCTTTGATGATGATGCTGTCGGTCAGTCGCTTGAGACGGGTCTCTTCTCGCTTCGATAGCTCTCTGGCCGTGTAGACGATGATGGCGAGATCCTGAAGGGTCCGGTCCTTCTTGATCTGCTCGATCAACTGAAAGCCGCTCATGTCCGGCAGTCCCAGATCCACGATGAGGCAGTCATAGTGCTGATCCTTGAGAGCAGCAAGCGCCTCAGCGCCGCTGCCGACCGCGGTCGGACGGACTCGATCGCTCTGGATGACTTGGATCATGCTGGCCCGCTCGACTTCGTCGTCCTCGACGAGGAGCACGTTCTTTGCGGTCCGGCCTGACAACCGGGAGATCCCGTCGAACACTGCCTCGATGTCGGCCGCGGCCGGCGGCTTGGCGAGCACAGCGATCGCCCCAGCACGGAGTCCACGCTCGCGCTGTTGCGCCTCTACCGAGATCACGTGCACCGGAATGCGGGCAGTCTCGGGATCGGCCTTGAGACGATCGAGGACTTGCCAACCGTCCATGTCGGGCAGGTGGATGTCGAGAGTAATCGCCTCCGGGTTGAAACGCTGGGCCGCGGCGAGCGCGTCTCGTCCCCGCTGCGCGACTAATGCCTTGAACCCCCGCTCGTGGGCAGCATCCAGGAGAATGCGCGCGAACGTGGGATCGTCCTCGACGATGAGCACGGACTTGTCTCCTGGCCCGACATCGTCAGAGAAGTTGCTGGCGACGTTTCGGATCGAAGCGTCTCCGGCTAGGACCGGGGGATAGGGGTCCAAGTGGTGTGCGCCTCCATCTCCGTTGTTCACCGGTCGGTCTGGCCAATCGATCGGCGCCGGCGCCTCAGGCTGCTCGCCCCGTTGTGCGGGTGGAACCGGCATGTAGGACGTCGGCAGGTAGAGCGTGAAGGTGCTGCCCTGCCCGGGTGTGCTGGTCAGGCGCAGCTCGCCACCGAGGAGATGGGCGATCTCGCGGCTGATCGACAGGCCAAGACCAGTCCCGCCGTACTTTCGACTCGTGGTGCCGTCGGCTTGCTGGAACGCCTCGAAGATGAGCTGCTGCTTGTCCAGCGGGATACCGATCCCCGTGTCGGTCACCGAAAAACCGACCACCGCCTGGGAGCGTGAGAGCTCGGGGTGCTGCGGACTCCACCCGCTCGTCGCGGGGGCCATCCGGAGGGTAACTCCTCCCTGGTCGGTGAACTTGAACGCGTTCGACAACAGGTTCTTGAGAACCTGCTCCAAGCGCTGGGCATCGGTGTAGACCGCGCGCTGCAGGGCGGGATCCCGCTCGATCGCGAACGACAAGCCGCGGTTTTCCGCCACAGGACGGAATGTCCGCCCGACGTAGTCCTCGAGCTCGGCGAACTGAACCTCGCCGATGTCCACCGTCACCGTGCCGGACTCGATCTTGGAGAGATCGAGGATGTCGTTGATGAGCGACAGGAGGTCGCTTCCCGACCCATGGATCGTGCGCGCGAATTCGACTTGCCGCGTGTTGAGGTTGCCCTCGGGGTTTTCCACGAGCTGGTCGGAGAGGATGAGCAGGCTGTTGAGCGGCGTACGCAGCTCATGGGACATGTTGGCCAGGAACTCCGACTTGTACTTCGAGGTCAGTGCGAGCTGGGCGGCCTTCTCCTCGATCTCCTGCTTTGCTTGCTCGACCTCGTCGTTCTTGCGCTCCACCTCGGCGTTCTGATCCACGAGCAGGCGGGCCTTCTCTTCGAGCTCTTCGTTTGTCTGCTGCAGCTCCTCTTGCTGGGCCTGCAGCTCTTGAGCCAGCGACTGGGACTGCGTGAGCAGGTCCTCCGTCCGCATGTTGGCCTCGATAGTGTTGAGCATGATCCCGATGCTCTCGGCGAGCTGGTCCAGGAACGACTGGTGCGTCGGACTGAACCGCTCGAACGACGCGAGCTCGATGACCGCCTTGACCTGACTCTCGAATAGCACGGGAACGACGATGATGTTGAGCGGGGTCGCCTCACCAAGCCCAGAGCTGACCTGGATGTAGTCGCTCGGGACATTCGTCAGGAGGATGCGCTCCTTTTCCCGCGCGCACTCTCCAACCAACCCCTCACCGAGCCGGAACTCGTTGGCCAGGCTCTTACGCTCCTGATAGGCGTAGGACGACAGCAGCTTGAGCTTCGGCTCGGCCCCGCTGGTGTCCATGGTGTAGAAGAGCCCGTGCTGCGACGAAACGACGCGAGCGAGCTCGGAAAGGATCGCCTTCGAAACCGTCGTGAGGTCTTTCTGACCCTGCAGCATCCGCGAGAAGCGGGCCAAATTGGTCTTCAGCCAGTCCTGCTCGGAATTGCGCGCAGTCGTCTCGCTGAGGTTCCGAATCATCTGGTTGATGTTGTCTTTGACGATTGCGACCTCGCCCTCGGCGTCGACCCGAATCGAGCGAGAGAGGTCTCCCGCGGTGACAGCGGTGGCCACTTCGGCAATGGCCCGGAGCTGCGTGGTGAGGTTGGCGGCTAGCTGGTTTACGTTCTCGGTGAGATCCTTCCACGTGCCAGCCGCGCCAGGCACGTTCGCCTGGCCGCCGAGCTTCCCTTCGACACCCACCTCACGAGCCACCGTCGTGACCTGGTCCGCGAAGATGGCCAGCGTGTCGGTCATATCGTTGATCGTGTCCGAGAGCTGGGCGACTTCGCCCTTGGCCTGGACCGTCAGCTTCTGCCGCAAGTCGCCATTGGCGACGGCTGTAACGACCTTGGCGATGCCGCGCACCTGGCTCGTGAGGTTGGCAGCCATGAAGTTCACGCTGTCCGTGAGATCCTTCCAGGTGCCCGCCACGCCACGCACCTGCGCTTGACCACCCAGCTCGCCTTCCGTGCCGACCTCGCGCGCCACGCGAGTCACTTCAGAAGCAAAGGAGTTGAGCTGATCCACCATCGTGTTGATGGTGTCTTTCAGCTCCAGGATCTCGCCGCGCACGTCGACGGTGATCTTCTTGGAGAGGTCGCCGTTGGCGACGGCCGTCGTGACCGCTGCGATGTTTCGCACTTGAGCGGTGAGGTTGCCCGCCATCATGTTCACGCTATCGGTGAGGTCCTTCCACGTTCCAGCGACGCCCGTAACCGTGGCCTGACCTCCGAGCCGACCCTCCTGCCCGACCTCGCGCGCCACGCGCGTGACCTCGGCGGCGAAGGAGCGGAGCTGGTCCACCATTGTGTTCATGGTGTCCTTGAGCTCGAGGATCTCACCTCGCACGTCCACGGTGATCTTCTTGGACAGGTCGCCGTTCGCGACGGCGGTCGTCACTTCCGCGATATTTCGCACCTGCGCCGTGAGGTTGCCCGCCATG